>Ga0194062_1000697_pt1 | contig 14150 bp, 12 predicted proteins | sample SepL2225m_MetaG_FD_155481 | JGI IMG/M metagenome (GOLD analysis project Ga0194062, IMG submission 155481) | Anoxic zone freshwater microbial communities from boreal shield lake in IISD Experimental Lakes Area, Ontario, Canada - Sep2016-L224-25m | ecosystem: Environmental > Aquatic > Freshwater >... | reverse complement strand
CCTTTGGATATTTTCAGCATGGAGCTTTGAAAAGCGACGGTAAAAGGTTGTGAAATGGTCTGGCCTGCCCCTATCGGGAAGGGTTGGTCCTCATAGGCATACTCGAGAAAAGATGAATCGAAGAAAAAATGCCTGGGTACCTTCTCCATCGCCGCAAGAACCAGGGGATCTGTAATCCCCTTCTTCTGAATTATCCTAATCAACTGGTTTCTAAGTCCCTGGTGTCGGTAAGTGTCTTGTCTTTTAGAGGGTTTCATGATCATTCTGACGGGAAAATTTTCACGAAAATAGTGATTTCAAAACCTTAAAAGACTAACTTTGCAAAAAAAAATACCCGGTATGCTGAAAATCGGAGTTTTGGGTGCTGGCCACCTGGGTAAGATTCATCTTAAGTGCATCAAGGAAATTCCGGAATATGATCTCCGCGGGTTTTTTGATCCCGATGAGATAATGGCCCAGAGAGTGGAGCAGGAATTCGGTGTGAGAAAGTTTTCTTCGCTCGATGAACTTGTTGATTCGGTTGATGTGGTAGATATTGTGACTCCGACGATTTCACACTTTGACTGTGCTTCCAAATCACTCCTGAAAAGCAGGCATGTGTTCATCGAGAAACCTGTAGTGACCACTCTGGATCAGGCCCGCGAACTTATTAAAATTGCTACCGAGGCAAAAGTCAAGGTGCAGGTTGGTCATGTTGAACGGTTCAATCCGGCTTTTCTTGCTGCTGAACCGTACTTTAGCAGTCCTATGTTCATTGAAGGCCACCGCCTTTCACAGTTCAACCCCAGGGGGACCGATGTGCCCGTGATCCTTGATCTGATGATACACGATATTGATATCATCCTTTCAGTGGTAAAAAGCGGAATAAAAAATATCAGCGCATCAGGAGTTGCCGTTGTAAGCGACACCCCTGATATTGCCAATGCCCGTATTGAATTTGACAATGGATGCGTTGCTAATCTTACTGCAAGCAGGATCTCTCTGAAAAACATGCGTAAATCGAGGTTTTTTCAGAAAGATGCTTATATTTCCATTGATTTTCTTAAGAAAGAGATGGAAGTAATCCGGATAGAAGAACCCGGAAACGCAAGTTCCGGGTTCGGAATGCCTCTCGATCTGGGACCTGGTAAAGGAATAAAACAGATTTCCTTTATTAAACCTGAAGTCAGACCCAACAACGCGATAAAAACCGAACTCGAAAGTTTCTGTTCAGCCATAATCAACAATACAGTTCCGCCTGTAACCATTGAAGATGGTTATCATGCACTTGAAGTGGCGTATATGATCATTAACGAAATCAACAATTCAATAAAACGGCTCGGTTAACAGCCCTCAAATTGTTCATTTCTTTTTCCCGGATTGTCGACAATATAAATGCAGAGCAAACGTTTTCAAATCAGAGTTATTGATATGCTCATACCGGATACCAGGTTCATTCGAACATTATTATTGATCTTTCTGGGTTTAGCGGTACTGACCTCTTGTGAGAAATTCAAGGGGCCACAGGAGGTCCCTGCCTATCTGAGTATTGACTCGGTATATGTATATACTGATTATGCCATTCAGGGTTCTTCTTCGGCCAATATCACTGATGCCTGGGTATATGTTGACGGACAGCTTATCGGAGCGTTCGAACTGCCCCGGAATACAACGAACAATAAATTCATACCTGTTCTCCAGAATGGCGTACACAAAGTAACCATCATGGCCGGCATTAAGAAGAATGGCATCTCCAGTACCAGAGGCGCCTATGATTTTTATGCTCCCATCAATTTCAGCGCTAAATTCGGAACCGACAGCGTAACCAAACTCAAAACTCTTAAAACGACGTATGCAACGAATTCCGTTTTTCTCTGGAAGGAAGATTTTGAAGGGACTTCAATCAGACTTGATTCCACCAACCGAAGCACCGTCCCGGTAAAAGTCACACCTGAGGGTTCCCCATTGACGATCGAAGGGCTGCATTCGGCTATGATGATAACCGATACTTCCCGTAACTTTGCGGAGGCACAATCGCATGACGAATTTCCAATCCCTTTTGCACCTGTTTACCTGGAATTAAATTACAATATCAATACGATCCTTACTGTAGGGGTAATCATGACCGGTCCTTCAATTTATATTCAGATGCCGGTATTGAACCTGACTGTAACAAATAATAAATCCAGAAAAATATATGTCGACCTTACCCCGGCTCTCAACTCAGTTCCCGGTATCACCTATTTCAGGGTTTATTTCGGAGCTTTTCAGGAAATCGGTCTGAAGAATGGGGTCATCATTCTCGATAACGTTAAAGTCGTCACTTCAAAATAAACGAACTATGAATAAACGTGTTCAGGTAATTAAATATATAGTGGCTGATTTTTTGGCTGCCATCCTTGCCTGGACCTTGTTTTTTACCTACAGAAAGTATAGGGTCGATACGGCTGTAATGGACCATTTCAACGTGGTTCTGAACGATCCGAAATTATATTTCGGGCTTATTATTATCGGATTGTTCTGGCTTGTATTGTATACTCTGATCGGGACATACCGTCAGATATACCGAAAAGCCCGTTTGCGTGAATTTGCCCAGACTTTCCTCATCAGTTTCATCGGTGTAACTATTATCTTCTTTGCCCTGATCCTCGATGATATGATTATCACCCAAAGAACATATATTGAATTCTTTTTTGTGCTCTTTTTGCTTCACCTGTTCTTTACTTCTTTCTTTCGTTTTCTCCTCACATCGCGCACCGCCTACAAGATCCATAATAAAATAATCGGATTCAATACCATTATCGTCGGGAGTAACGGGAATGCGCTATCCATCTACAAAGAGATAGAGAACCAGGAAAAATCATCGGGTAACAAATTTGTAGGCTTTGTCAATGTGGAGGGTTATACCAACTACAAACTTTCCGAGTTCCTTCCTCATATAGGAGGAACAGGGGACCTTAATACCGTGGTAAGGCAATACAATATAGAGGAGGTGATCATTGCCATTGAACACTCCGAGAATCACACCATTGAGAATATCATCACTCAGCTCGAAGACACGGATGTGGTCATCAAAATAATTCCTGCCATGCAGGATATCATTATGGGTTCAGTGAAAACGACCTCGATCTTTCATGCCCCTCTCATCCAGATCTATCCGGATCTGATGCCCGACTGGCAGATGTCGCTGAAACGTATTTTCGATATCGCGTTTTCGATGATCGCTCTGATTCTGCTGTCGCCGGTGATGATCACAACGGCTATCTTTGTCAAGCTTACATCGTCCGGACCGGCATTTTTCAAGCAGGAGAGGGTAGGTATGAAAGGAAAGGCGTTCATTATGTATAAGTTCAGGACCATGATCCAGGATGCTGAGAAAAACGGTCCCCAGCTTTCATCCAAGGATGACCCGAGGATCACTCGTGTAGGCAAGGTCCTGAGGCAGTTCCGTATCGATGAGATCCCCCAGTTCTATACCGTGCTTAAAGGTGATATGAGTATCGTGGGACCCAGGCCGGAGCGGCAGTTTTACATTGACCTGGTTACACAGAAAGCTCCCCATTACAAGCTGTTACATAAAGTCAAGCCGGGAATTACTTCCTGGGGCCAGGTAAAATATGGTTATGCCGAGAATCTCGATCAGATGATCGAACGGCTCAGGTTCGACCTGCTGTATATCGAAAACATGTCGCTGGCAATGGATTTCAAGATCCTGATCTATACGATCCTGATCATTATCCAGGGACGCGGAAAATAATCATCAGAACTTATTTAAGCCAGCGATCCAGCCAGTTGTAGAAGGTGCGCTGCCATAGGATTCCGTTCTGGGGTTTCAGTACCCAATGGTTCTCATTGGGGAAGAAAAGAAACTCTGCAGGAATACCCTTCAGAATAGCTGCGTCAAATGCCTGCATTCCCTGTGTATAGGAGATCCTGAAATCAAGACCTCCGTGAATGACCAGGATGGGTGCATCCCAGTTCTGGACGAACTTGTGAGGGGAGGAAGCATAAGTACGCTGTGCGATCTTATTGTTTTTATCCCAGAAATTACCTCCTAGGTCCCAGTTTGCGAACCACATCTCTTCGGTCTCCAGATACTGAGCTTCTAGATTGAACATCCCGTCATGGGCAATGAAGGCTTTAAACCGCTTGTTGTGGTTGCCGGCAAGCCAGTATACCGAAAATCCGCCATAGCTTGCTCCCACACAACCCAGTTTATCTTTGTTAACGTACTTCTCCTTGCACAAGGCATCGATCGCGCTGAGGTAATCTTTCATGTTCTGTCCGCCATAATCCCCGCTGATCTGTTCGTTCCATTCTTTTCCGAAGCCGGGAAGTCCGCGGCGGTTGGGAGCTACAATAATATAGCCGTTAGCCGCCATCATCTGGAAGTTCCAGCGGAACGACCAGAACTGGCTAACGGTACTCTGTGGTCCGCCTTCACAATAAAGAAGAGTAGGATACACTTTTGTAGAGTCAAAATGCGGCGGGTAGATGATCCAGGTGTGCATCATTTTATTGTCGGTGGTCTTCAGCCATCGCTGACTTACCTTTCCCAGGGCAAGCTGATCAAGGATATCTTTGTTCTCAAAGCTGATCTGGGTATCTTTCCCGCTGATCGCATCGACCGAGAAAATTTCGGCTGGGGATGACATCGAAACCCTTGTGGCGATGAGCTTATCGCCTGCCGGGATCACACTGGTGTAATTGTGAATACCTTCGGTGATCTTGCGTATCTTTCCATCGTTGAGGGTAAGCTGGTATATCTCGTCCGTTGCATGAAAATCGCTGATGAAGTATATTGATTTGCTGTCGTCGTTCCAGGCAAGACCTTCCGAACTCTGATCGAAATCCCTGGAGTAATCGGTTTTTGTTTTGCTGTTAAGATCGTAAACGAACAGTCGGTTCTTATCCGATTCATAGCCGTCGCGTTCCATGCTCTGCCAGGCGATTTTCGTTCCGTCGGGGGAGTATGCCGGGGCGACATCATAGCCCATCATCCCTTCGGTAAGGTTGGATGTTGTTCCGTTATCAGTCTGATACAGGAAAATGTCGGAATTGGTCGAAAGGGTATAGGCCAGCCCTTTCTTTTTACGGCAGGTATAAGCAATGGTTTTACTGTTTGGACTCCAGCTGATCTGTTCCATGCCGCCGAAGGGTGCAAGCGGACATTCAAAAGGCTCACCTTTCAGAATATCGGTCCCGGTTTTAATCATTTCTTTGGAGTAATCAGCAACAAATACGTGGCTGTACGATTCGACCCAGGTGTCCCAATGCCGGTACATATAATCATTATAGATCTTTCCGGTAGCCTTGGGCAGGTCCTTGTAAAGATCCTCCATTGGCTTTTCAGCAGAGACATCGGCTGAGTAAAGAAGTTTCTTTTCGTCGGGCGAAAAACGGTACCCGCTGATCCCGTCGGGAATATCGGTCAGCTGTATCCTGTTACTGCCGTCGGGAGCCATCTGCCAAAGCTGCATCAAACCGCTTTCGGAGCTCAGGAAGCGGATCGATTTGCCATCGGCTGACCATTCCGCCTGGTTTTCGCTGAAGGGGGTATGGGTTATCTGGCTGCAGTTCTTTCCGTCGACATCCATGACGAAGAGTTCACGGTTCCCCTTGTTCTGTTCAATGCTGTACCATGAAACCCCGTAAACCACCAGTTTTTTATCGGGAGAAACCTGGGGCTCGGAGATCCTTCCGAATGACCAAAGGACCTCAGGCGTCATCAGGTCACCCTGGACTTTGATATTGTTTTTGGTAATGATGGCGGCTTTTTCCTGGCTTGACTTTTTTTCCCTGTTACAGGAGTATACCAGGGCTAATGCCGGGATTAAAAGCAGGAGGACTGACTTTTTCATATTATTCTTTGTATAGATGCGTTAATTTTCCGGATTTAAGAACCTGAGCATTGTGGCAAGAAGTTCTTTGGGATCAATGGGTTTGGAAATATAGCCGTTACAGCCTGCGCTGATGCTTCTTTCCTTCTCACCTTTAAGGGCATATGCCGTTTGGGCGATAATGGGAATGGTTTTATTGAATTTCCTGATGCTTTCAGTTGCTTCATAGCCATCCATAACAGGCATCCTGATATCCATCAGGATCATGTTGATGTTACCCTGTTCTGCGATCCTGACTGCATCCAGCCCGTTTTTAGCCCAGATGATCTTTGCGTCGGTCCGTTTTAAGATCCTCTCAAGCAGGAAATAGTTGGAATCTTCATCCTCAACAACCAGCAATATTTTATCACTTAATATTCCCGAATATTCAGATATCTGCTTCGGAGCCGGTTTAACGGTTTCGCTGCCAGGAATAGAGGTCAGCGGAAGTGAAATGAAGAATGTGGCGCCCTGACCCTGTTCCGAATCAATTCTGATACTCCCGTTCAGCAAGGTCATCAGGTTCTTACAGATTGTAAGGCCCAATCCGGTACCACCGTATTTTCTGGTGCTGGAATCATCGACCTGTCTGAACCTTTCAAATACCAGCTGGTGTTTGTCTTTAGATATTCCGATACCGGTATCCCTGACGAAAAATTCGATGAATGGCCCTGCTTTTTCATCTGTTTTAAAACCATATCCGAATTCGACAAAGCCCTGCTCCGTAAATTTGAAAGAATTTTCAACGATATTTATAAGTACCTGGCGTAAGCGGTTCCCATCGGTCATGATAGTGAACTCGTTATTGATCGAAAAAGGTTTAAGAACCAGGTCGATATTGGTTTTTAGATACTTTTTCCTGACATCGTTCATGGTGATATAAATCGATGATAGCAGGGCATTCACTTTACATTCCCTGATCTCTATCTTGACCTGGCCTGCTTCGATCTTCGCGATGTCGATGATGTCGTCCATGATCCTCATCAGATCGCTGCCCCTGTCCTTAATGATTGTAATGAACTCCTGACGTTCTTCTTCGTTTACCGAAGGATCGCTCAGCAAGGTAGAGAAGCCTATGATAGCATTCATAGGGGTTCTGATTTCATGCGACATATTCGAAAGGAAAGCCGATTTAAGAATATCCGATTCGTCAGCTTTTTGTTTTGCATTGTTCATCTCCTTCAGTATCCTTATCCTTTCGGTGATGTCATGATAGATTACACTGGCTCCCACGAATTCTTCCCCGACCCGGACCGGAGTAACAGTAACAGAAACATCGACAAGGTGGCCATCTTTATGTACACGATGGGTTTCAGTATCGGAGGTTTTGCCTGCCATTGCATTCCTCGTTATGGTGAGGGCTTCGTCGAGAAGATCCTGGTTGGTGAGCTTTTCATCGATGCTTCGGCCGATTATTTCTGAGGGAGGATATCCGAACAGACGTGTGAAAGCAGGATTAATACTGATTATTGATCCGTTGCTGTCGGTATATGCAACTGCATCCAGGCTGGCTTCAAACAGCCCTTCAAAATAAGCTTTCTGTTCGGTCATATTATTTGCAGTTTTCCGATGTAAAGTTATAAAAACAAATTACTCTTATTCAAAAAGCTGTTTAATTTACATGCGGGCGGTTTTCGGAGCACAGTCTCTCGATCTCATCCACCGAGAGTTTATCATCGCAGCAAAATGCTTCAGCCAGCTGGTGCTCGGCGCAAAAGTTTACTTTGCGGTATGCAATACGTTGAATGTTAATAAGATGACGGGTGGTTATGTTGTCAGTAGTGAAATTCTTGCCACCCGAACCGCAGGCGAGTACCATTGAAGGGACCAGGGAATTGTAAAGTCCGCCCAATGCTCCCTGCGAAGAAGGGGTATTCACGACGATCCTGCCAGCATTTAATGTTTGAGCGAAGTACCTGATTTTTTCATGATCATTTGAAAAAATGCTGACGGTATGTCCTAATCCGCCATGTTCATTGATCTTTTTGCACATTTTGATGCCATCCTCAAAATTTTCAACACGGTAAAATGCGAGTACCGGTGCGAGGACTTCGAGTGAGAGGGGCCATTTGATTCCGACCTGGTCGCAGTTCATAGGGGCTATCAGGAGGTTTGTTTTAGCGGGAACATTAATCCCGGCCAGGTTTGCAATAAATACAGCCGGTTTGCCTATAATTTCGGCATTCATTGTAAGTGTATGAGTGTTGATGCAGACTTTTCCTACCTTTTCGGTTTCTTCAGCATCCAGCAAGTAAGCACCTTTCTTCCTGAATACGCGGATAACTTCATCGGCATTGAATTTTGATGCAATCACGGCTTGTTCGCTGGCGCAGATGGTTCCGTTGTCGAAAAGTTTTGACATCAGTATCTGGTCGACTGCAAAATTCACATCAGCGCTTTTTCCGATATAGACCGGTACGTTTCCGGGTCCGACGCCTATTGCCGGAGTACCAGAACTGTAGGCAGCTTTCACCAGGCTTACCGAGCCGGTGGCCATCACCAAAGCGGTATGATGATGGCTCATAAAACCAAGGACCTGTTCCCGGCTTGCCCTGGGGACCCATTGAATGCAGTTCTCGGGCGCGCCTTCAGCAAGCGCAGCTTCATAACAAACCCGGGCTGCTTCAATAGTGCTTTTCCTGGCGGCTCCATGGGGAAAAATCACCAGAGGGTTTCTGGTTTTCAGGGAAATTAAAATTTTAAACAGGGCAGTTGAGGTGGGGTTTGTGATCGGAGTTACGGCAAAAATGGGCCCCATGGGTCTGGCAATCTCCACAATTCCGGTTTTACGGTCCTCCGAGATGATTCCTGCAGTTTTCTGATCCCTGATATCGCGGTAAACAAAACGGGTAGCAATGATATTTTTAATGGTTTTATCATGGATGTTGCCGATCCCGGTTTCCTCGTAAGCCATTTCGGCAAGTTTTTTCCGTTGACCGAATCCTGCCGCGTAGGCTGCTCTAACGATACTGTCGGTATGTTCCTGGTCAAGTTTGCCGAAATGATGGCTGGCAGCTCTTGCTTTATGCATGGTCTCTTCGACCAGCTGGTCGGCAGCTGTATTCTCCATGAAAAATCCCTTTATTTGTCGGAGGCCAAAGATAAGGGATTTGAGTAAACAGGGGCAACCTTAGTTTTCGGTTCCCTGGCCTTTGCCTGTATAGACGACAGAATACCGGGTAACACCTAATCGGCAGGGTGAAAGCAAGGAATTATGATTTTTTAACAATTTTTCTTATTTTTGCGCCACCAAAACGCGGTAGTAGCTCAGTTGGTAGAGCACTAGCTTCCCAAGCTGGGGGTCGTGGGTTCGAGTCCCATTTACCGCTCACAGCAGATTGCATCCGATTTCTTCGCAAAAGCCCCGTAAACCTCACGAAAATAAGGTTAACGGGGCTCTTTTTATGCTCCATCCTGAAAATATATTTCGCAATCCAAAGCAAAAAAAAACAGCTTTTTCGTATATTTGTTATGCGCATTGTTATGCGCAAAACCCGTTTTTTAAAGGTCTCAGAATACCGTTTCAACCTCATCAATTCTCAGGAATATGAAAAAAGCAACAGTAAAACTGATCCTCGATAAGCGTAGGCAGAAGGCCAACGACACTTATCCCATCGTCATCCGGGTAACCAAGAGCAGAATCACCAGGTATATTTTTACGGCACTTATGTGGGTATCCATTTACACAGCAAATTTAGCCTATTACCGAAATTGAGCGTACTTTAATTACAGATTGTTAGTTTACAAAAAGTCAAGTAAAAAATACAAAAAACTTGACAAATATAACTAATTAGTGTACTTTTGTAGCGTTTTAGTGTACAAGTATGAAAGCAATTGCAACAATAGTCAAACAGCAGGTTGATAAGCTTCAGCCTGGAAAGGTATTCAATTACTCTTCATTTTCGGGGAGAAAGGGGAATTCTGTTGCATTGGCCAAATCTCTTAGCCGGATGGCTAAGGATGGACAGATCGCCAGGTTATCCCGTGGAAATTATTTCAAGCCTGTTAAGTCAGTCTTCGGAGATCTGAAACCCGATGAAAACCAGGTCATTCTTGCTCTGACTCAAAAGAGGGGGGAAACAGTGGGATATGTGACCGGACTTACTGCCTATAATGCCCTCGGATTGACTTCCCAGGTTTCTAATACTCTTATGATCGCTCGTAGGTCTATGCAGCCTGATAAAGCATTAAACGGGTATAATATACGCTATGTTAAGCGTGATTTCAACTTTACTAATGAGGATGTGAAGCTGCTTCAGATCCTCGACGCCTTTAAAGATATCAAATCAATCCCCGACGTTTCAGTTTCGGATGCGTTGAAACTTCTGGTCTCCACTATCCTGAAGCTTAAGGATAAAGAGATCCGCAACCTGGTCCGTCTTTCATTTAATTATCCCCCTTCTGTTCGGGCTTTGGTTGGTGCGGTTATTGAAAATATCATCCCTGGTATGAGTATGGTATCTTTGTATAGATCATTGAACCCTTTGTCCCGGTATAAATTTGGGATTGACCAATCCATTCTGCCCAATAAATCTAAATGGAATATAGCATGACGTTTCACCAGTTGCCGGAATTTCGTGAAGCTTTGCAGGCTGCTGCAGCAAGTTTCAGGATGCGTCCGGTCCTGATCGAAAAAGATTACTGGGTGACCATGGTCCTTCGAAACCTGGCGCTATCCGGATTTCATGACAAGGTTGTATTCAAGGGGGGAACCTCCCTGTCCAAAGCCTATAATTGCATCGACCGATTTACTTTGGATAAGAAAACTTATCACAACTCGTGATAAGTTTTCTGAGGATGTGGACCTGGTCCCGTTTGAAATCGCAAGCATTGAATCCTATGTGGCTAAGTTTCTGAGAGAGAACGGATTCATTAACTTTATTGAAGAAAACCAGCTACATCCGTTTCAATTGCAGGTTCTCAGCCGTGAGCGGACTTTCTTCGAGAAACTGCTCTCCCTGGTTAGGCTTTCATATACTGGACAGGAAGCCATAAAGAAAAAAGTCCGGCATTTCTATGACCTCTACAAATTATACAACCTTCCGGATCTTCATACCAGCTTACTGTCTGAGGCATCATTTCCATTAGTCGAGAATGTGATGGCCGGCGATCAGGCGAACGTAACCTTTGCCGGGGAATGGCTTACACATCCCTTGAGCAAATGTCCGCTCTTTGCCGGGATTGACCAATTCTGGTCAGCCATAGCTTCAACATATACCTCAGGTTATCTGAACTCTCCTGGTCCCCAACTATTCCATCCGCAGAACAAATTCAGGAACTTCTGTTCGAGTTGTGTGATTTTCTTCAGAAATATGACAAGAAATAGTCGTTTTCAGGTTCACATTCTACTTGACTTTTGAAGATTTGTCGTATTTTTACTTATTCAGCGAAGACCCCCAAATGCTCCTGATTTAACCATCCAAAACATTAAACCATGAAGAATTCTACAATTATCATTTTCTTAGTTATGTTCTTTAGCAGTGCATTGTTAATGCTTTCAAGCTGTTCCAAAAAAGCAGATGACAATAATCCTGCACCAACACCCGGAACTGTAACCGACATTGATGGTAATGTGTATCACACCGTAACGATTGGGACACAAGTGTGGATGGTTGAGAACCTTAAAACCACTAAATATAAAAATGGAATTTCCATACCACTGGTGACAGATGATGTGGCTTGGGGTAGTTCAATCACTCCGGGGTATTGCTGGTATAATAATGATGCAGCTAATTACAAAAACACTCATGGTGCATTGTATAACTGGTATGTAGTCAATACTGGCATACTTGCTCCTGTTGGCTGGCATGTACCCACCAATGCCGAGTGGACCATACTGACTACATATCTTGGAGGAAAAACTATAGCAGGAGGAAAAATGAAATCTACTGGTACGATCGAAGCTGGCACAGGTCTATGGTATTCACCCAATACTGGGGCAACCAACGAAAGTGGGTTTACTGCCGTTCCTGCAGGCTGCCGTGACAGCTATGGTACTTTCGGCACGGTTGGCATCAACGGCACCTGGTGGAGTTTTTCCGAGAGCATTACGAACTATGCTTTGAGCTGGTACCTGAGCTGCGATTACATCGCTGCAGGCAGTGCCAGCTACTATAAGAATTACGGGTTTTCTATGCGTTGTGTGAAGGACATGTAGGAACAGTCACAATACTCCGGTCCATGATGTATTGATAATTATATTTTTCTACCCACCTGAGGCTATGTAATGTTCCTTTGTGGTGAAAAAATAAAATAATCGCCGCATATTTGCGGTAAATATTTCGTACATTTACCGCACAATACTTTTAGGTAATGGCAAAATATATTTATGAGTACAGGAACTGGACCGATTTTTCGTGGCAGGACAAAGCCATAAATGTCATATTTGGCGAGGTGCGGCTAATGCAAGGTAAAATAATAGGGCAAATGAACGCTTTGGGCTTTTCTGCTAAAGAAGAAGCCACGCTTACCGCCTTGACTTTAGACGTAGTAAAATCATCAGAAATAGAAGGCGAATTGCTCAATTATGACCAAGTGCGTTCGTCCATTGCAAGGCGTTTGGGCATCAACACCGCAGGACTTGTGCCAAGCAGCCGCCACATTGAAGGCGTGGTAGAAATGATGCTGGATGCCACCCAACGCTACAGCTTGCCTTTAACCGAAAAACGTTTGCTTGGTTGGCACGCTGCACTTTTCCCTACAGGGTACAGCGGACCATACGTAATAGAAGTTGGACGGTACCGCACAGGTGAAATGCAAGTGGTTTCAGGTGCCATGGGCAAAGAAAAAGTGCATTACGAAGCTGTAAAGCCCAAATTGGTAAAAACGGAAATGGACAAATTTTTGAATTGGTTCAACAACGAAAACTGCCTTGACCCTGTTTTAAAAGCTGCCATAGCACACTTTTGGTTTATCATCATACACCCCTTTGATGACGGAAATGGCAGAATTGGAAGAGATCTGACAGATATGTTGCTTGCCAGTTCCGAAGGCAGCAGAGAACGTTTTTACAGTATGTCGAGTCAAATATTATCCGAACGCAATCGCTATTACGAAGTATTGCAAAAAGTGCAACATAGTTCAGGCGACATTACCGAATGGCTCGACTGGTTTTTGCATTGCCTCAAAAATGCTATGCTCGCCACTGAAAACACCACACAAAAAATATTGAACAAAGCTGAGTTCTGGAAATTACACGAAAATACTCCCATCAATGAACGCCAACGCTTAATACTCAACAAACTCTTTGACGGTTTTGAAGGAAAACTACAAACCTCAAAATGGGCTAAAATTGCCAAAACCTCTACCGACACCGCCTTACGGGACATAAAAGACTTGGTTGAAAAAGGCATCTTGCAACAAACTGACGAAGGAGGACGAAGCGCTAATTACGAATTAGTCGGCCACTTAGTCGATTAAGCCCAATTCTTTTAATTACTTTGTATCCTTCCTTCGTATTTGAGATTAATTCTTCTAAATCTTCAAATTCAACCTTAGGAACTTTGCCGATTGCCAAAGAAAGATCTGCAAAAGTTGCAATTCTGTGATTAAATTCGGCAGATTTATACATAATGTTTAGAAAACGCTAAACTATTTCTAATATTCTTATGATCGCCCGTAGGTCTATGCAGTCTGCTTCAGGCATGCATATAATGCTTAACTTTGTGCTGATAATCATTGCAACCCTGCTAAGATGAAGAATATGAAACACTCAATTCGGTTAAGCTTTATCGTTCTTATTACCGGCTTGTTTTTATCGTCATGCCTCAAAACAAACAGCCCGACTCAGCAAACGGTACTCAGGGTTGGGTTGGTAGGAGCCGTTGGTGGGTTTAACGATTCGGGATTCAATCAGAATATTCTCAACGGGTTCAAACAGGCTGCATATACTTTCCCGATGATGTGCCAGGCCAGGGAAAGCCCTACGGTCAACGACATTTCAGCTAACATTAATTATTATCTGGCTAATAGTTTTGAAATGATAGTTACGGCCAGCTACGATGCTTCCCAGCCCACTATCGCTGCAGCAACCGCTCATCCCGGAACGGATTTTGCAATCCTCGATTTTTCGGCTTCACCGATTCCATCCAATTTATTATGTGCGTTTTTTGATGTAGACCAGAGTTCATTCCCCTGCGGTTTTTTAGCAGCCTTCTGGGCCTATAAGCAAAACCCTGTAAGCCCTGTGGCAGGATGGGTGGGAGGTCCCGATATTCCCAATATCAGGCAGTTCTCGGTGAGTTACGCAAATGGAATTAAATACTTTAATACCCTGTACAAAAAGAATGTCAT
>Ga0194062_1000693_pt1 | contig 14180 bp, 17 predicted proteins | sample SepL2225m_MetaG_FD_155481 | JGI IMG/M metagenome (GOLD analysis project Ga0194062, IMG submission 155481) | Anoxic zone freshwater microbial communities from boreal shield lake in IISD Experimental Lakes Area, Ontario, Canada - Sep2016-L224-25m | ecosystem: Environmental > Aquatic > Freshwater >... | reverse complement strand
CAATCGCAACCGCCTGGATGAACTTGCGGCCAATTTTTGGCACCGTACCGGCCCACAACTCCTGTCCGCCGATAATGGCATCCAGATACATCGGATTGCTAGGCAGAATTACCGGATGGCTCAGGCCGGTGACACAGAATTGCAGCCAGCGCAGGAAGTGATCATGGGTGACACTTGACCCGTCCTCATTAACGACTTTTTGCCCACGAAGGCGTGAGAGTTTCACGGCGGATGAAAGCCGGGATTCAATGTTGGCGCATTCGCGATTGAAGTAGTTGATCAAGCCTCGTGTGCGAGCCTTGTGGTCTGGAGCCTTGGCTTCGTCGTCGAACATCAGCTCTACGAATTTGCTTTGGGACAGCAAAGGCGGATAGTAGGTTATTGTCAGCACGAAATAGCCTTCATACATGGTACCCAAACCCTCGAAAAGCCGCCGCCGTTCTTCATCAATAGCGGCTGACACAGGATCGGGAAAATGGGAGAGACCAGCTTCCGTATAGTTCGGAGCCGGTCGCCGCACAGCATCAACATGCACCATCCACCCATTGCCAAGGCCGGATAATGCCTGATTGATGCGGAACGACACCATTTCCCGCTGTTCGTCGGTGCTGCTTGCATTGTCATCGCCTTGATAAAGCCAGGAGGCCATAAACGAGCCATTCTTACCCACGATCACGCCGTCATCGACCATCGCGGCGTAATTGAGGAGGTCGGCCAAACCGGCGTCTTTGGAACGGTACTTTTTCAGCTTCAATTCGGCATTAACATTACTGATGCCACCATACAGAATGAGAACCATCAAAATACCGAGGCCCGCAATAATAGTAGTGATTACTTGAATCGTCATAGGTATTGCTTCCCTTGGCTATTAGGATTGAGTCGGAAAGGGGTACTACGCGGCGGGTAGTACCCCTTTAGTTTATTGCCTTTATTGCCCTTGTACTTACGATGTCTCAGGTACACAAAGCGCATTTTGGGATCGGACTTTGCCATGAGTCGGCACGCGAAAAGTGCGGCAATCCACAAGGAAAGTCCAAATACCGTCGCCCTTAATTCTTGAGCACTGAATATCAACGCAAATGCCACCAGACCAGCGAACATTACCAGTTCACGATCCCCGCCCATAAACAGGTTATCTCTGTTGCCAGCCCGACGAATGGGTATTGATCGAATAGCCATGATTATGCAATCCGTCCAGTAACGATCGCGGTGGCGGCCTTGGCTTGGTAAATCACGGCTTCACCCAGAGAGGCGATTTCAGCGCCCTTGCCGAAGAAGGAACTCATCATATTCTGTGCGCCGACAAGTAGCGCCATGACTAAAACTAAGAAGATCAATGTTCGGAAAAAACCATTGAGGTCGCCACCGAATATCAATACGCCACCAGCGATCACGATACCGATGATTGATAACGCGAACGCTACCGGGCCGGTGACGGAATTCTGTAGGCTGGTTAACCACGATTCATAGGGCAGCGAACCGCCCGTGCCTGTGGATGCGAATGCGTGTTGAGGGGCCAAGAGGATGAATGCCCACAGCAACGCCAGGCCGATGTAAAACATGGTTGAGCGGTTAAGGGCAAAGTGTTGGCATGACATAGTTGATTGCATTGGTAATACTCCTAGAGGGTTTTGGTGATGTAACGGCCGTTCTCATACCCGGAAATCTCAAGTATTTCCTGTATACGACGACCATCCTGAGTTTTGGCGATATGAACAACAACATGAACCACCTCGCCTATCAGCGGTTCAATATCTAATGGAGCCGACTCATTACGAGTAATGAGCGACTTCAAACGGGTCAAGCCAGCGGCTGCATTGTTTGCATGGAGGGTGGCAGCCCCCCCTTCATGGCCAGTGTTCCAAGCGTCGAGCAAATCTAACGCCTCCGCTCCGCGCACTTCACCCACCAGAATTCGGTCTGGCCGCATACGCAGAGTTGCTTTGAGTAGTGCCGTCATCGGCACATCAAAAGAAGTGTGGTACTGAACGAAGTTTTCAGCGGCGCACTGGATTTCCCCCGTGTCCTCAATGATGAACACCCGTTCGGTGGGATTACACACCACCATTTCATTGATAATGGCATTTACCAGCGTGGTCTTGCCAGAGCCAGTGCCGCCAATAACAAGTATATTTCGATGATTCGCGACAAACGATTTTAGTGCTTCATATTGTGTTGGCGTCATGATTCCGTCATCTACATATTGCTCAAGCGTATAAATGGCGATAGCTCGCTTACGGATAGCAAAGATTGGCGCAGAAACAATGGGAGGAAGTTGGCCCGCGAAACGCGAACCATCAAGTGGCAACTCACCCTCGATGATAGGCTTAGTTCTGGTAATTTCCTTACCGTGATAGCCTGCAACGGTCTTGATGATCGCCTCAGCTTGCGCTGTGCGCAAAGTGCCTATGCACTTCATGCCCTCGCCCAGACATTCTTGCCATAGTTTGCCGTCAGCATTAAGCATGATTTCTACGGTCTTGGGATTATTCAGCGCAGCCATAAGCAGCGGCCCCATATCGCGCTCAAGCTTTTTCTTTGCCCGTTCTTTCACGCTAGTAACGTTATCTTCAGATTCTTTCATTTTTACCAACCGGTATATTGTGCATTTTGTTATCCTCAAGAAAGCATGATAGAAATGCGTCCGCCGATACAGGATTTTTTTAAACGCACCCGACACACCCAAATCTTCTTAAATAGGGATGCTGAACGAATGCTCCGCCAATCTTTTCAGCAGCAGTTTTGAGCGCCACAAGCTGAATTTTGTAGAAATAGGTTTGAATATAGTTATTCACCTTATCGGATATCGCCATCGTGGCAAGGTTAAAGGGTTCGATCACGTTTTGTTAATTAATGCATTCTCGGGTTGCTTTTTTTACTTTTATTTAAAGGATAAAACGAAAAAAACAATATTATAGCCGTAATAATTTTATTAGCCACACAATATATCCACTTCTTGGAGTTAAATGTGTTTTTAATGTGTTTTTAATGTATTTTTAATTATTGATCAAGATGGCGAATTGGCTCATCACTAGCGGCCTTTTTAGCCGCTAAAATTCTTGATAATTTGGTAGGATATTATTTTGAAGGTAGTTGATTTGGTCTTTATGCTAAGGGCACATTGTGCCCTTGTCAATATTTTTTTAATTTTCTATTTCTTTTAATGCTTTGATTGCCCATGCCGGGCATGCTCGCGCTGTTTTTGCTGTTGGTGCGGATAGCCATGATTTGACTGCCCTGGTACTTACTTTACGTAATGTCTTTTTCGTTATCAGTTCTGCGGCTTGCGCCTGGGTGATGCCTAGTTGCTCTAGCATCGCCCTGAACTCCTTTTGGTTATTAATTCTTTCTTGATCTTGTTCCATTTTTTTAGTTGTTTTGAATGGCTTTTTGTTGAGTTATACAGAGATTTTTTTTTTGAATGGCTATTTGCTTTTTTTAAGGTTTCTTGTGTTTGCGGCAATTTGTTTTCTTATACTATCTTTATTGATCTGATCCCATTGACGCACCCTGAACGATTGATACTCAGTCAAAACTGCGGATACACGTAAAAAGCCAGTAGGCAGACTTCGGGGTGCTTTCCCACCCGCCAGCTCGTCTAATGTATCCTTGTCCAAGTCGGTCAACTCCAAGAGAAGCGGCAGCGGTGTTTCTAGGGCTTCTGCTATGGCTTCTAAGATTCTGAGTGATGGGTTGGCCCTACCATTAGTGAGATCACTCAAGAACGAGTCCGAGATGTCGGCTTGTACGGCTAATTCATGTTTTGTCATGTTTCGCTCGTCAAGAAGGCGCAGTATGTTTGTGAATAGTATTTGGTTGTACACGTATTGAGTAATCCTTATGTTGTGTGCGGCAATTTTTAGCCGCTAAAATTAGTCTTGAATTTATGTTTTACTTAGCTAAATTATATGTTATATTTAAACAAAACGAATAAACACCACTAAACAAGTTACAATTTACCTTGAATCTTACCCGATATAGCGATATTCGGATATAACCAAAAGCATCTTTGATCTTTGCATCAATCAGACTTGACACACTGCTTTTGATGAGGTAATAAACTCCCGCTATATCAGGTTAAATTCTATCCATAAAAGGGGCCGTAATGAAACACGCTAAAACGTTTGTCGCAAAAATAGCCACCGACCTTACCAATGACGAGGGTACCGGCCAAGTCGATAAGATGCAACGCAACGCTTATTTGAACAGTAAGGGCATAAAACCTAACTCACTGTGCCAGCTTGACTTGTTTGAGAGCATAGCGGAGCGTAACGATTTGCGGCACATACCGAACGACTACGCGCGTAGTTCCCTTTTTACAGCCAGGAACAAGAAAGCGCCGCGCAAATCATTAGTTCACGAAAAATTATTTCATTACAATGAACACGTTTCTATTCTTTACACAGGCATTGAGTTACGCGCGGAAGATGATGAAATTGTTTGGCTGCAAATACTTAATTATGGGAAAGCGGTGTCTTTAGGGGAACCGTTTGAATTTTCTGTTAAGGATTTGGTTCGGGATGTGAATTGGTCAAAAAGTGGACGTAACTACAACCGGGTGCGCGAGTGCATTTCACGGCTCAAGGCTAATGAAGTATTAGCACTGAATAACAAAGCATACGGGAAAAGCGGGGCAATCTCGCTGATACAAAAATATGAAGTAATCAACGATGCTGATGGCAGGCCCACTCAATACCGTGCCTGGATTAACCCGAATTTGATCCTGTTGTTCGCTGGTAACACCTTCACCAGTCACAATTGGGAGGTTTACCGCGATTTATCGCCAGTGGCTCGCCGCCTGGCCGATTACATCGAGAGTCACAAACACCCCTTTCCGTTATCACTGGAGAAGTTCCGACAAATGTGCGGATCAATCGACGCGAAAACCTTCAGTTGGCGTCAAACGGTTAGAAAGGCTTGCTCCGAGGTGCAAACGGCAGGAATTGCCGATACTGCATTTCTCGCTAAAGACGATAAGATTTGTTGCGTCTGTGAACACTAAGAATGCATAGGTCAAACGACACAAATCCCCTTTACCTGTAGATAAGTCTCTCTGCATAAACAGTTTTAATTAGTTTCATGCGCCAGAAAACTTAACACCTGTCATCTGAACTGCAAAAACGTGTCGTTTGACCTATGGTGTTTTTATAAGATGTAGATCAACCGACACATTAGTTACAGGAAAACATGGTATTTCTAATACTTTGTTTTGACTGTTTACAATATTACTTTAATTCTAGTTACAAATTTACTTAAATAAACGACGATGCTACGGCTTTAACGTGTCGTTTGACCTATGGAGCGTGTCGTTTGACCTATAGCGTTTTGTTAATCATAGGTCAAACGACACGCTTTTGAACGTCATTTGTCATTAAGGTTAGATAACTGCCGCTTAGGTGAACCATCTTATCCACAGATTCACCCTAAACCTTCTTAAAAACACTTAAAATAACCCTAAAACGTGTCGTTTGACCTATATTACTAAGTTAAATTTGAGATTTTCTATTATAAAGCGTGTCGTTTGACCTATGAAAGCGTGTCGTTTGACCTATGAAAGTGTGTCGTTTGACCTATGCGTCTGTATTGTATATGTTTGTTTTTATTATTTTTTTTGCCTATTTTTTCCGCCTCTAACCATTCTTTTAACCGTTTCTTTAACCAAAGAAAGCCTATCCGCTTTTGTCTTGTCAGATTTCACAATTGTGAAATGAAATCTCAGAATTAGTTAAATGGCTCCGGTAATGCGGCAAATCTAGCATAAATGAAAGCCCCCGGTGTTTGGAGAAGTGCGATCATACCAGGTCATATCAGCAAATCCACAACGGACAGCAAGACAAAATCAGTGTTAACACCAAACAAAAAGACACGAGCCATGCACACGACAGTCTATCTTGGTGTGACTTTTTCCCAAACGCCTCAAGAAAGTAAAATAGTCAAAAGCAAAACATTTTCTTTTCTTGACAATTAGGGCATATTGCCCTAATATAACACTCGAAGGCCGGGCATTTCGCCCAGGTCACAATCCGGAGAAATCTGATGACACAATCCCAATCCCAAGAATTAACCCCTGTCGTTGCAAACCTGGTTGCCGAAGTCGCCCGCCTTTCATTCCTGCCCACTTTTTTCGGCCAGCACCTAATGATGCGTGGCGAAGCCCTGGTGTTCGGCTGGCTTGATCGTTTGTCCGAGGACTACAACGGCGGTTACTGGCACTTTTACACGCTGACCAATGGCGGATTCTACCTTGCGCTGGCCAGCGATAAGCCCATACGCATATCGGTCGAAGGTAATGGCTTCGATGGTGAAATGTCGGCCGATGCTGCCGGGATCGTTGCCACCTTCTTCGCTCTGTCTCAACTCACGGGTGAGGTGCAAGGCACCGAGGCGGGTGATACTTTAATTGACCGCTATTTTTTCCTGCGCGACTTTGCCGCCGAGCATGTCGAGGCGAGGCTGATCTTCCGAGCTATTGACTGATGGGGGCAACTCCCGGTCTTGTGCCGGGGGCTGATATAGCACATGAGCAACGAAATCAACGCACGGAACCAAAGAACACAACGCCATAATGATGCCATTATGGCTTATCGGCTAATGAGAGGTGATGTAACCGAGAAGCACGTCGAGCGATGCCACCAATGTGGAGAGTTGCTACACCCCTACCCAGAACCTGAATACTGGATGCAGTACCCGCTACCGGAGTGCTGCATCATCGACGGCCTGAAATTTTGCAATAGCCACCGAAAGCCCTGCTGCATCGACGCTTACTTGATTGAGCATCCGACGCTGGCGGGCAAAAAGAAGCAGAAAAAGACCGAGAAGCGCAAAGAAAAGCCGAGCGAACGCGAGGAAATCACGGCGGCTTTGGCGGCCTCGATGCCGACCGACAAAACCGGCTTGGTGGCGGAGGCAATGGCAGCCGTAACAGCGTTGCATACCGCTGTTGTGTTGAACGACAGTCAAGGGGCCGCTGACGCTGGGAATCGCTACGAGGCGACCGTATGGAAGCTCAACGGCGGCACCTTTTTCGGGTGTCGGGCTGACGATCTAGCAGCCGGCAAGATCATCGAGAAGCATTGCGCGTCCGCGTTTGGCAAGGTGCCTATGTGGGGGCAAACCGGTCAGTTTTTGATTGAGGTAGAAGCTATCAGGGCCTTGGTCGATTTTGGGTATGGCTACGGGGTTGGAGGTACACACTACGATTTCCATGCAGTTGATCTGGATCGCTCTTTTATATCAGAAACGGGCTACCGCTCGCACTTAGACGTACTGGCTGCGGGCCGTACCGTGGACGAGGCTGCGTCCGCGATTTTCACTGGCTACCTCAAGGAGCGGAGATACAGGATCAACCAAGATGATCGCGACCGGCTGGCGGCCAAGCCGTTGCCGACTTGGTGTACACAGTTGGTGCCACCGGCCAAGCGGGAGTCTTCTACTGTGTTGGTTCCGCCAGGATTTGTTTTGGTCGATGTGGTGTTGCCAGCCCAAAGGGCATTTATTGCCAGGAAATGGGCCGAACAAGCACGGGCCAAGATTGAGGCGGCGGCCCAGTCTGCCAAGTCGAACGCCAGGGGTAAGGCTGAGGGGTTTCGTGTGGGACAACGGTGCGAAATTGAGAGTGTCCATCATCCTGTTTTCGCTAAAGAAATCGGCAAACAAATCATAATTACCAAGGTAAGTCATGGAACCCGCCAGGTGTGGGCGCACGATGACAAGCCGCCAAAGTATCGAATCAACCGGAATGGACATCGAGTTATAGACTATGACCCCAGGTGTATCCAAACCATTTACGGCTTTGATAACCTGCGAATTTTGAACAAATAGGAGAACAAAAACATGATAAATCATCCAAATATCAGACTTGAATGCTTACGCCCTGCCGAGGATTGGACACAACCGACCGGAGAAGAAATCCGCGAAGTGCTGCGCCTCGCCGGGCTAACCGGTGGGAAGGCCGCTAAGTCGCTGGGCCTAGGGGCTAAGGGCGACCGCACCGTAAGACGCTGGATCGGGGAAGAGTCGCAAATCCCTTATGCGGCCTGGTCGTTGCTGTGTGACTTAGCTGGGCTTGGGATAATCTGGAAATGATTGCACGCCAGGGAAAGGGTTTAGCGGCGTAAATTTTAGCGGCTAAAATGCTTGACGAGCGTTTAAAATTTATCTAAACTTTTAACAGGTTTGGCGGCTGGAACCGCCTTTTTCAACATTCATTAGTGGCGTGGGATTTTATGGATGCAAATAGGCGTGTGGGGAATCTTCCAACGAGCTTTGAGCGAGTGACAGCAGTTCTACCAGAGTATCAGGCATACATCGTGAAGAAATGGGCGGAGGATGCCCAAAAAATGAATCAGGGTAAGGCAGTCAGGATGAAAGCCCCGGTGTTATCCGGGGCAATCAGTCAAGGTACTGACATACCAAGACACAAGCGCGGAACTTGCGTTAATCATTTGACCAGTAAATAGTTGAGGTGTCAAGAAATGGCAAAGATCATTAATTTCCCCAAACACGATAATGCGACCGCTGCGGTTGAGTCAGGTTTTGTATTACCGTTGCCAAAGGCGAAAATGCCTAGAAAGAAGCCCAGTATCGGCTCCACCTTTATTAAAGTTATTTGGGTGTTGGTTGTTCTGTTGCTTCCTCTGATGGAGTGGATTATTGCATTAGATTGTGTATTCCAGTTTTTCCGGATGTTGTACTACTGGAATACAAAAGGGGTCCATGCGGGGATAACATTTAGTTTGCATTTTTTCAGTTATGCTGCACTTATCTGTTTTGTTGCATTGTACAAACCAAAAGATTTTTAGTCGGCCATTATTTTTATTTTTCGATATTTTAGCCGCTAAAACTCTTGTTTATTTGTTAATGTTTAGCTATACTTATTTTTCCAGCTGACACTGGCGTATTTTATTTAGCTTATCGCGGAGCAAAGCATGGACAATGTCGATGAAAAAGCAGTTATCGGAAGCACAGTTTCAGGAGTGTATCCAGGGTTTAAATGTGGGGACTCAAACGCTAGAGATAGCGCATGGCGTACTGGTCGAAGGAAAAAGACAAATAGTGTTCGTGAAGGAACTGGGCTTATCAACGGGGGCGATCTCGCAGGCAGTCAATCGTGTGTGGTCTGCACACAAGAGCAGGAGTTTACCAAAGGGGTACAAAATGGTGTCGGCGGTGTTACCGGAATACCAGGTGTACATCGTGGAGAAGTGGGCGCAAATCGCGGCAAAGAAACAGGATTCCAAGAAATGAAAACACTTGTGGTAGCACAGCAGAAAGGTGGAGTCGGCAAGACTTCGAGTATTGTTCATTTAGCTTTTGACTTTTTAGAGCGCGGGTTGCGGGTTGCCGTAATTGATCTGGATACCCAGGGAAACGCTTCTTTCACGCTGCATGATTTTAATAGTGATTATTCAGCCAGTCAGATGTTCGACCAAAATGGCGACGACCTGCGCAAGTGGTTCCGTGGCCTGCCTGATGGCCCATTGATGCGCCTGATCGCGTCGGACGCTGTGTTGGCAAACATGGAGAAACGCAACCTCACCGATGCGGCAAGGGTTTTCAATGAGAACATCGCTGCGCTGGCCGACAGCGGTTTCGATGTAGTTCTGATCGACACCGCCCCTGCCCTTGGAGTTTCCCTGGCAGCGGCCCTTTACGCAGCAGACTGCGTTATGTCACCTATTGAACTTGAGGCGTATAGCATCCAGGGTATCAAAAAGATGCTCACAACCATTGCGAATGTTCGCAAACTGAATACTAAGCTCAAATTTCTTGGCATGGTGGCGAGTAAAGTTGACGCTCGGAATCCTCGCCATGTGCGCCACCAAGACGAACTTAATGCGGCCTACCCACAATTAATGATTCCTGGCAGTATCGGGCTTAGAAGCAGTATTGCCGATGCACTGGCATCCGGCGTACCCGTTTGGAAGATCAAAAAGACCGCCGCCCGCAAGGCCACGCTGGAAGTCCGAGCGCTGGCCGCCTACGTTTATGAGAAAATGGAGATTACACAATGACTACCGCTACCAAGAAAGAGACTGGAAAGATCACAAAGTCGTTAATATCCGGGCTTGGCCTGGACAGCATGGGTGATCTATCGGCCCTCCTTGATGCTCCTGCGACTGCTGCAAATAGTGGCGGCCCACGTCAACTAGACATTGATCTGATTGATGAAGATCCAATGCAGCCGAGAACAGCAAACAACCCCGGTTTTACTAATGAAAGTCTGCATGAATTGTCAGCATCGATTAGTCTTCGTGGCGTCAAGACGCCCATTTCCGTGCGCGATAACCCCGACGCACCGGGGCGCTTCATTATCAACCACGGTGCTCGCCGGTTTCGCGGTTCAAAACGGGCAGGCAAGGACGTTATCCCCGCTTTCATCGATAACGACTACAACGAGGCTGACCAGGTTGTTGAAAATTTACAGCGCAACGAGCTGACCGCTCGTGAAATTGCGGACTTCATTGGTCGCGAGTTGGCAAAGGGCATCAAGAAGATCGAAATTGCCAAGGCTATCAGCAAATCACCGGCTTTTGTGACACAACACATCACCCTGCTTGATCTGCCAGACCCGATTGCCGAGGCATTCAACTCCGGCCAGGTAAAGGATGTGACTGTTGTTAATGAGTTAGTGACAGCCTATAAGAAAAAACCGCAAGAAGTTAGCGATTGGCTGGGCGATGACAATCAAGAAATTACACGCGGATCGGTCAAGCTGCTGCGCGAGTTCCTGGATGACAAGAGCAGGCATGAAGCCCGCGAGGAAGAAGCTGCTATCGACCCCAATACAGTTGATGTTTTTACAGGAAGCACCGGCGTCGAAGGGAGCGAAGGCGAAAATGTTGGCAAAGAAAAGGAGAAGCCGACAGACCCGGACAAGTTGAAAAAGGCTATCGTCCAGGTAAAGCATGATGGTCGTCCTGCTCGCCTGATCCTGAACCGTCGTCCACAAACCGAAGGCTTCGCCTGGTTGAAGTACGATGATGATGGGTATGAGTTTGGAGCCAACCTTGCTGATGTTCAGCTTGTCGCTATTCTGGAGGCATAAGTTTAAGTATGAGTGATATTAAACAGCGCCTTCTGGTAATGAATGGCCAGCGCCTTGTTCAGAGCGAACAAGGCGGTCAATGGAACACGGACAAAGTGGAAAAGGCTGGAATGATCAAGCCAGGTATTTATAACATCCACTTGTCAGCCCAGGCAGACAAAGCCAAAACCTATGATGGCGTAATTTTGTACGCTGACAAAAATAATGTTTATCAGCAGGTTGGTAAAAGCTTTGTTAAACATGAACGGACTGCTTTTGATAAAGCACCGGAAATGGGTAGTAATTCCAGCATCAAGTATGACAATGACAAGGCCGTAGTTTCGCCATCGTCAATCAAGCTAGGACGTGGGCTTTCACGGTAAATTTTAGCGGCTAAAATCTTTTGGGGATATGAAATTATGAATAGCCAGACCACAGAACGACAACAGCAGGCCAGAGCGGAACCCAACAAACAGATTCGGCGTGATGCTGAGACGCAAACCGATACACTTTTAGAACTCGCGCAGGAGATGCAAGCAGAGCAAACCGCTCTGCTTGAGGCTACCCCCTTGGAATCGCAATATAGCGCTAGTTTCGCGGCTTTGGTTGAAGAGAAACATGACCAGGCTGAACGGATCGAGGATAAGCTGGAGAACCTGATTGATCTACAGGTATCCAGATTACAACAAACACAGGCCAGACAGCCCGGCCTGTTTGCGTTACCTGGGGCGCGGGCTAAATGGCAACAACAAGTGCAGCAACAGCAAAATACCATACAACGGCTTCATGGCAGGCTTGAAACGGTGCGGGAGATTAAGGAAGGTATGGGGGTTCATAATCCGCGCATTGATGAATTGGCGATCAGGAAGCTACGTGCTCAAGAGCCTAAGCTTGCCAGCGAATGGGATGATATGCAGGAAGCCCAACGCCTACACCAAGCGATGCAACGCAAACAAGAACAGGAGAAAAGACAGGCATTGGAACGTGAACAGTTAAGTCGAGGAGGTCTACGCCTTGGTTTGTCCCAGGGAAAATAACGAGCCGCTTAGACGACCGACTTTAAAAAAGGTGATTTTCTCTGGAGCCGCAATATTCCAAGGCGCAAGCAGTAAGTTGTTTTAATGGAGTGCCACCCATAGTGCGACCGCCGCAGCGAGCATGGTTATACATGAAGCGATGACATTGAGTATGCTAATACGGCGAGCGTCCCGGATAGGGTCGCTCACATGAGACAGAGCAGCGTCAATCTCCCCCCGCACGGAAGTGGCCATAACCTTGACCTCTTCCAGCATGACTTGCCCCATCGCGTCTTTACTCGCTGCTAACGAGGCGTTCAGGATACGCTCAGCTTTTCCCGTTGCGTCAATACCCCATCTATGCGACATTTCTTCAAGTTCGGATTTGAATGTATCCAACATTTCTTGTTGGGCCTTTTGGCTGTCCTGCATTAATCTGGCGTTAATCGTTTGCAGTATCATTATGGGGTCATCGCGGCCAACGGCTATGCCGTGTTTAACCGCGATTTCCTTTATCAGCTCTTCTACCTCATTACTCATTTTTACAACACCGCAGCACTGTTTAGTTGATCGAACAGTTGTGTTTTGACAATTTTTAGCCGTTGTCGTGTCATAATTGTTAGCGCTGGATTTGCGATTGCTTCATCGAATGTTAACCGTTCTTGCAGCATGTCGGATAAGTCCCGGCCATAGGTTTCCTCTTTCAAGTCAGGTATTTTTACGATAGCTGATACTCTGCTTTTATTGGTTGTGTAAACCTTCATCTGCTCGAAGCTCTTTCCTTCGTGCTCAATGACTCCCCAATATGGGTTTAGCCAGACCACTATTTCATTCGTAGAAAAGTTGTTAACAATATGTGCAAATCCGTTGATGGTATCGTCCATTGCCTGGCTACCTGTAATAACGGTATGCACTATAAGTTCGTGGCCCATCTCTTTCAATAACGCCGGTACTTGATTACTTAAAAGGTAGTGCGATAGCGGCACAAACGAGCTGGCTCCGTTGTCGATAATGACGTCGTTGGTAGACGGCGCGATCAGTTCCACCAAGGCATCAAATTTTCTGGAGTTGATTTCATCACCATCCATAATTTGCAATCGTTTGACATTTAATGCCTTGAAGCCGTTGAAGGTTGCGTTCACCGGATCGGTATCGATGCAGAGTGGGTTTTGGCCCTTACTTGCTTTGTACTGCGCAAGTACAGCTGCTATGAGCGACTTACCTACGCCACCTTTACCTTGCAGAATTATGTGTATTTTTGACATTAGTAGAGTTCCTCTTTGTTGGGTATTGGATCGTATTTAAAACCTGGTAGCTCAAACGATTTTTCTGATTTGGTTTCGGTAGTTTCGTTTTTTTTGTCGTCGTCCTTATTTGTCTGTGCCTTCTGATTTTCTTTGGTAGGCGGCTTCGATGGGTTTTGCCATGCGTTTACACGCTTACGAAATGCTTCATAGCTGAATGTGATTACCCCCTCGATATGTAGGGTTTCCCATATATCCTTTATTGTCCATTTTTCATCAAGCGCTTCTTGTATTTCATCACGAGCATTTAGAAATTGGGCGCGATTTTTGGCATTTCGGCTCTGCTGTTTTGACTTCGCCCGTTCTGCTATACGTTCAGATAATTTTTTTTTCATATCTTGTTTATTTATTGTTTTACGCCAGTTCTTTACGTCATATAAGTTGTTTAATTCCTTTTTTATTCATGTTTTCTTGTCAATATATTGATTGTTTCGTGTTTTAATTATTTTGACTGCTTTTTTTTGTGAAAGCAAGAAATAATATACTTTCAATCAATATATAGAAATGCTACCCTTTGGTGTAAACACGGTTTATAACCGGGCAGGATGTGTGAAGTGCTAGCACCGACTATGTCGGCACTCTCACTTCACTCCCACTTATTCGCGCTACGCACTCAACGGGGCATCCTGCTCTGCGAGGCCAACCGGCTACCGCCGGTAATGTTCAACTGAGGGAAAAATGGTAAAAGAAAATCCAAAGGAAAAGAAGCCAACTCGAAAGGGAAGTACACCCATTGTTGTACGGGTTACGCCAGATGAAAAAGCAGCAATAGACTACTTCGCCAGACAGACCGGCCGTAGCACATCCAGCTACTTGCGCATGTTAGGGTTAGGC
>Ga0194062_1000692_pt1 | contig 14184 bp, 7 predicted proteins | sample SepL2225m_MetaG_FD_155481 | JGI IMG/M metagenome (GOLD analysis project Ga0194062, IMG submission 155481) | Anoxic zone freshwater microbial communities from boreal shield lake in IISD Experimental Lakes Area, Ontario, Canada - Sep2016-L224-25m | ecosystem: Environmental > Aquatic > Freshwater >... | reverse complement strand
AAGCAAATCGACGGGACCACAGCCGCCTTGTCCGACTACAAGGGCAAGGTCCTCTTGATCGTCAATGTCGCCAGCAAATGCGGTTTCACCGGCCAATATGCCGGCCTTCAGAAGCTTTTTGAGACCTATAAGGACCGCGGCCTGGTTGTCATGGGCTTCCCGTCAAACGACTTCCTGTTCCAGGAGCCGGGTACAAACAAGGAGATCGCCCAGTTCTGCTCCCTTAAATACCACGTGACCTTCCCGATGTTTGAAAAAATCACTGTCGCGGGCGGAAAGTGTCATCCCCTCTACAAATTCCTGACAGACAAGGCTACCAATCCGGAATTCAGCGGTAAGATCACCTGGAACTTCAACAAGTTCCTCATCAGCCGAGATGGCCGGATCCTGGCCCGGTTCGGCAGCCGGACGGCGCCCGAGGACAAGGATCTCATCTCCGCAATTGATGCGGCACTTAAAACGCTAGAGTGATGTGGCAGAAGCCACCCTTTCGCACAACACCATTCCCACCACGACGCCGATACTATCCATCAGGATGTCAGTCCATTCAAACGAGCGCCCTAAACTTACAAAAAGTGCCTGAAGGCATTCGGTTCCAATCCCATACAGAATCAGAACCAACACGACGACAACGCCCTTCCATCCCCTGCCCCAGGAATTTGGGACAGACCACCGGACCAGCGCTGCTAATATCCCGAAAATCGCCAAATGGACGATCTTGTCTTGAAAGGGAAAAACCTGACCGATATCTCGAAAGGACTGCGAGGGCAGGAATAGTATTACATTCACAATGCCCCAGAACGCTGCTGTCAGCGCCCAGCGAGCCTGTGAAGACCAGTTGAGCCAAGCCCACATTTGAATAAACACTGGCGCCCCGCAGGGACGCCAGTGGAATCGACTCATTACGCCAAAATCGCATCCTTGGCTGCTTTGGCGATCTTGAACTTCAGAACTGTCTTGGCAGGAATCTGAATGCTCGCACCAGTAGCCGGATTACGCCCCGTCCGGGCCGCACGCTCCACCTTGACGAGTTTGCCGAGGCCGGGAATGACAAAACCGTCCGAGGCTTCCCGGATCGCCATGCCGACCAGAGCGTCAAGCATCTCCGCCGCCTGCTTCTTCTCGACTCCCACAGTTTCCGCCAACGCTGCAATGATTTCACTCTTGGTCTTCATAGGGTCTCCTTGATTAAGTTGATCAATACGGTTTGACTGTATGCATCTCGATGGTGCGGGACAAGAGAAATTATCCTAATAAAACGGATCATTCTCCCAAACGGCTCTGCACTTTGGCGGGAATATATTCTAACGCGGTGATTGTCAGGTCGACCGGTGCGACACTTTGGGGATCCCCATAGACCAAAACCAGTTCCTTGACATTTGCAAGTCCTGGTGTCCCCGGCATGGGAATTTCAATTGTTTTTTCAGCCCCCAGCCCCCCCTCAAAATGCATCAAGATTTCGTTCTCAAAAGCCATGGGTTTGATTAACAACCCCGGCGCACGCTTGAGCGTAAGGACCGCTTTTTCAATCGGCTTGACGGCACGATAGCGAATATTCAGGGTTCCATTGGAAAGACTGATGCCTTCTTTCCGGGGGACAACGATCGTGAGCCCGCCGGTGCGCACCTTTTCCCCTTGAATCCGGAACGTAGTCTTGTTCCGCTGAGGAATAAGTTGATCGCCCCCCGCAGACCACAAAATCCACTCCACGCTCTCATCAAGGAAGTCAAACGCCTCGCCCGGGCAATATAGGGCCGCCAGTTTTCCCTCCAGCCCATGATGCTGAAGGTAGCGTTTCATGTTGGCATTGCTGGATCCGATTCCGCCCAGGATGAGTGACAGCGTATGCGCCGCAGTCTGAAATTTAATCACCCTCCCTCCGGTGGTTTTGTACCCCTCCCACGGTCCGTGATCCGTAAACAGTTTCTTGATAGTGTCCCAGTTGGCCGCCAGAAAGGCCTCAACCTTCTCGGGGGCAATGGCATACGAGACGCCCAGAGTGTAGAGCGACGGCGCATCGGTAATCAGTTTCTCGCCGACTACCGCTATTTCCGGAATCCCGACATCTCCGGTATAATCCTCTCTATTACCACTGTACGACTCACTCAGAAAACCAGGATTCCCTTTGCGTTGGGCAAAGTCGATCTCGACATCGACGACATTTTCGAAGTTTTTGCGCCAGCCCTCACCCCCAAGCTCGTCCATGAACAGGCTCAAACCCAACGCCTGAAACGAGGATCCATGCCAGGAGGAAGCCGTGTAGAGATCCCGGCCATCCTGCATCCTGTAGGGCTTGATCTTGAACCCTGAGTTTTTCAATGCAGCGATCGGCCAGTTATAGCGGAGCAAACATAACATGAGCGGACCGCGAAACTCATTGATGAAATAGTTCTGGTGCCCCACCACCCAGCCGCCACGCCCATTATCCCAGCCGACAAATTGATTCTTTGAAGCATCCCAACCAAAGATAAAGGTTTCGGTTTCAGCGTCGAAAAGATGCTCAAAACCCGGCTTCTGAGCGGCAACGAAACGCTCCATTTTCTCGCGCAGTCTGATCGCACGGGGCTGATCCTTCACGCCGGGGTGTAATAATGCGCCAATACTCTTGGCCACCGACGCAGTCAGGTTGACATTGTCGCCGAAAATGATCTTCACAACACGCTCGTCGAGGAGTTTCATGACCTTATCCCTCGTGTCCGTGTCGGCAAACGGTTCGAGTACGCCCGTGAAATATTGCCAACCATATTGTCCCGTGCGCGAGATCTTCGCTGCCGTACCATTCTTGACCGGTTTCAGCCATTTCACGTCGATCAAGGCGCTCCAGATCTGATTGGCTTTTTCAACGCCAAAGGCTTCGACAAAAGCGGCTTTCGTCACATCCTCACCCAGTGGGCCGAGGCGCTTGCCGTTTTGAAATCCCAGGAAGTTACCAAGCAGCCCCTTGGCGCTAACTGTCGGATCAACCTGATCGGCCAGCAGCGAATCCACCACCCGTTCAAGCTTCAGCAGCGCCGCCTTGCGCGAGACATACGGATTGTCCGCATCGCCGGCCGCAACCGTGGCCAGCAGTTCCATCCACTCGCCAATGGCGGTCAACTGAGTAAAGGAACGAAGAAAAAGCCCCTTCGAAGGGTCATTATTCCACCCTTCAACCGGATAGCCAGACGCCTTGTCAAACAACCCATGCTTGGGATTGATGTACCCCATCGCGTTCTCGATCAAGGCCTGCATATGCACATGCTTCGGCTCCGAGTAACGGAACGGTTCCCTGTTCGTGGCGCACCCGGCAGCTAATCCGACCCAAAGCAGCAAAAGAATTTTCTTCATTCTTTTCTTATTTCCCCAATGGACTTTTGCTTACGTCCCGGCTCAATCGCTTGAATTTCAATTCGCCACGCGCCCCATTCAGATCATTGGGCCTCACCACTTCGTTATTGATCAATGTGACCCCGATCACGCTCTCAAGCGCCTGGCGCAACATCCAGGCAGCGGCCCCTGTATAACCATTCCAGATCATACGCCCGGGATCGTGCTTCGTCAGATAGTCGGCACTTTGCTTGTTGGGCTGTCCCCCGTAGATTTCGATTTCTTCGCGTGTGACATGCGTGATGGCCGAAATCTTATACCAGAGGCGTACCCCGGCATCACGGTAGTGTTGTGCCGTTTCCCCATCCCCCTGCGCAGCAAAACGCTCGGCTAGTAGACGACAGGCGCGGGTCAACCACTGAACACCATGGGAATACATCCCGTTTTCACGTACCCCTTCCGGATAGCGGCTTGAGCGGCCAAGATACGGCTTGGTGTCTTCCCGCAGCGGCGGAAAGCCGAGGCTCACCACGGTGTCGCGCTCCAGCACCCGAAGGGCGGTATCGACCGCAATACGGCACCGTTCTGGATTAATGCCGGCATAAACCGCCCACGCCGCCCCCAGCGCATCGGCCTCCCAATAGCCCGCGCCCTCGACACCAATCTCGGTTCCATCGTCGTGGATCGCGCGCAGATAGCGGTCTTTCCGCCATACCTTTTCGATACTGATCTCGAGCGCCTTCATTTTTTCCTCGTAAGACGCCCGGCGTTTTTCACCGCTGCGTTCCCCGATGAGGCTCAGGAAGTTTTTTAGAATAGTGACCATGAAAAACCCGAGCCAAACCGACTCACCCCGTCCTTGCGCTCCGATTTCGTCCAGCCCGTCGTTCCAGTCGCCCGTACCAATCAGGGGCAGGCCGTTGGGGCCCATGCGTTTTTCGAAAACGCAATCGATGGCGCGCAACACATGCTCATAAATCGACTCAGCCTTTGGAGAACGCAGCGGATAGAAGGCCATGCCGTGCTTGCCCTCAGGCAGGCCCGGTAGCGGGGTTTCGGCTTTCAGGTAGTTCACCCGCTCGTCGAGCAGGGTTTTGTCGCCGGTCATGCGGGTATAGTCCGCAATGCCCCAACCCAGCCACAACAGGTTGTCGGAGGCATGCGAACGGGATAGCAAGCCGGACCGTCCGTCCTGCTGGCAGAAGAACCAGTGCGCCGTATCGCCTTCAGGGAATTGCTGGGAGGCATGAAGCACGAGCTGGGCCCGAGCCAGACTCGGGTCAACCCAAATCAGGTTGACCGTGTCCTGAAGCTGATCCCGGAATCCAAAGGCGCCCGAAGACTGATAAAACCCTTTCCGGGCCCAGATGCGTTCAGCCAGGGCCTGATACTTCATCCATTTCACGTAGGCATCAAACCGCGGGTCGCTTGTCTCCAACTCAAGGGTCGACTGCAAAGCCATCCACCAGGCGCGCGTTATTTTCAACGATTGAAGACAAGCCTCCACCGACTGGAACCGGGCGACGCAGGCTTCAGCCTGCTGGCGATTGTCCGCCTGCCCAAGCACAATCGCAAGCGTCCGTTCACCGCCCGCCGGAACCTCGACAGTGGTGGTCATGGCGGCCACAGCAAAGTCATCAGTCGTCCCTGTCACAGGAACCCCACCCTCAACCATGACTGGATGGGCGAAGGTGCGCCCCTTGCCGAAGAATTCCCCCCGCCGGGTGGTAAAGACCTCGACCCTTGCATTCATCGCCACAAAGCAGGGACCTGAGCGAAACTGGTTGCGCGGATTTTCATAATACATCGCCCCGGTCGCAGCATCGCGGCTCATCTTCAGCGGGCCGGCCCATTCCGGACTGTGCGCCAGCACAATTTGAAAATACGGAGCCACGCGCAGGGTTCGGACCTTTGCCCCCCTGTTCCGGATGGTCAGTTGATAGATCCCCAGCGGCTCGTTGAGCGGAACATGCACCGTCAGTTCGGTCTCAAGTTCGCCCTTTGTCATGTTAAAGACGGCGGAGCCATCGAGCCCGAAGCGCGCCTCATGCGTCGCTGAGTTGTCCTTGATCGGGTCGTACGTCGGGGAGAACCATTCCTTGCCCTGCTCATCATAAAGATAAATGGCCTCCGACGGCATCTGGGATCCGGTCACATCCGCCCAATCGGTCGTCAGCCGGTTTTGCTGGGCGTTACCGCTGGCACTGGAGTGCAGGCCTCGATTGGTGACGGCCACACTGTGGCCGATTCCGTTCGCCAGGGTATGGTCGAACGGACGGGGCGTGAAGGGCGTCAGCACCCGTAACGTATTGCCGCCGTCGGCATATTCGGCATATTCGGAGGGGGTACCCGGCAGGACTTCACCGTGCCCGATCAGTGGGTGGCGGGCCGGCTGTTTTATCCCGGACAACGAGGCGTCGATGGAGGGTTTCAAATGCCTGCCGATCCATTCGGCGGCAGTCGCCTTTGAGTTGCAGCAGCCGATCAGGATTTTCAGCGGGCTTTTGGCATCAATCAGCATCGCTCCGATCGGATCGAAAGTCGGATAGGCGTCCCTGTTGAGAGCGGGCTGGAATGCCAGAGTCTGAAAAATGCGCGGCGACCACACACTTCCGGCGCGCCCGATAAAGTCAACACGGGCCGACAGAATGCCTTCAGGCTTCACACTCGACGCCAGGATGCCAAACACCTTGGTGTAACGATGCAACGCGAGAATCGCATTCAGGCCGGTCTGGTAAGACATCTCCGGATAAAGGCGGTTGTACTGAGAGTGGTTGCGATCCGTCACCGCGTTCTGCAGCATCCACTCGCAGTAGGGAACCACCTTGAGCGCGCGACGCTTCACGCTGAGATCATCAACCTTCACGTCCCATAATTCGACCGCATCGTCGCGGCTTGGCAGCGTGATCGTCACCGTGGTGCGAACGTCATGGGACTCGTTCACAACACGAATCGCGTCTCCCTCCTGCGAGAAGATCGAACGGGTGAACAGCTCATCCGGGAAATTCCCCAGCACCGGCCAGGCGACCTTCGCGTCAGCATCGAGCACATAGAGGATACGCCCGGCCGGCTCAATATTTTCAAAGGCCGGGCGGGTGACGCCATAGCCTGTGGATGCGCATACCGAGACCAGTTCGCCACTCGCCTTAAGTTCAACGGAATAATCGTTGTTGGCCAGGCGAAAAGATTTTTCGCCCGTCCCTGCGCCGGGCCGTCGCTTCCGGCTTTGAAATGCGAACAGAAGCGTTGCCGCCACGAACACCACGCCCCATGCCAACCACCCGGTCTCCCAGACTCCCCCCGCCGATTGCAGCGCGCTTCCATTTTTGAAGACCTGCTCCCACTGGTCGCCTTTCGGGAGATAAAAGGGAATCAGCAGCGGCGCCCAGGTGGTGAAACGTTTGACCCCTTCCGGGATGAATCGCGCGGTGGAATCTTTGCCGACAAAGGTGGCACAGCGCTCATCAAGCTTATCCATGCCCAGAAAGGACAGATTGACAAGCGTGGCGACACGCAGCCCCATATGATCAAGCCAGATGAGCACCTGAAACCATGAAAACCCAATGATCCAACTGAACACGGTCAGGCTCCATGCGGTGAATCCTGTTGCCCCCATGGTCAGGCTGTTGACGGCGGCAAAGACGGTCCGGATCAGACCGTCCTGATTGTACCAGGTAGCCTCGGCCATGGGGCGCAAGAAGGTAAAGATAACCGGCGCCATCCACAGACCCCATCGGAGTACAAACACGGTGCCGTCGACCAGATCGATCACTCCATCACGTGTGGAAAGGCGCTTGATGCTTGAGGCATCCCGGTTGATGAGCGCCGCGAGGAACGCCTTGTTGATGGCGAACAGGGGGGCGGCGATCCCCCACCCGATCACGCCCATCAGGGCCTCGTTAAACAGAATCTTGGCACCGCCGGAGGCGGGTGAGAGCGTGATATGCCCCCACCGGCTGATAAGCGCAGTGAATTCGTTCGGTGCGGTGGTGCGCAGTTCCTGGCATCGCGCAACAAGGGTATGCGGATCAAGTCCGAAACTGGTATAGAGCCTGAATTTGGTTTCGAGGATGGGAAGTTGCGAGGCATCAAAATAGAAACCCAAGGCCGCGCCTATAAAGGCGCCGAGGCCACCTTCCACAAGATAATAGCGCCAGGATTTGAAACCATAGAACAGGTCGCGCACAAGGCTGACGCCGCCAAACGCCGCAAACCCGAAGAGCGCGCCGTAACCGATGCGCGACCCGGTCGAGAGGGAGGCGAAATTAACATGAAGGCCTATGGCGAAGGCGAGACCGACCATGATGCCCCGCGCATAAAGCACCGGATCCTTGCAGGCATTGATGGCACGCCCGAAAAAGGACTGGGACCCATCAAAGGTTTCAATGATGGTTTTAGCCACCGGAAATGCCAACGCCCCCACCAGCACATAGCTGAGGGATGTTCCAACCAGTCCTGTGCTTCCGATCAAGGCTACGAGTTGAAGCAGGCCCATCACGACACCGCCGAAAATGGCGCCTTTCATGGCACCGCTGACAGCGGTCGCCTGGACCGCCGCCCCCACTGGCGGCCTACCTCTCATGGCGTCCAGAACCAACGCCGTTAGCAGGAACACAAGCCCCCACAGCGGAGCCTGTGAAAGCATCGTGGCAACAACCGCCGCGAAGGGGGCAACCGCTGCGGGCATCGCCTGCGACCCGAAATCGGCCACGACAGGAGCCATGACGACAAGAACCGAAAGGAGCAAGAGGGAAAGATGAACCTTGGCGTCCTGTAGCGGTTTCTGACGCGTCACAAACGACGACGCGTTGGCTATGAACTCGGCAAAGGCCAGAACCAACACGGCCTGCCACACGATGGCCCCGGCCGTCTGCACTGCGAACAGCAGGCCAAAGGCAAAGGGGGTAGCGGCAATCACGATGCCGCCGATCAACCCGATAGGCTTTTTGTACGCCAAGAGGCAGTAGACGTTGGCCGCATGATAGACGAGCACAAACAGCGCCGCGCCAAAGGCGTTCAGTTGTCCGAATGTCGCCAGTGAGGTCGGAGCCTGCCAGACGGCGGCCTTGCTGGCCGCAAGAGCCAGAAGTCCGGTGAACAGCGCATGCCGAAATAATTCCCCGGCACTGGAGGCTTTCCCGGCAAGGACCAGTTTAACGAGTGCGCCGATGACTACACCTCCTGCAGCAAAACAAAGGGGAAGAGAGTCGCGCTGGTAGACGCCCGCAACCGTGATCATAAGCAAGGTCGCTGCCAGACCAAGCACGATATCGCGCGCCAACCCGCTAATCGGTTTAAGCTTGATGAAACCCAGAAGCATGGAGAGAAAAGCCACCAACACCACCCCGGTCATTCTCCCAGAAGCGGACGTGATAAATTTCCCCAAAGGACTCAACACTCGAAAGGTGACATCCAATTGAAGGGTTCCCACGCCTGGATCTGTACCACCAACCCTCTGCAAAATCAGCACCACTTCGTTGAGTTTTCCAATGGCCGCCCAGTCGATGGATTCCCGAAGAGTCCACCGGGTCGAAACATCCAAAGCCTGCACGCCGGCAGTTCCCTTGAGTTCCATCCGCACGGCGATTCCTGAAAGCGGCTTATCTCCCGGCGCCATGACGGCGACCTCGATCCGGTCAGCACCGCCATTCACAAGCGAGGCGGGATAATCCTTCGACCAGACGCCGGCAACGGCATTGCCGGAAATGGAGTAGTGGATGTGGCGGCCATCGGGGGCGATGCTCACCGTGGCCGCGCCCGTGTTGAATGCGCCCCGCTGTCCGGCGTCTGTAAAAACGACATCCGCCCGCGCCACGCCTGCCGTCATACAGGCCATCAGCAATAGCGTTCGAATCATGCACTTTCTCTTGTTATTCACCAGGCGCCCCTCCCACGGCGAAGAGGGTAGCAGTTAAAGATTCCCCGGTACTAATATTATTTATTGGCCCGATCAAAAAAAAAGGCCGCCAACCTTTCGGTGAGCGGCCTTGCGAATCATGGAGCAAATTAGCCCAGGATTGCGTCCTTGCAAGCCTTGGCAACGCGGAACTTCACCACGCGCTTGGCCTTGATCTTGATCGTCTCGCCTGTCGCCGGATTGCGACCCATGCGTGCCTTGCGATTCACCAGCACCAGCTTGCCCAAGCCGGGAAGCGTGAAGCTGTTCTTGGCATTCTTGTACGCCATGCCGACCAACGCCGCAATAACCGCCTCGGCCTGCTTCTTGGTCAGTTCGACCGCTTCCGCCACGCCCGCCACAACTTGACTCTTCGTCAACGCCTTCGCCGCTGCCTTTTCTTTCGCCATCTGAGTATCTCCTATCGGATTTTTATGGAGCGCCCGTTATGGTACGCCCTCGTTCGGCTTTAATATTACATATTTACAGTGGAATGCAATGCCATTGCTAACTCCCAATCCTCGCCTAAGGAGCAGACGGCAGTCTATCTGCATGAGACAAACCAAATAGTCACGCGGCTCGGCATTGGACGCCTCGCCCTACCCGAAGACATCGATGATTTGTATAGATTTCCAGGTAGGGCGAAGCCTCCGGCTGAGCCGCGTCAATACAGGGTATTCCGGTGAAGATGCACTGTCGTCGGCCTCTTAGGCGAGGATTTGGGACTCCATGGCCACTCTTGTTTCCGCTAGCGACTCGTGATAGTCTGACCAAGAAATGTCGTAAGAGAGAGGACATTATGGAAAACACAGAGTCGAACAGCCCATCGTCTTCGGTTGCCCGGGAGAGTTCCCGCACCATGCGCATCGACCTGACACCCGACCTTCTTGAGGACAAGAAACTGGGCCGGGCCGCCGCGGTCCCCCGCCGCCCCATCATCCGGATCACAAAGGCTAAAGCCAGCACCAGCATGGTCGGCGACTCGGATTTTCAGCAACTCCTCCAGAATGTCTACGATGGCGCCGTCATCACGGATTATTCCGGCCGGATTGTGGATGTCAATGTACGCCTCAGCCAGTTTCTCGGCCACGAGCACGATGACCTCTGCCGGATGGAAGTTTTCGATCTGCTCTACGGCGCGGATGAAACGCTTCTACCCATGATCCGGGAAAATCTGGCCAACACCCGCTTCGTGCTGCTCCAGTCATTTTTTGTCCGCAAAGACGGATCGGTGTTCCCCGCCGAAACCGCGATCAATCGCCTTTTCCTTTCCGGCCAGGACTATCTCTGCTTCTTTGTCCGCGATATCACACTGCGCCGGCAGGCGGAAGAACAGTTGAGAACCGAGCACACCGCCATCCAGTTGGCTGGAAGCGGCATCGCCATCGCCGACCTTCAATCCCACCTGATATACGGGAACCCGATGACCCTTCGTATGTGGGGCATCGAAAACCAGGACGCCGCGCAAAAACTATCCCTGGCCGATTTGTTCAGCAATCCCGATCTCGGCCCGGCGATCACTGACCGGGTGGCAACCGGGGAGGCCTGGTGTCAGGAAGTCGAAGCGCGCCGGACCGATGGCTCCACCTTCTATGTCCAGGCCGCCGCCACCGCAAACTTTAATACTGACGATGAATTGATCGGCATCGTCCTCTCGTTCAATGATGTCACCGAACGCAAGCGAGCGGAAGCCCAACGCGAACAGTATGCCGAACAGCTCCGGATCCGGAACAGCGAGATGGAAGCCGACCTCGACATGGCGAGGGAAGTCCAACTTGCCCTTCTTCCGCGTGCCGTCCCGGTTTTTCCCCGGGGAGCACCCACGGAAGAAAGCCTGTTGAAATTCAACCATTTCTACCGGCCCAGCACCGCGCTTGGGGGCGACTTCTTCCACATCCTCCCCATTTCCGACCACCAAGCCGGGCTTTTCGTGTGCGATGTGATGGGTCACGGAATGCGGGCGGCTCTCATCACGGCCATTATCCGGAGCATGATGGAGGAGTTGAAACCTCTCGCAACCAACCCGGGCCAGTTCCTGTCCCGCATGAACCGGGAATTCATGACCATCCTTCGTGATGCCCAGGAATTCATATTCGTTTCGGCGTCTTATGTCCTTTTCGACCTCCACGCCAGACGGCTCACGTTCAGCGACGCCGGCCATCCCAACCCCCTTCTGATCAACCGCATCCGCCGTACTGTCGCACCCTTGCGCACGAGTCAGGAACCTCTCGGACCCGCCCTCGGGATTCTGGATAAACATGTTTATCAGACAACCGAACTTCCACTGGAATCCGGAGATGGGGTTCTCATCTACACCGATGGCATCACGGAAGTCGAGGGGGCGAATCGGGAGGAATACGGTACGGAACGGCTGTATGCCAGTGCCCAGCGCCATCTTGACTCATCCCCCGGACTCCTGTTACCCGCCATGGTGGCCGACGCCGAATCCTTTGCCACCACCTCGGGGTTTGATGACGATGTCTGCCTCGTCATCGCCGAAGTCTCTGAATTCCCCACAGGGAAATCCTGAACGCCGGCTTCGGCTTTATTGTCCCCACTCGTTCCGATAGGGAATCTTGATGCCGTAGGTCTTGCCCAAGGCTTTCAACTCGGTGAGAACGCCGGGCTGTTTCATGCGGTTGTGTTCGCCGATCAGGAAATACGCCCGTTGCCAGGCCCACTGCGTCCGGATGTCCGCCTCCCCGCCCAGCGCCTTCGCCAGATCCAGGTCAAACACCATATCGCACTGGATATCAGCCGCCTGGCCCGTCGCCTGGAAAGTCAGTTTTCGCGCATTGCGGGGCACACGCCCGAACAACACTAACGGACGGTCCATGTAGAGGTTCGCGGTCAACACCGGATACGCCTCGCAATAGGTCTGGCCAGAGAACCGGAAACGAACATCTGACAAAACCGGCCGACTCACCTCACGAACCCGCTCGGCAATCACAGCGGGAATATCCCACCGCCCCGTATTCACCACAAACGTGTCGCCCCGGTTCCGAAAACTCAAGAGATCCAGCAGGTAGGCATTGACCCCGGGATAGGTTCCCACCGTAAAAACCGAGACCGCCCCGCGGTTCGCCTGGCTGAACGCCTCAATAATCAAGGAGTGATCGGTCAATCCGGCCGTGGCCACCCCATCGCTCACCATCATTAAAATCACCGGCCGACCCGACTGGCGCGAGGTCGCCAGGAGATCCTTCAGGGAATCAAAGATATCCGTGTTCCCCACCGATTCCATACGCCCAATAAACTCCCGCGCCTGTTGCAGGGTGTCCGGGTTCACCGTCGCCCAGGTTTCGAAGCAGCGTGAGACAGAGTCCCGGAATTCGATGACATTGAACCGGTCTCCTGGCACCAGCAGGTCAAGCGCCTTGAGCATGCCCTCCCGGCAGAAGCGTAGTTTCTGTTCGGTGATGCTGGCCGAACCGTCCTGAACCAGCAACAGATCCTTTGCAAGAATCGGTAACAGGTCCGCTTTCCGCCGCATAATCTCAATCCGACAGTAATCATAAAGGGGATCCGCCGGTGATCGGTAGAGATAGACCTCTGCCTTGAGGTATTTCTCGAGGGCCTTGAGAATGGTGATACGATTGCGATCCTCTTCTGCCAGTTTCCGGGGTTCCTCCTGAAGCATTGTTTTCGGCGGCGACACATCCCGCGCCACGCCGCTCAACCCGGCTCCGGCCGGCATGCCCCGGCCCCAGGTGAATTGGGAGGGGTCATCAACCAGATAATAGACACCCGTTGATGATATCCCGCGCTCCAAAGTGTCCCGGCTCGCCGGGGCCGCGATATCGACTCCGTATTTTTCGCGCGGCACACTCTGAACAGTCCGTCTCGGCCGATTGATGGCGGCATCGTCCTTCACAATTTTCTGGTTGATGCTCAGAATTTCCTGGCGTGGCTCCCACACCGGACGATCCACATGAGCTGGCTCGGTCAGCGTGCGCTGCTCCCCGATCAGGATCCCCGCCCCCACCTGCCTCGGCTCCACCGAGGATTCGTCAAGGGCACGTCGAACGGTCGTCATCTCCGCATCAATCGCGCCGGCAACCACCGCGGCCTTCGCGGTCTCTGGCGTGAACTTCGGCGGGCGTCGATCCGACTCGGGAGTTTCCGGAACCGCCTTGACGTTCTCCAACCGGAGAGAAATCGGCCTTTCACCCGACCGACCCGTCACAATCTTGTACGCGCTGATTCCGGGCAGGAACAGAATCAGCAGCAGATGCAACAGCACAGAAACCAGTATGGCAATGCCATACCAAACCAGATGCCGCCGGTGCAATTGACGAACAATCTCAATCGCCCCCAACGGCTGGTTCTTGCGGCGAAAGCTCAGGTTTCGTGGAGTGTTTTTCATATTCAGCCTAATCCAACGGATCGGTCGGATCCACTGGATCACATTATTGCTTCATCTTCTTCGCCCAGTCGCTTTCCGGGTAGCGATCCTGCAATTCCTTCTTTGCTTTTTCGGCATCATCCTTGCGGCCCATGACGGCAAACGCCTGTGCGGCCTCATACAGGCACTCGGGAACCAGCAGAGGATCGTCAAACAGAACAGCCACGCTCAAGAAATGGCGCGAAGCCCCGGCAGGATCACCCTGAGCCTTCAGCGCCCGCCCGATTCCGGCATACGCCTGAACCCGGATCGAGAGCAGGGTATCGGAGGCCGCGAGCGTGGCTGCCTCCTCGAAGGCGCGCTTCGCTTTCGCCGCATCCCCCGCCGCCAGGGTTAAGCCGCCCAGCTTCAACCAGGCCTCCGCAAGGGCCTGGCTCTTGAAATCGATTCCCACAACCCGCTCAAACGCCTGCCGGGCTTCCTCGTTCTTCCCCTGCCCTAGAAGTGCCTTGCCTTTGAGACACCAGGCAATCTGCCGCCAGTTGTCTGATGTCGCCCGGGTCGCCAGCCAGTCGGCATCCACCAGCGCCGCGACAAATTCACGCTGCCCGATCTGGTAATCCGCAAGCCACTCCGC
>Ga0194062_1000691_pt1 | contig 14190 bp, 15 predicted proteins | sample SepL2225m_MetaG_FD_155481 | JGI IMG/M metagenome (GOLD analysis project Ga0194062, IMG submission 155481) | Anoxic zone freshwater microbial communities from boreal shield lake in IISD Experimental Lakes Area, Ontario, Canada - Sep2016-L224-25m | ecosystem: Environmental > Aquatic > Freshwater >... | reverse complement strand
TAATAACATCGTAGGAAAAGAATATAGAGATGATATAACCAACTAACACTAATATATATATTGCCCTATTAACACTGTAGCTAGTAAGCTTCGAGAATAGAAATTTCGAGAATAGAATAATACTAATAAATAACAAGGTATACAAAGGAAGGGTCAGCCTTGTTGCACTATCATATATAAGCCCTGCCAATAAAGCTAAAAAATATGGATATATAGTCTTATCCTTTATCGAGATAATCGCCAAATATGGTAAAACTAAAATCGGGGTTGTTAAATATGGCCAAAAATGAGGAAGAAAACTGATACCCATAATCGATAATGCGAATGTCATTAAAGCGGATGAAAAATATATCATTTTTTTACTATCATTACTTTTCTAATTTTAGAAAATTCTACCATGGGGTCAAGGCGGATTTGCTGAAATATGGAGCCTGATACTTTTTGTATATCACTTACACGGCCTAAAATAATTCCACTCGGAAGGTTACCACCAAGCCCAGAGGTAACGACCAAATCGCCTTTTGTGACCTCGTCACCTTGCGGTACCTGGTCTAAAATTAGCCCATTTCCTATAAGTCCTTTTGCTATACCGGTTGTATTCTTTGATTTTATCACTGCCGGTATCACGCTATCGCTATCAATGACTAGGGATACGTTTAAATTATTTCCATTTATTTTACTAACACTACCGATTAAATAGCCATCAGCAATAACTGCACTGCCCCTTGATATTTGAGAACTATCGTCGACAAAAACATTTATACCGCTACTCAGAGTGGGGTCGAAAGAAGTAATTATTCCCGGAAGAAGATTCAAACCACTGCTTTTTTGAAAACCTAGAAGCTTGGTCAATGAGTCATTTTCTTTTTTTGATTCTGCTAAAATTGCATTTTCTGACAAGGCTTGATTGAGCTTGTTTTTTAGATCGCTATTTTCTGCCTGTAATGTACCAATGTTGGCAAGTCCTCCGAAGAAACCCGAAATACTTGATCCGGTTGTTGTAAAAACGAGTTCAACGGGAGTAAATAAATTACCAGCTACTTTAATAATACCTATGTTGAATACAAAATCAAAAACAACTCCTAAGGACAAAATTATTGCGATGGTGAGAAATATAAATTTTTTTTTCATAACTAAATTCTCGGTGATTTAGCATATTGAGTCGTAACGAGAACATCCTTTAACAAATCAATGTCTTCAAGAACTAGACCGGCTCCACGTACAACTGAAGTTAACGGATCATCTGCTATATGTACTGGCATTTTAGTATTTAAGCTCAGAAGCTTATCCAAACCCTTTAAAAGAGCTCCGCCGCCAGCAAGCACTATCCCTTTATCCATAATATCTGCAACAAGCTCAGGAGGGGTTTCTTCTACGGTCATCCTAACTGCATCAACTATTGACATAACTGATTTTGATAAAGCTTGTCTAATCTGATCAGAATCAACAGATATCGCTTTTGGTAAACCAGTAACAAGATCTCTGCCCCTCATTACAGCTTCGGTCTTTTCTCCAACCGGATATGCAGAACCTATACTAATCTTGATATCTTCAGCGGTTCTTTCGCCGAGTAAGAGATTAAACTCATCTTTTGCAAACTGAATAATGTCTTCGTTGAGCTCATCGCCAGCAATTCTTAGTGATCTTGAAGCAACAATCCCACCCAAGGAAACAACCGCTACTTCTGTAGTGCCGCCGCCGATATCAACTATCATAGAACCTGCTGCTTCCTGTATGGGCATTCTGGCCCCTATAGCGGCCGCCATTGGCTCTTCTATAAGAAAGGCTTGCCTAGCTCCGGCATTGATAGTTGCGTCCTCTACGGCTCTTTTTTCTACTTCAGTTACTCCAGAAGGTATCCCGATAACAACTCTCGGCCTGGGCATTAAAGTAAAGCTTTCTTTGTGTACTTTTTGGATAAAATACTTAAGCATTTGTTCGGTAACCTCGAAATCGCTTACTACGCCGTCCACAAGTGGCCTTCTAGCCACAATGTTTGCAGGCGTTCTTCCAACCATTCTTTTAGCTTCTTCTCCAATCGCAAGTATCTGTTTGGTCTTAACATTAAGAGCGACAACAGAAGGCTCATTAATAACTATGCCCTTGCCCTTAACGTATACAAGAGTATTGGCGGTGCCAAGATCTATACCAATGTCATGGCTGAAATAGCCAAAAAATTTATTTAGCATTTAGTGTCTCCTCGACAGCTGCGATTAATTCATCTATCCTTACTATTTCGCTTTTTTCCGCAGAACGTAATTTTAGTTCAACTGAATCATTATCAAGTGACTTCTTACTTATAAGCAACCTTAATGGGCAACCAATAATATCCGCATCGGCAAATTTGGTTCCCGCAGTTTCGTCGCGATCGTCCCACAGAACATCATAACCATGTTCTAAGAGCTCATTATAGATTTTATCTGCGGTTTTGTTAACACTTTCGTCGCCCAAAGTAATGAGATGAATCTCAAAAGGGGCAATACTTCTAGGCCAAATTACACCCGCCTTATCGTGAGACACTTCTGCTACTGTTCCCATTAGTCTGCCAAGACCGATACCATAACATCCCGTCAAAACTGTTTGCCTCTTACCGTCTGCGTCGGTAAAATCTAGGTCAAAAACACTCGAGTACTTTGTCATATTTTTGAAGATATTACCAACTTCTACAGCTTTGATCTTCTTGAAGTCGGTGTTGCCGCATTCTGGACAATCTTTTTGAATATCTATAACCTCTTGGTTGATAGCAATTTTGCATTTCTCACACAAATATATAGTATCTTCTCCAGAATCGGTAATGGTTTGGAATTCGTGTGAAAATTTTGAGAATGAACCGCCAGAGGCGAATGTTAAATATGTCGCTTCACCTATTCCACAACGATTATATATATTAATGTATGCCTGTTTCATGATTTCATAATAACGATCCAAGTCCTCCAGATTGGCATGGAAGGAATACAAGTCTTTCATTAGAAATTCTTTACCCCTGAGCAATCCAGCTTTTGCACGTTTCTCATCTCGAAATTTATTTTGAATTTGGTAGACATATTTAGGTAAGTCTCGATAAGAATCAACAAAGTTTTTCATAAGCGGCATCACAACCTCTTCGTGAGTTGCACCGAGAGCAGAATCAGTCTTTGAATAATGACTGGTAAACCGATATAGATTATCTTCGGTTTCCCAACGACCAGTTTTTTCCCAATTTTCTCTAGGATGTAGTGCGGGCATCAGAAGTTCGACTCCGCCCGCTTTATTCATCTCGTCTCGAATAATATAGGCTATTTTATCAATTACCCTTAAGCCAAGTGGTAGATAGGTATAAACTCCAGCTGAAAGCTGATCAACAAAACCTCCTCGTATTAATAAGTCAGCGTTAATGCTATCTACTTTGTTAGGGGTTTCTTTGTAAGTTTTTATTAAATATTCACCGTATTTCATTTCCAAAGGCCTTTCAACATACCGATTATATTAAATGTAAATAAATCTTTCACTGTAATAATTATTATTAACAATATAAGTACACCAAACCCTGCAAGTGATATTATATTTTTTTTCCGGCTGTCGATCTTCTTGCCCCTTATTACTTCTATTAAAGTTAGTAATATATGACCTCCGTCTAGTCCTGGTATTGGAAGTATGTTAAAAACGGCTAAACTGATACTCAAAATCGCTGCGAACTGAAGCACATACATAAAACCCATGCTTGCAAAATAATTTGTTACCACAACGATACCAACCGGTCCGGAAATATTATCACTAACCTGGAAACGTAATACTAAGTTTTTAAAGAGATCAATAATCGCCATAAATGTCATACCGATCGATTTAAACACTTGGCTTGTAGCCGCGACTAGTGAAGAGAATATATTGCCACGAATTACACCTACATTTTCTAGTGTTATTCCGATTCTCTGGACATTAATTTCCTTACCGCCTGAATTTACCTTACTTTGATAGGTGGAAATATTTAATTTCTGTTCTTTATTGGCTCTTAGGACCAGCAATGACACTGATTTATTGCCGTCAGATACTTTTTGTATCAAGGTTATAACTTCTTGCATATTGGCTACTTTAATACCGTCAACCTTGATAATAATATCGCCAGATTTTAAACCTTGTTTTTCTGCGGGTGCATCTTTTTCTACACCCGTTATTAAAACTTGTCTTGAATCCGTAATATTCGAGTAGTTTTGCATGTCTGGCAAAATTGGTTGAAAGCCGACTAGGTAGCAAATATAAAGTAAAAATATTGCCAACATAATATTCATAAATACGCCAGCCACTAAAATAAAAAGTACTTCTATAGGTTTTTTAGAAGCTAGACTTTTGGGATTTGCTTGCTCTTTTACGGCCTCAGATGCTGTCAGGTTTTCTTCGTCTTGACCACGAAGTGTGCAATAGCCTCCTAGTGGTAATGCGTTGATGGCGTAGACCGTGTCTTTGTATTTTTTAGACCAAATTCTTGGTGGGAAACCAAATGCAAAAGTCTTTACCTCGACACCAACTAGTTTGGCAGCCACAAAATGTCCAAGCTCATGGACAAAAACCAATAAACCAAAAACGAATATTAAAGCTAAAATTGTAATTATCATGCAATCATCTCCTTCGCTTCTGGGAGAAGCGCATATGTTATCTCAATTAATTTAGTCTTCTTGTTTTTGTCAAGCGAGAGCTTTTCGATAGAATCCATTACGATTTCAACGGCCTTATTTGCTCTTTGTAGAACAAATTGCTTCGTATCACTTTTATCCAGAAGAGCTTTAACCGTTTCTACCTCTTTATCATTTAAGATACCTTTTTTAGTATACAGTCTTTCAAGAACTTTTGAGTTTTGTTTATTAGAATTATTATATAAATAAATGATAGGTAGGGTTTTTTTCTTATCGATTATGTCTCTTAACTCATCCTTGCCACTTATATCAGCATTGCCCCAAATAGAAACCATGTCATCGAAAAGCTGATAAGCAAGCCCCAAGTTATATCCGAAATCCCAAAGCCGTTCTTGTTCTTTCTCTGAAACCTGAGCGATAATACCTGCCGATTGTGTAGCAGCTCCAACCAATACTCCAGATTTTCTTCCAAGCATATCAATTATGTTGTTTTCCGTAATACTGGGATCACTGATTTTCATTTCACTATATGTAAAATCCAAAAACTGGCCTTCAGCGACCTCGAGATACTTTTGGTTTAAGAATTTCTGTACTCTGATTCCCAACTCTGGATTTCTTGTAAGTAGCCCCTCAAGTGATTTTGATGCCAATATTAGTTGGGCATCGCCGGTATTTATTCCGTGATTAATCCCCCATTTACTCCAAACTGTTTGCCTGCCTCTTCTTAATTCATCTCCATCGGCTATATCGTCGTGTATTAGTGTAAAATTATGAAATATCTCTAAAGAGGTTGCAACATCTATTGCCTCGTCAAAACAATTATAATATTCTGCAAACAATAAACAAAGTCCTGGTCTGAATCGCTTCCCCCCATAAGATGTTGTTTTTTGTAGATTGTCGTCGAGATATCCCATAAAATAACTCATCATCTGGTACATTAATAGATCAGAACAATCATCGATAGTCTGCTTTATGTTCTTATCAACTACTTTTGTATATTTATCAAAAACGCTTAAAACTTTTTCGGGTTTTTTCATATCTCCTACTTACCAAAGTTTCTCTTTATTTTACTATAAAATTCGAAGGATTTCATCAACTCTTTTACGTCAAAATCAGGCCAAAGAGAATCGGTAAAATAAATTTCACTATATGCTGCTTGCCATAATAAAAAATTTGATAATCTTGGCTGTCCACCTGTCCTAATAATTAAATCAGGATCAGTTTGACCTCCAGTATAAAGGTTGGCGCCTATAGATTCTTCAGTAATCTCTAGATTATTGTCTGCTGCTATACAGGCCGCGCGAACGATTTCTGATCTTGAACCATATGAAAAGGCAATATTAATAACATTGCTATTTTTCTTCTCAGTTTCACTCTCAATAGTTGCAATTTGTTCTTGTATGTCTACCGGGAGCATATCCGTTTCGCCGATAATATTTACTTTAACGTTTCGTTTTTTGTAACTAGCGATATCGTTTTTAATTACATATCGGGCAAGATTCATTATTCCTGAAACTTCATCATCTGATCTATTCCAGTTCTCGGTAGAAAATGCGTATACTGTAACGGTTCTTACTCCAAGCTCAAAAGATTTATCAATAATTTCCTTAAATCTTTGGTATCCTTCTTTGTGACCTAATTCAGTAGCAAGAGAATGTTTTTTGGCCCATCGCCTATTTCCATCCATAATAAAAGCCACATGACTTGGAAGGATATTCTCACCAAGGCCACTAATCATACTATACTTCCAGTAATTCTTTTTCTTTTGTGATAAGTAATTCTTCGACTTTTTTGTTGTATCTATCTACAATTTTTTGTATTTCAGCTTCGCCAAAATACATATCGTCTTCACTGATATCTCCATCAGTTTTGGCTTTTTTAATTGCATTCCAGACTTCAGACCTTGCAGTACGAATCCCAACCTTGGCTTCTTCAGCTTTTTCTTTAGCAATTTTCACGAAACCTTTTCTTCTTTCTTCGGTTAGCTCTGGGATATTAATTCTAACAACATCACCTGCGTTAACTGGGTTAAAACCCATACCAGAATCTCTTATCGCAGCTTCTATTTGTGAAGTAACACCCTTGTCCCAAGGTTGAATCAGGATCTGTCGTGACTCAGGAATAGTGATATTGGCAATTTGTTTAATTTGTTGTTTAGAACCATAAGCATCAACATAGATATCATCAACCATAGAAACCGAGGCACGTCCAGTATGAATACTGGACAGTTCGGTTGAAAAAAATTCTACTGATTTATCTAACTTTGCTGGCATATCCTTTAAAAATTGATTTATCATAACTTTTCTCCTATTTAATACTATTTACCTAGTTCAAATCGTACAAATCTGCGAACGGAAATTTTTTCCCCTATTGCAGCTGTTTTTTCGTTAATAAGATCTTCGACAGTAACGTCAGGATTTTTAATAAATGGTTGTTTCATCAGACAAACTCGTGAGTAAAACTTCTCTATTTTACCCTCAAGAATTTTGTCAATTACCTTTTCCGGCTTACCGGCATCTTTTAGTTGAGCGAGTTCGATTTCTTTTTCCTTCGCTACGATTTCAGCAGGGACATTAGAAGGAGAGATGTATTCAGGTGCTGATGCTGCTATGTGCATTGCAAGGTCGTTAGCAAGCAGCTTAAAATCATCATTAAGGGCTACGAAATCAGTTTCGCAATTAAATTCGAGCAATGTACCTATACGATTATTGTGAATATAAGAAACTATCAAGCCTTCCTTGGCGTCACGCTCTGCTCTTTTGGCGGATGTGGCTGCGCCTTTTTTACGAAGGACCTCGATAGCACCATCAAAGTCTCCCTTCGACTCTTCGAGAGCTTTTTTGCAATCCATCATCCCAGCACTAGTAGCTTCTCGTAATTTTGAGATTTCTTCCATTGTTATAGTCATATTACCTCCTTGGTTTATTTAAGTTTTACTGAATTGCTTCTACCTCTTTTGGTACAAGAGGCTTGTTTTCATTTATAGTGTTTGCAATTTCTGTTACAAATAGTTGAATTGCCTTGACTGCATCATCATTCCCCGGGATAACGTAATCAATCTCTTCTGGATTTGCGTTTGTGTCGGTTATTGCGATGATAGGTATATGAAGCTTTCTTGCTTCAGTAATAGAATTATTTTCTTTTACTGCGTCGACGACAAAAATCGCATCAGGAAGTTTTTTCATATCCTTAATACCAGTCAAAGTGGCAGCTAGTTTTTCAACCTGTTTTTTAGCTACTGTTAATTGTTTCTTGGTGGCAAAATCGTTATTTGCAATTTTGTCTTCAAGTTTTTTTAGATTTGATACTTGAGATTTAATGGTAGAAAAGTTGGTAAGCATGCCACCAAGCCATCTTTCGGTTATATAGGGCATACCACAAGATTCAGCGCCCTCTCGGACAATGGTTTGTCCTTGTTTCTTTGTACCAACGAATAATATCGTTCCTGAATTGGAAGAAACATTTCGAACAAACTTTTCGGCTTCTAGAAGAAGCTCCTCAGTTTTCGCTAAGTCGAAGATATGTACTCCGCCTCGCTCTGTAAAAATAAATGGCGCCATCTTTGGGTTCCATCTTGATTTCTGATGGCCAAAGTGTACGCCGGCTTCTAGCATTTCTTTCATGCTTGTGTTCATGGGATCCTTTCTGCAGCAAAGCTGCCCTCCAACGCCAAATGTTTATGTTACTTATGCCCATATATTTTGGGAGGATTAATGTAACTAGGCGCTGTGTGAATTTATTATTGCGATAAAATTTTATCAGCCATTTGGGGTTTTGTCAATCGAGATAATCTCTATTAACTCTTGAAAATCAATAATTGATGTGTTAATATTTTAAGGCGTAATTTTCGGAGAAAGAATGAAAACAAACCTACATCCTAAATACAATGAAATAACAGTGACTTGCTCGTGTGGCAACAGCTTTAAAACAAAATCTACTGTCGACGATATCAATGTAGAAATTTGTTCTGCTTGTCATCCATTTTATACGGGCAAACAAAAACTAGTTGACACTGCTGGTAGGGTTGATAAGTTCAGAATGAGACTAGAAGCTGCTACGGCAAAAAAAGCTGCGACTACCCAGAAAAAGGATAGAAAAATTGACGCAGATAAGAATGATAGTGCAGTAAAATTATCAGACATTAAAAAAGAACTCGATAACGAACTAGTAGAAAACAGCGAAAAATAACTACAAATATATAGCGCCATTTATTATTTCGGCGCTATAATTGTATCTAGGTATTAATATGTTGACTAAAGTCGAAAGAACAATCAATAAATTCGCTGAAATTGAATCAGAACTATCAGATCCCGAAATCATTAAGGACCAGGACAGATATTTAGTTCTGAACAAAAAGCGTTCTTCAATGTTACCCCTATATAACCTAAGCGTTAAATACAAAAAAGTACTTTCAGATATAGAAGACTCGGAGCAAATGATTAAACTTGAAAATGACCCAAGTTTTGTTGAGCTAGCTGAAGCCGAATACCAAATACTACATCAAGAAAAAGATAAAATCGAAAAAGAAATAGAAATCGAACTGCTCCCAAAAGATGAAAATGATAATAAAAATGTTATTATCGAAATCCGCGCTGGTGCTGGCGGTGATGAATCTTCATTATTTGCCGGCGAACTGTTCAGGATGTATAGTCGGTGGGCTGAAAAACACAAATATAAAATTGAAATACTTGATTCGCATGAATCTGAGGTGGGCGGGTTTAAAGAAATTATATATTCCGTTAAAGGTTCCGGAGCTTATAAAAACTTAAAATATGAAAGTGGTGTACACAGAGTGCAGAGAGTCCCCGAAACAGAATCAAATGGTCGAATACACACATCTACCGTCACTGTAGCTGTTCTTGCGGAAGCAGAAGAAGTTGATATTGATATTAACCCATCAGAAATACGTATTGACGTATTTCGTTCATCGGGTCCAGGAGGCCAAAGTGTGAACACAACTGATTCTGCCGTTAGAATAACACATCTTCCAACTGGGTTAATTGTATCTTGCCAGGATGAAAAATCTCAGATAAAAAATAAAGACAAAGCGATGCGAGTTCTACGCTCCAGACTATTACAACTGAAGGTTGACGAAGAGACAAAGAAACGTGGAGATCAAAGAAAAGACCAAATAGGTACCGGTGATAGATCAGAAAAAATCAGAACTTATAATTACCCACAAGACCGGGTAACAGATCACAGAATTGCTTTTAGTGTAAATAATCTACCTGATTTTATGGCTGGTAATATAGAAAAAATGTTAAATAAATTAGCTAGCGCAAACCGTGAAAATTCCTTAAAAAATCTTTCTCTATAAGAGACTTTGTACAGTTATGAGTTCTCGCCTAGTTTAATATTTGCCGTTTTGGTAGAATCATCCCTATTATAGGTAACTTTTACCGTATCGCCAGGGTTGTATTTCCCTAATAGGCTAATCAGGGTGTGATTTTCATCAATTTTGTCATCGTTGATTTGGGTAATAATATCACCAGATTTAAGTCCAGCTTTTTCTGCTGGACTATTTGGAGCGACTGCTGGCGAATTGCCACTAGAATATATATATACGCCATAGTTTACTGGGAGCTTATTCTTTGCTGCAAAGTCTGGATTTATTGGTATATATCTTACTCCGAGCATAGGTCTGACTATTTTACCACTAGAAAGATAGCTAGCCAGAGCGCTTTTTACTAGATTTACAGGTATTGCAAAACCGATACTTTGACCCTGCTGGTCAACCGCGGTATTCATGCCTATCACTTGCCCAGATATATTGAGCAGTGGGCCACCTGAATTGCCCGAATTTATCGCTGCATCAGTTTGTATTACATTATCAAGTGATTCTGTTGATGAACCAACAGAATCCGTAGCCTCTATCACTCTACCAACGCCGCTAATAACCCCTAGAGTGACACTGTTTTGATACTGTCCGAGAGCATTACCTATTGCGACGGCCGTTTGTCCCGAAAGCAGCCCGTCAGAAGTCCCTAACTCAACCACAGGGAGTTCTGTGGCTTCAATCTTCAATATTGCGATATCATTTACTGGGTCGGTTGCTTTTACTATTGCCACATAATGCTTACCAGTATTCGTAATAACTGTGAAGTCGGCCTTTGAATCACTAACAACATGTTTATTAGTAACAATTAAACCATCAGCACTAACTATATACCCCGTCCCCGCAACCTCAGATTGACCTATATTCCCAAAAAACCCAGTTGTTTGTGTTACGCCCGTAATACTAACAACCGTTGGTGAAACCTTTTTTACTGTATCAACAACGGCAGAACTCTCTACAACCTTGACCGTAGAAGTAAATATTTTTCCATCTTTACTCTTTTTTGAAATATAGTTGTAATAGACTAAACTGCCGAAGGCACCGCCGATAATACCCAGGATTAAACTAAATATTAAAAATAAAGCTTTGTTATTAAAAGTATGGCCATTCTTTGTTTCTGTTACTTTATTAGAAACTACTTCTTCCATAGCACCTCCTATATGGTCGTAAACCAACTTGCTGTTGACAATAAAACTGTAATAAATAAACTTGCGAGAATCAAGTATTCAGTCAAAATTTTACGATTTAAATTATTTTCTAGTTTATGGGAGATGATTCCCCAAAGGAAATAATATACTATTGTAATTAAGATAGCAGCTAGGGGGGTTCCTCCAAGATTAGATTTCTGCATTATGCCGATGACTGGATAATTAATTACCCAGATAGATGACACCCAGGCGATTTCTGCACAAATCAAAGCACAGGTTATATTATATAACCGATATTTTTTGTCCGATGATCCTTGCTCCCAAGTTAAAAAATAAGTAATAAAATATACAATAAACAACACGCCCGCAACAACCAATAGTCGAGAAAGAAAAGCATATGTGGTAGTTGACAAAATTATTTGGAATCTAAAGAGCAGCGCCGTGGAAAAGAAGATAATTAAAAAAGAAATTACAATAAGCATATTCCGATAGAATATAGCGGCTCTCTCGCCTAAATTCTGCACCTTTTTTAAAGCTATAAATAAATAGAAATTAACAGGTAGTGCCAAAACAGTGATTACTCCCCGTACTAAAGGATTGCTGATATAGGCGATAAATGCCAATGCTGATAAATTAAAAAGTAGAAGCATTAACACAAACTTTATTCCACGGCTTATAGACTCCTTATCTAGTTTAATGGAAAATAAATAGCTACTAATTATAATTATCATCACAAAAACAACTGAAAAAGTATATATCAAATTGATTGGAGAAAATTGATTAAATATATATACGACACTTAGAGTGGATGTAGCAATTAGACCTTTTTTCGTGAGAGGGTTCATCGGATGCTCCTTAAAATTACTGTGGCTTATAGTCTTGGCCAATAATAACTACTATATCCGCTCCTGAAAGCGAATCCCCTGAACCAGCCGTGCTTTTTACGTTAAATTGTTTTTCCAATTCAGCCAAGGTAGATTTTTTGCCACCATTACTATAATCGATTATCTTTGTTTGTTGATATTGAGAAGAATCAGCCGTGCTGATATCTATTACATTATAATTTGCCTTTTTAAGAACGTCTGCAGCTTTACTCGCCAGGCCCGGGGTTGTTGTACCATTTTGTACAGATATTTCAGCATTTTCAGTTTGTTTTGAATTATTAGAAAAAATATTTAACGCCACTCGCTGCAAATCCGTGTAATCAAATTCTCCCAGTCTTGGTAATAAAATATAACCTGCCGAGGTACTTGAATCATCTATTAATAATCCTTCTTTTGAATTGTCGAATACTTTGTTTTTAATCTTACTCGTATCTACGTTTTTAAAAATATCAATTGCCCGAGGAAGCTCATCGATTGAGAAATCTGTTTTTAGATGTGATCCAAGCGCAGTGGCGATTTCAGATATTTTTGCAGGATTCAAAAAGGTTTCTGCAGACATTACTTTGTCTTTAATGGCAACCAATATTTGTTGCTGTCGTCTAGCTCTGTCGAAATCTGTAGTTGTTTCTCTAGATCTTGCATACCGCAAGGCCATTGCGCCAGCCATATGCTGTTGGCCCTTCTTGATATATAAATCAGCGCCTTTTAAGCCATCATCATTGGGGTAAAAGGGATCATATAAATCCTCTGTAACATTAATCTCGACTCCTCCAATAGCATCTACAATGTCTTTAAGACCGGTAAAGTCTACTCTTGCATAGTAGTTTATTGGAATATCCAAGACCTCACTAACCACATTCTTTGATATCGCTGGACCACCACCTGTCAATTTTTCAATTTCTCCACACGCGTGAGCATAATTTATTTTCGCAGAACCACATTCTTCTCCGATATTTACATAAAGATCCCTCGGAATAGATATCATGGCCACTTGTTTTGTTTTAACATCATAGCTAACTACCATTATCGTATCTGACAGGTACTGGCCCGCGTGACCATCATCACCAACACCGAGTAGAAGAATGTTAATTCTACCAGTATTCTCCCCTTTTAGCTGCTTGTTATCGAAAATGTTCAATAAATTTGGTGCGCCTCCACTTGAAAAAACATTAGATAAAGAGCCGTATATTACCCAACCAAAATAACCCAAACAGCCAAATATAACAGCAATAACCCCAAGTACTATGTAGAGCCTTAGGTGCTTAATTTTATTCTTCTTTTGAAATTTTATTGGTGTTTTCAACCTGTCGTTGTTTTTTCCGTTATTGCCGACTTCACTATTTCCCACTGCCACGCTTTTTTCTATTTGATCTATTGTAACTTTCTTTTTCATGATTCCTTTTATTATTTTTCTGCATAACATTATTCTTTAACCATTATACCTATAAACAACTGGACAGCCAATAGTTTTTCATTGATAATATATAAATAATGCAATATAACAAAATGGATGAAATAAAAGAAGGCGCTTACATAGGATGGGAAATTTTTAAAACTATTGCCATTATTGGTTTGCTAGTTATATTTTTCAGATTCTTTATTATTCAACCTTTTTCAGTTTCGGGAAATAGTATGAACCCAGATTTTCAAAATGGTGAATACCTTTTTGTCGACGAAGCAAGTTACTATTTTAGATCCCCAGAACGTGGAGAAGTGATTGTTTTTAAACATCCAGATCCTCAGCCTTCAAGCAATTGCACAGCTTTTGTTGAAAACAACAAATTTATTACCAAATTTGTTCAGGGTCCTTGTCTAAGTTTTATTAAACGAGTAATCGGTATTCCCGGAGATACAGTTATTGTAAAAAATGGCAAAGTAACTGTTAAAAACACTGAAAATCCAGAAGGGCTTAAACTAAATGAGTCCTATATCGAAACTGGCGTCGAAACCTTAGGCGATCAATCGATTACTCTTCAGAAAAATGAATATTATGTTTTGGGAGATAATCGTCTTCCGGGTATGAGCTATGATTCTAGAGGTTGGGGAGTTCTACGGAAGGAATTTATTATTGGCAGAGCATGGCTAAGACTTCTACCATCAGAGTCTATCGGCTTTATACCAAAAGCTAAATACTAAAAAGCTTTGCCTTATAAAACAATTGAGTAGTTAAAATTTGAACTAAAATATCTAATTTGAAATTTTCTTTAGTATTCTTT
>Ga0194062_1000690_pt1 | contig 14198 bp, 11 predicted proteins | sample SepL2225m_MetaG_FD_155481 | JGI IMG/M metagenome (GOLD analysis project Ga0194062, IMG submission 155481) | Anoxic zone freshwater microbial communities from boreal shield lake in IISD Experimental Lakes Area, Ontario, Canada - Sep2016-L224-25m | ecosystem: Environmental > Aquatic > Freshwater >... | reverse complement strand
GATTTAAAATAAGAAGAAATAATGTTTTAAAAAAAACTTACTCATGAATATCAGAAAACATTTTTACTATTTTTGTAAGTTCTTAAACATCGACTCGTCCTACTTTTCAATTGCTGTTTTCCGTACTCATTTATCTTTCTTCTCATCTGTTTATTTTTTTCTACAGATTAAACTTAATAAAAGTATGTCAAAGAAAAACAAAAAAGATCCATCTCGCCGGAACTTCTTTAAACAAAGTATCACTATTGCCGCCGGGACTCTTCTGGGAGGAGCGGGTCTGGCAGCATGTACAAAGCAGGATGAACCCGGTACTACCGGTGAAAAAATAAAAGTTCTCACTGCCGACGGTAAGCTTATGGAGATCGACCGGGGGCATGCTTTATGCTGCAGCGTCCCTTCATCAGCAGATGTCAGGAAAGGAATTCCCGGCCGCCATTTTGTGATGGTCATCGACCTTTCAAGGTGCCGTAATGCCAGATCTTGCGTAAGCGCATGTAACAAAATGCATTTTTTAGAGCCCGGTAATGAATATATCAAGGTTTTCCTGATGCAGGATTCGGATGATGTTACTCCTTACTGGATGCCTAAACCATGTTTCCATTGCGATACCCCCGCATGTGTTAATGTTTGCCCGGTTGGTGCCTCGTTTAAACGTGATGACGGATTGGTCCTTGTTGATAATGAACGTTGCATCGGCTGCAAGTTCTGCATGGCAGCCTGCCCTTACTCATCACGGGTCTTCAACTGGAAACCGCCTTCCATCAGCGTGCCCGCAAATTATTCTCCAATGACTGGTGTTCCCCAAAGAGTCGGCACTGTTGGAAAATGCGATTTCTGTCCTGATTCATTTACTACCGGCATATTACCTGACTGTGTCACTGCCTGCCCTAACGGTGTTTACTTTTTCGGTGATAAAAATGAAGATGTTGTCACCAATGGTGTTGAATCCTTCCGGTTTTCGGAACTGGTTAAAGAAAAATCGGCTTACCGTTACATGGAAGAACTGGGTACCAGACCCAATGTATATTACCTGCCTCCCGTTGACAGAAGATTCCCCGTAGAGGAAGGTTTTGAGAATTTACCCGACAGCATTAAAGAAGCTTACCAGGTTAAGAGAGCACATTTGAAAAAGTTTAAAATCTAAATTCCCTGATTATGGATTCACAGGATATTGCACAGAAGAACCTTGTTGCTATCGTTTCCCGATATGATAAACCCACGATCTTATTTAAGGCGATGTTCGCCATTTTTGCCCTCGTGATCTTGTGGGCTGTCTATGCCTTTATCGTTCAGCTGGTAAAAGGCCAGATCGTCACAGGCATGAGGGATTATGTTGTATGGGGAATATATGATGTAAATTTCATCTTTTTCATCGGTATCAGTTATGCAGGAGCCATGATCTCAGGGATCCTGCATTTGCTGCATGTGGAATGGAGAAAGCCCATCATCCGCATTGCAGAAATGATCACGGTCATCTCGGTTATTATCGGACCTGTATTCATTCTTGTTGAAATGGGAAGGCTCGACCGTATTTTTAATATTTTCACTCATGGAAGGATACAGTCTCCCATCCTTTGGGATGTTGTGGCAATCTCAACCTACCTTACATGCAGCATCCTTTTTCTTTATCTTGCGCTGATAAGGGATTATGCACTGATCAGAGATAATACAGAACTTGTAATTCCGAAATGGCAAAAGTTTTTTTACAGGAAACTGGCTGCTACCTATATGGGCATGCCCGAACAGCATAAATTGCTGGAAAGGGCTCTTACGATAATGTCGGCAATTATTATCCCGCTGGCAATCCTTGTCCACTCCGTGCTGGCCTGGATCTTTGGAATGACCATACGTCCCGGTTGGCACAGTACAATATTTGCACCATATTTTGTAATAGCTGCCGTATTTTCAGGAACCGCAGTACTGATCATTGCCATGTGGATCTTCAGGAAAGTGTATAACCTGGAAGAATATATTACAGAAAAGCATTTTAAATACATTGGGACTATCCTGCTCGTTCTCGCTGCTTTATACGGTTATTTCACATTCAGCGAATATCTTACAGTCTGGTATGGATCGCAGAGCTGGGAACTTGAAGTCGTATATAAACTCTTCGATTTCTCTGATTACGGAGCATGGTTCTATCTTGCAGCTTTTATAGGTGTAATCGTCCCCATACTGGTAACCGGTCTTCCTTTTTTGAGAAGTGTCAACAGCATAATGATAGGATCAGTGGTAGCCGTAGTCTGCATGTGGATCAAGCGTTACCTGATTATTATCCCTACTCTGGAAACCCCTCTGCTCCCATTGCAGGATGCAAGGCATGAGTATGCTCATTATTCCGCATCCTGGGTCGAATGGTCCTTAACTGCCGGAGGTATTGCAACCTTCTGTTTGTTTTTTATGATCTTTATGAAGTTCATGCCGATAATTCCGGTTGCTGATATTTCAGAGGCGCCTGAGAACAAAAATTTTATTTCCGAAAAACTATAGTGTCATGAGAATAAAAAAGACATATCCTGTCATCCTGATCTTAGCACTGATCCTGGGATTCGGTTGTATTGCCCACGCAGGTGAATTAATCAACCCCACACTGGGCGCCAGCTATGTAAAGCTTAGTGATGGCACAAAAAATATCTGGCTTTCATTGTCAGCAAGGGTAGACGACAAACGAGTTCAGCTTGATAATGCTTCCATCACCGTCTTTGCCGTCAATGAATCCAAAAAAACCTTGCTGGGAACCACAGGCACAGACTATAAAGGGAGAGGAATGCTAAGCATTAAATCCGATAAATCCATCCCCAAAGACAAAGATGGATATTTTACATTTGATGTTCAGTACTACGGGGATTCAAAGTTCAGCAAAGCTTCCAAAATAATCAGAGTAAAAGATGTATCCCTGTCTATGACCTTCATCGAAAAAGATTCCACTAAGACTGTCCGGGTCAAAGCCTATGAGCTTAACTCAGCAGGGGTCAAAGTGGATGTAAAAGGCATTCCTGTTGAATTTTACATAAAGCGACTGTTCTGCCTCTATCGTTTCGGGGGTGAAAAGACCGATTCTTCAGGATACTGCGTTGCCCAGTTCCCCAAAAACATACCCGGAGATACATTGGGAAATGTGATCGTTTTCACCAAAATCCTCGAAAATGAAGACTATGGAACAGTGGAAACAGTTCAGACTTTTACCGGCGGAAAGCCTCTCTTCATAGAACCGAAACCAAAACGCGGACTCGGGGATACCGATGCACCCCTTTGGATGGTCTATACGCTGATTGTCCTGCTTTCAGGAGTGTGGTTCCATGTATTTTATGTTCTATCCTGTATTATCAGGATCAACCTGATAGGCAAGAGAGCTCTTTCCCAAGCCGGCAAATAGTTTCATTTTTCTATCTTCCTGTACAGTCCGTAAAGGAAAGGATTTCCCTGCCTGAACCGCACTAACATCCCCCTGATCATAAGATTCTGTCTTTTAGGGTTCCAGATAAAAGCCTGGAATTTCAGGTTATGATGCCTCCATTCAATATCGGCCAAACGGTATGAGCAGTAAACCTTTCGGAAAATTCCTGTACTGCCCCTTTGAATCGTGGTTGATTGAAAACACAGAAGGTTCTCCTGCTGATATATGCCCAGCTGCAGATATGCTTCCGTAAATGCCTGACCTGTCTCCACTTCGGCACATACATCAATAATGTCATTTTTATGACGGCAGATATCCCTGAGGGAACCTCTGAATGACGGACCGAATTCAAGACTGCTGTCCATGCAGAAAACAGGAGTCGTTAAGTCAACGCCATCCGCAGTAAAATAATACTCATTAACGACCGGCCGGCTATCTCTGGAAAATACATAAAAATCACCTTCATTAAGCCTGGTATGAATCAGCAGGGTTGGATATTTAGACCGGATTATCTGATAATCAGTCCATTGAGAATTCGAAATGCAGCCGTAAATAAAGTATCGTGCCACGCAGGTATCAATAATCCTGCTAATCACAGCCGGCTCTAGCACATCATGAACATAGTTGATCCGTAAATCCTGCAGCCCTGGTTTTGTCAGGTAATATTCGGTGAATTTTCTGTAGGAATCCAGAAAAATGAAGCAGTTGGACCGGCCCAGGGAATCTGCAGCATGATTCGCTTGCACAATTATTTCACGATAAGGGGAATGATAAAATAAGCTGTAATGTTTTCTTTCGGATATCAATGAGGGTATGATTGTCGCTGCGCACAACCCGACAAGGACAATCTTTTGCCATGCGCGTTTCGCGCCGGCATAAAAGAACAACAGTAATAATAAAAACGGGAAAGAAAAAATGAGTACCGAATACTGGAGTACCGGATTTATCCATATTGAGTAAAGAAAAGCTGTAATCAAAGGGATTAAAAACCAGATCAGGGATACGAGTACAAAACGATAATCTGTTTTACTTTCTCTATCTCTCCAAACCAGTGCAAGTATCACCAGAAGGATTATCATTGAAACCACAACCCATGAGAACTGGAACACATAACTCAGATAATCGAGGATGAAATCTGGTCGGGGTTTGCTGAGCCACCCGCCTATTCCACCCTGCTTTAACTGTCCGAGGAAGATTGAAAGATGCGGAATATATAGCAGTGTGATAACAAACCACGAAAGAATATAGGTTAGGCGTCGTTCCCGGCTGACGATAAAAAGGCCTGTAAAACCTGCCAATCCGCAGAAAAGCAAAGTGAAATGATGGTTATATGCACAAAGGGCGGAAGACAGAATATATCCGGCAAGGTTGAAATAGTACCGCTTTGAGGGAGTATGCATAAGGTTTGTCCAGAAATATACCATAAGAAGCACAAGAAATAACCCGCTGGCGTATGGCCTGGCAATCTGACCATACATTACAGGGTATTGCAGGAAGGACAAAAAAGAAGCGGCAAGAAGACCTGATGTGGCGCTGAACCATTTTCTGCCCGTTAAATAAACAAGATATACCGATCCCAGGCTCAATAGAGTAAAAGGCAGCTTTACCAGGGGTTCAGAAAAACCGGTAAGCTTCACCCAATAGTACAGAAAAACCTGAACTCCTGCAGGATGTGTGTCTGTCTCAACTCCTTTTAGTATCAGATCATGGAAATTGCTGAAACCTGTACGGAAAAGCGCACTGAATTCGTCGTGGGTAAACGGAATATCGGTATAATCATAAAACCTGAGTATAGCCCCAATGACGATGATCAGGAAAATCAGGATATGGTCAATATAATTGGTTCTGGGATCCCTCATTTAGAGGTCAAACATACAAAATTCTTCCTTAGCCTACGCGGCTGATTCTCTTGAGAGACTCACGATCAAGCAGCCTGATCTCTTTCTCATCAAGCTGTATGATGCCATCATATTGAAATGACCTTAATATTTTGAGGGCGCTGTCGCGCGACATGGAGGAGAGGTCTGCCAGATCCTGTTTGGTCAGAAGCATTGGAAAATGGTCTGATTCAAATATTTCTTCGAAAAGATACAGCAGTGAATCGGCCATCCTTCCGGGCATCTGCTTTTGAGTAAGGTAAATCAAACGATTATATACATTAAGCGTATTCCTGCTGAAATCTTTCATGAACTCTTCGGCAAACCGGCTGTTCCCCCGGATGATTTCTTTGAATAAATTCAAATCGATAAAACAAACCGTCGATTCCATAAGGGCCATTACTGTATAATGGTGCATCTGGTCAAAGTATACGCCGGGCCCTCCGATAAAACTGGTCGGTCTTACAATTCTGAGAATAGCATTCCTGTTTTCAAGGCCTTCAAGGTAAAGTTTAGCCATCCCCGAGTTTACGGAGATCACATGAGTCATCTGGGTGCCTTGCTTGCGGATAGTCTCCCCTTGTTTAAAAATTACACTGAGTTTGTTCTTCTCAACCATTTCAAGTTCTTCATGGGTTAAAAAACAGAAAAGTGACGACTTGCATGAGCAGTCTAAACAACTCCTCGATGGCTTTTCAAGATACTCCAGCATTGTGCAAATCTACTAAATATTGATATATGTCAATATCATTCGGAGAATTTTTCCTTGTCTGAAGGGAAAAACAGCTTCTATTTCAAAGCATTATACCATGATGCACAAACCCTGTCAAGTTTATAATTCAAGTAGCTTTGATCCGCTAAACAAAAGTGCCTGTAACACTGTAAAAAACGAGTGTTTTGGCCTTTAATTTAGATTTTCCGAATTTTTGATACAAGCTCTAACCGATGAAAAAAAACGACAAGGCAACTCGAAGGAATTTTTTGAAATTTGGTATTGCCGCAGGTGCAACTGCTTTGGTTGGTACCGGCGGTAAAGTGTTCTCGGCATTGTCTGAACCTCCGGTAGCCAAGCCTGATACAGGGGTAAAAGAAAAAGTCCTTACGGTCGATGGCCGTTTAGTGGAAGTAGACAAAGCCCAGCTTTGTGAAAATTGTGCTACAGGGCAGGATGCCCGGGTAGGTCTTCCCAACCGGAAAATGGTGATGGTTATTGACCTGGCCAGATGCGGAAATGCAAGGAAGTGCTTGCAGGGCTGCCAGAAAATGCACCTTTTGCCTTCGCATATGGAATGGATTAAATTTTACCTGATGCGTGACAGCATGGATACAGCGCCGTACTGGTTCCCTAAACCATGCCTGCACTGCAACAACCCTCCCTGCGTGAAAGTGTGTCCCGTTGGAGCAACTTTTAAACGAACCGACGGCATTGTACTAATCGATAATGACCGGTGTATAGGATGTAAGTTCTGTATGGCCGCCTGTCCGTATTCCTCTAGAGTCTTTAACTGGGAAGAACCTATCCAGGCAAAAGCCAAGCACGAACATCCATATTCTCCTGAATCCAGCGTACCTATGCGTATGGGCACTGTAAGTAAATGTGATTTCTGCCCCGATATGGTGAGGCAGGGAGAACTTCCCAACTGTGTCAAATCCTGCCCAAACGGGGTTATCTGGTATGGCGATAAGAACCAGGATGCCGTGACCAATGGGAATGAGACCGTGAGGTTCAGCGAAATGATCCAGGACCGGGGCGGGTATCGGTTTATGGAAGAACTTGGCACTGAACCCAGTGTGTTTTATCTGCCTCCGGTAAACAGGGCTTTTGATTACCGTGTTGGTTTTGAGAACCTCAGCCCCGAAGAAATTGAGTTGTATAAAAAAGAAGCAAATATCAGTAACATAACTACAAAATGAAATTCGACGAAAGAACTATACGAAACCTCAACGAATTCAAACCGCAGCTTGAATCCATCTCCAAAAAAGGAGTTGTCCTCATCGTTTTTTTACTGGCCGTTATCGGCGCAGGTGTTTATGCACTGTATGTCCAGATTGTAGAAGGTCATATTGTTACCGGTATGCGTAACAATGTGGTATGGGGTTTATACATTGTTAATTTCATCTTTTTCATCGGCATCAGTTATGCCGGCGCATTGATCTCCGGGATATTGCATCTGCTGCGCGTTCCCTGGCGTACTCCTATCATCAGGATAGCTGAAATGATCACAGTGATCTCGACGCTTATCGGGCCAACCTATATCCTTCTTTGCGTAGGACGGCTTGACCGGCTTCCGAACCTTCTTTTGTTCGGCAGGATCCAATCGCCCATTGTCTGGGATGTGATCGCCATCACAACCTATTTATCAGGAAGTATAATTTTCCTTTATCTGGCCATGATCCGCGATATGGCAGTACTCAGGGATAATCCGGTAAAACGCTGGAAATGGAGGAACCCGGTTTACAGGTTCCTTGCCATGCGTTATTCCGATACGACAAAACAAAAGGAATTGCTCAATATGTGCACCGACCTGCTATCCATTGTCATCATTCCTCTGGCAATCCTCGTCCACTCGGTACTCGCATGGATCTTCGGTATGACCCTGAGACCCGGCTGGCACAGCACTATTTTCGCACCCTATTTCGTGGTGGCTGCCGTGTATTCTGGAACAGGTATGCTTATTGTTATTATGTGGATATTCCGAAAAGTTTATCATCTTGAAAACCATATCACAAAAATTCATTTCAATTACCTCGGGATTATCATGATAGTTCTTGGCGGGCTTTATGGCTACTTCACATTCAGTGAATATCTGACCAGCTGGTATGGTTCCATAAAGTGGGATATGGAAGTGCTGTTCCGCCTCTTCAGTCCAACTCAGTATTTCGGACAATTTGTATTCTCGGTATTCGTCGGGGTACTGCTACCTATTATTATTGTGACCGTTCCCAAGTTCAGAAATAATAATTCCATCGCCTTTGCAGCACTAATCGCCGTGCTTGCACTCTGGGTAAAACGTTACCTCATCATTATCCCTACACTGGAAACTCCGCTTCTTCCAGTTCATGATCTCCGCCCCGAATTCAATCATTATTCGGCAACCTGGGTGGAATGGACACTAACATTTGCGGGAATTGCGACATTCATTCTTCTGTTTTACATTTTTTCCAAATTTATCCCAATCATACCTATGACCAGGGCCGGGGAAGAGAAAGATTATTCCAGGCTCAGAAAAAAAGTGTATGAGAACCAGATGAAAAAACTCATTAAGATCAGGAAAAAAACCGATACTGCTGCCATTGCTGTCATCCTTCTTATTCTTGGTTTCACCGCTTCTTCAGTGCAGGCCCAGGATACGGCCACCATTAAAACCAGGCTGAAGCTGGAATATTTTTATACATCGGGAGACCGTCTTCTCCAGGCAAACCTGGTCACCAAAGAAGAGGGGAAGTTCAGCCCCTTTGAAGGGGCCGATGTTTCATTTTCGTTCACCAGCGGTAAGGAAACCAGGGATCTTGGCTCAGTAACGACAAATGAAAAGGGACAAGCACTTATTGAAATACCTGAAGATGTCTTTACCTCCGGCGGAGACAAAGGGGCTTACACCTTCAGTTGTTCCTATGCCGGAAAAAATAATTATCAATCCTCTACGGCCGGTACGACGATCAAAAATGCCCAGATCGAAATCTCGTTCTCCATGAAAGATTCAGTTAAACTGGTCAATTGTAAGGTTTTCGAGCTGGATAACAAAGGGAAGCCTGTTCCTGTCAATGAACTTAAAGTCGGATTCTATGTTCCCCGCACTTTTACCCTGCTTAAAGTGGGCGAAAACGCTCTTGCAAACGGAGAGGCAAGTATCGATTTCCCGGTCACCATCCCCGGCGATACAGCCGGTTTTATTACCGTTATCGCCAAACTGGAAGAAACGGAACCCTATGGAAATATTCAAGCCGGCAACCAGATCAACTGGGCCTCGCCCCTGGTAGTTGAGAGAGTCATACATCGCGGCCTCGGTGACACGAATGCTCCGCTGTGGATGGTATATACACTCATCGTCCTATTGTCGCTGGTTTGGTTCCATTATTTGTATGTGTTGTACACCGTATTGAAAATAAGGCACCTCGGAAAAAAATTATCTGGTAAATTTGCTGTTCCGTCTGCCGGTTAATTGGCATACTGTTTGTTAAAATTAGTTCAATCAATAACTTTAAATCAATTCAAATGAAAAACAAAAACAACATTTTTCGTTCAGTGATGCTCCTGCTGTCACTTACAGTATTCTTCATCTACGCCCATGCACAGGCCCCGGCATGGCAGGTTCCGGCAAAATTCACCAGTATGAAAAGTCCGCTTCCTTCCAACAAGGACAACATGGCCAACGGTAAAGATCTTTACAGTAAGCATTGTAAATCATGTCATGGTTCCGCTGGACTTGGTGATGGCCCCAAGGCTGCCACTCTCGATGCAAGCTGCAGCGATTTCTCCACGGCGAAGTTCCAGGCCCAGAGTGATGGCGACCTTTTCTACAAGATGACTGAAGGCAAAGCCAAAATGCCATCATTCAAAAAGACGATTGCCGATGATAATGATCGCTGGGCAATTGTTCAGTACCTTAGAACCATGAAGGGAAAATAATCAATTCCTTAAATTTTTTCAAAGGCCTGCAGCTGATCACTGCAGGCCTTTAATTCAAACATAATATAAGCGGAGGTATCTATGTCTGCACAGAACGGCCCGGAAGGTGCGAGTCTTGACAAAATCTTTTCACGGATCAATGATCTGGAATCAAGAATTGCCGGGCTTGAAGAGGCACTGCACTTTAAGAATGTTACCGGGAAAACACTGAATAAAGATCTAGCCTCCGCACCAAGGAATGAAAGCGAATTCATCCAGGTCGACAAACTGGTGCTTGAATCAAAGATCGGAGAGTTCGGATTCACCTGGCTGGGTAGCCTCGTATTGCTGTTTGCCATCATTTTCCTGATGACATTCATCACAAACCAGGGCTCCATGCTTCTCGCAAGCATCATAGGCTATGCCTGTGTCGTAGGTGTGTTCATCACCACGCACCTGATCCGGAAATCACTGGAACACCTGGGTTTCATGCTTAAGATCAGCGGTTATCTCCTTTTATATTACATCACCTTCAGACTTTTCTATTTTTCGGCTCAGCCTATCCTCACAAACAAATTCGCCGAAGTAGCTTTACTGCTCATAGCATCTGCGCTTCAGCTCGTCTTTGCACTGCGAAACAAATCGGAGCTGATGACCTCTATCGCCCTGATTCTCGTTCTGATCACTTCCGTTTTCGCCGACAGCCTTCATTACAGCCTTGCCATCGCCACACTCACATCGGCCATAGCCTTATACTGCTTCTGGAAATTCAACTGGACCGGTGTGCTTCTGATCAATCTCTGGCTGGTTTATATTTTCCACCTGAACTGGCTTTTCGGAAATCCTATTGCCGGCCATGATTTCGTGGCCCTGTCGACACATCCGTACAGCCTGGTTTACCTGTTTGTTACAGGCGGCATCTATTCCGTGACTGCCCTGTTTGCCAACAGCGAACGCTTTCCCATCAAAACCATCAACGCCGTAGTGGTTTGCAACGCCATCGCGTTCTCAATGGTAGCATTCATCGTAGCAGCGGTTCTATTCCCGAAGAACTACGTTGGAATGTTCGGATTAATTACCTTATTCTGCATCTCTTATTCAGTGTTGCTCGAAATCATACGAAGAAATCCCTTTATCCCTTCTCTTTTTGCCTGCTTCGGCTTCATGGCCCTGAGCGTCTGCGTTTATGGTTTTGCCGGCCTGCCTAACGTATATTTTTATCTTGCATTACAGAGTTTCATGGTCGTTTGCATCGCGTTATGGTTCGGATCAAGGATCATCACCATGATGAACACAATACTCTTCGCAGGGATACTTCTGATGTATATTTTCGCCTCTCCCGCGGTAAATTTTATCAGCTTCAGCTTCGCTATTGTGGCTTTCGGATCGGCCAGGATCATCAACTGGAAAAAGGAAAGACTTACCCTGAAAACCGACCACGTAAGGAATGTGTACTTGTTCTCACTGTTCTTTGTAATGCTGTACGCCTGCTATTATGCCTTCCCCGCACGTTATGCAGCCATCTCCTGGGCGAGCGTGGCTGTCTTGTATTTTGTTCTCAGCCTGGTATTGCATAACACAAAATACCGCTGGATGTCGGTTGCTACTCTTATCGTCACGGTATTGTACGTTTTCCTGGTCGACCTGGCGCAGCTTGAAGTCGGATACAGGGTTGTTGCATTCCTGATACTGGCGGCAGTATTGTTCGGCGGTTCGCTGTATTACACTAAAGCGTTCAGAAAAAAGAAGGCATCGTCTTCAGAGGAATGAAGCCTGACATCAGCCTTCTGATGCCTTCTCGCTCAGCTCCATCCAGCGTTCGGTTTTTATTTCTATCTCCCCGAGAACCACCGGAAAGCGATGCGATTTTTCGGTGAGTTCATTCTGGCTCAGGCTTCCTGAACCAAGGGCTGCTTCAAGCTGCTGCTTTTCCTCCTCAAGCCTGCTGATTTCATTTTCCAGGGTCTCGAACTCAACTTTCTCTTTATAACTCAGACCCGGTTTTTTTGCCTTATTCACTGCGGATGAGGGAGCGGCTTCCTTTATGGCGCCAGCGCGGGCGAGCATGGCCTGTCGCTTTCTCTGATCAGCCCATTCGCGGTACTGGCTGTAATTTCCGGGAAAATCCCTGATCACCGCCTGGCCTTCAAAAACAAATAAATGGTCAACGATCTTGTCGAGAAAAAAGCGATCGTGAGTCACTACCAGAACACATCCCTGGAAGGATGACAGGTAATCTTCGAGTATGTTCAGAGTAAGTATATCGAGATCGTTGGTAGGCTCGTCAAGGATAAGGAAATTAGGGTTCTGCATCAGTACGGTGACTAGGTAAAGCCTTCGTTTCTCGCCCCCGCTGAGCTTGTAAACAAACTGATGGTGCATCGGATAAGGAAACATGAAATAGTTGAGAAAATGAGCTGCTGTGACTTTCTCGCCATTGCTCATCTGAACCACATCGGCAATTGATTTTACCACGTCGATAACCCTTGTTTGGCCATCAAAAACAATCCCATCCTGTTTGTAATGGCCGAATTTTATGGTCCCTCCGGTTTCCACTGTCCCCTTCTGAGGTCGTATGGCTGAAGTGACGATGTCGAGGAAAGTCGATTTACCCGAACCATTTTTTCCAATGATCCCGATCTTCTCGCGGCGTTTGAAAATATATCCGAAATGTTCAAGGATTGGTAAATTGCCCCATGAGAAATTCACATCATGGATCTCCAGGATTTTTTTTCCCATGCGCTGACCTTCCATTCCCAGGGTCATGGTACGTTCCCAGGTCTTATTAGCAGCCTTATCCTTCAGCTCATAAAACGAATCTATACGGGCTTTGGACTTGGTCGTACGGGCTTTAGGCATGCGCCTCATCCATTCCGCTTCCGTACGCATTATATTTCTTGCTTTTTCAGTTTCCTGGGTCTCATTCCCCTTACGTTCCAGTGATTTCTCAAGGAAGTACTCATAGTTTCCTTTATGCCTGAACAGCCGTGAATTCTCCATCTCGAGGATCTCATCGCATACATTGTTCAGGAAGTACCGGTCATGCGTGACCATCAGCAGGGTCACCTGGTTGCGGGTAAGGTAGTCCTCCAGCCATTCTATCATATCGATATCAAGATGGTTGGTGGGCTCATCAAGGATAAGAAAATCGGGTTCGGTGATCAGTGTCTTGGCCAAAGCAAGGCGTTTCTTCTGCCCTCCCGACAAGGATGAAACAGGCTGGTGCATCATGGTAAGGCTAAGCCTTGACAGGATCTGCTGGATGCGGTTTTCATAATCCCAGCCATTGATCGCATCCATACGCTCCATGGTTTTTGAGAGGAGATCTTTGTCGGACGACTCCAGAGCCTCTTCATAATCATGGATGGTTTTCAGGATGTTGTTTGATGTGGTGTACACTTCATCAAACACCGTGAGGCTATCATTCAGTTCAGGTTCCTGCTTAAGATAGGCCATGCTGGCATGGTTGAAAAGCGTGACTGTTCCTCCATCGGATGGCTCGATTCCGTTGATGATGTTCAGCAGAGATGTTTTGCCTGCACCATTACCTGCTATCAGTGCAACTTTCTGATACTGGTTTATGGAAAAGGAAATATTTTCAAAAAGTACTTTTTCACCGAAATGACGTGTCAGGTTTTCAACCTGAAGAAGGGTGGGCATTGCGTTAAGGGGTTAGGGTGTTCAGCGTTATTGCGTTTTGCGTTTAGCGTTAGGGCGTTCAGCGTTCTGCGTTATTGCGTTCTGCGTTATTGCGTTCAGCGTTCGACATTCGTCCATCGTACATCGTACATCAAAAAGTATATCCTATATTCACAAAAACCATCGGTCCTGAATTGACATTCGATCCCATCAGGGTAAGTTCCACGGGTCCGATAAAACTGTTATAACTCGCAGTGAGTCCGTAACCGCAGAGGTAATTAGCGGGTTTAAAGACCTGTGAAAAATCATACTCATCGGATCCCGCATCAGCCCTCATTGTAAGGTAAAGATTCTTATATACATTGTACTGAAGCTTCAGCCTTACAATCGCCGAATAATAGCCGAACTTCTGGATGAACTGAACTCCTGTAAAACTCACGTACTGGTCGATGTAATTACGGGAACATAATCCACCAATTCCGAAAATATGCTGGGGCGGAGGGCCGTTCTGATCCCAGAGTATGCCTCCGGCAAAAAGGCCTGGCTGCAATACGAATTTTCGCGACAGGGGGATACAATGATCGTACTTAAGATAGAACACTCCGGCATTCGCAAAGATTTCCTGTGACCAGTTGTCGGCCAGAGGCATTACATACTCTCACCTCAGTGTTGCAAC
>Ga0194062_1000688_pt1 | contig 14253 bp, 10 predicted proteins | sample SepL2225m_MetaG_FD_155481 | JGI IMG/M metagenome (GOLD analysis project Ga0194062, IMG submission 155481) | Anoxic zone freshwater microbial communities from boreal shield lake in IISD Experimental Lakes Area, Ontario, Canada - Sep2016-L224-25m | ecosystem: Environmental > Aquatic > Freshwater >... | reverse complement strand
AATATCAACCGGCGACGGCAGGAACATGATGACCGCGTCCAACATACGCTGAACACCCTTATTCTTAAAGGCCGAGCCACACAACATTGGTTGAATTTCGCAAGCAATGGTGCGAGTACGAATACCCAGAATGATTTGATCTTCAGATAACTCGCCATTTTCAAGGTACTGATTCATCAAATCTTCAGAAGCTTCGGCAGCCGTTTCGACCATCTTGCCGCGCCACTCCTTGGCCAACTCTAGCAACTCAGCGGGTATTTCTTTGTATTCGAATTTCATCCCCTGAGAAGCCTCGTCCCAGATGATTGCCTTCATCTTGATCAAGTCAACAACACCAATAAAGCCCTCTTCAGCACCGATTGGAATCACCAACGGGATCGGACGCGCGCGCAGACGTGTCTCCATCTGTGTAACAACCTTGAAGAAGTTAGCGCCCGTGCGATCCATCTTGTTCACAAACGCCAAGCGAGGCACTTTGTACTTATTAGCCTGACGCCATACAGTCTCAGACTGCGGCTGCACACCACCTACTGCGCAATACACCATGCATGCACCATCAAGTACGCGCATAGAACGCTCGACCTCAATCGTGAAATCGACGTGCCCAGGGGTATCAATAATATTGAAGCGGTGCTCAGGGTATGAGTTATCCATACCCTTCCAGAAACAAGTCGTAGCCGCAGAAGTGATGGTAATGCCACGCTCCTGCTCTTGCTCCATCCAGTCCATAGTGGCAGCACCATCGTGCACCTCACCAATCTTATGGCTCACACCTGTATAGAACAGAATGCGCTCAGTAGTTGTTGTCTTACCAGCGTCAATATGTGCACTGATACCGATGTTGCGATAGCGATCAATTGGGGTTTTGCGTGCCACGATAATTACCTAACTTAAATTCTGTTTAGAAACGGAAATGCGAGAATGCCTTATTAGCCTCAGCCATACGATGCACTTCTTCACGCTTCTTAACCGCACCACCACGACCCTCGGATGCATCAATCAACTCACCCGCCAAGCGCAAGCCCATAGACTTCTCACCACGCTTACGCGCAAAGTCTTTCAACCAACGCATTGCCAACGCCATGCGGCGAGAAGGACGAACCTCAACTGGCACCTGATAGTTTGCACCACCCACACGACGGCTCTTAACCTCAACCTGAGGCTTAGCATTGCTCAAAGCCTGATTAAAGACTTCAATTGGGTCTTTGCCACTCTTCTTGGCAACCTGCTCCATCGCGCCGTAAAGAATGCGCTCAGCTACGGATTTTTTACCCGCCGTCATCAATACGTTAACGAACTTGGACAAATCCTGATTGCCGTACTTTGGATCTGGCAATACTTCACGTTTGGGCACTTCTCTACGTCTTGGCATATCTAAACCTCAAATTTATTTACTAACACTAAAGAACAAGGGAAACGAGTCGCCTTAAGCCTTCTTAGGACGCTTCGCACCATACTTGGAACGAGACTGCTTACGATCTTTAACACCCGCCGTATCCAAACTACCGCGCACCATGTGGTAACGCACACCCGGCAAGTCTTTCACACGACCACCGCGCAACAGTACCACTGAGTGCTCCTGCAAGTTGTGACCCTCACCACCAATATATGAAATCACTTCAAAACCGTTAGTCAGGCGCACTTTTGCAACTTTACGTAGCGCTGAATTTGGCTTCTTAGGTGTAGTCGTATACACGCGAGTGCAAACACCACGCTTCTGAGGACTTCCTGCAAGCGCAGGCACCTTGCTCTTGGTGATTTCAGCAGTACGAGGGTTGCGAATTAACTGGTTAATCGTTGGCATTTTAAATTTTCCTAAAACTCTATTAAATCAATAAGTTGCGTAGCGTTTGGCCTGCATAAATACACGCTTACTTTTGCCATAGTGGCTAAAAAGACCGCGCATTCTATTGACGAACACGCGGACTGTCAAGCTAACTAAACGCTTCCTTGTGCTTCTAGTGGTGTTTCAGCATCCTGCAATCCAGAACCTGCCGCCATATCCAGACCCAAGCGTTGCTTGCGACGAGCTGTGTGGAACGCTAATCCCGTACCCGCTGGAATCAGACGACCAACAATCACGTTTTCTTTCAGTCCACGCAAATCGTCTTTCTTGCCCATAATCGCAGCTTCCGTCAGCACACGAGTTGTCTCTTGGAACGATGCTGCTGAGATAAACGAATCAGTAGACAACGAAGCCTTGGTAATACCAAGCAACATGTATTGGAATGTTGCCTCCTGCTTCCCTGCCGCCACCATCTTTTCGTTTTCTGCTAGCAAATCGGCACGCTCAACCTGTTCTTTAGGTATGAAGCGTGAATCACCCTCATCCAAAATCTGCACGCGGCGCAACATCTGACGCACGATGACTTCAATGTGTTTGTCGTTAATTTTCACGCCTTGCAAACGATACACGTCCTGCACTTCGTCAGTGATGTAACGCGCTAGCGCCTCGATACCCAGTAAACGCAAGATGTCATGTGGATCTGCTGGGCCGTCAACAATCATCTCACCTTGATTTACGACTTGACCATCATGTACCAAAACATGTTTTTCTTTCGGAATCAGGAATTCATTTGGCACACCATCAACATCGGTAATCACTAAGCGCTGCTTTCCTTTTGTTTCTTTACCAAAGGAAGCCGTACCCGTTATCTCAGCCAACATACCGGCATCTTTTGGTGAACGCGCCTCAAACAGCTCAGCAACTCGCGGCAAACCACCGGTAATATCGCGTGTCTTGGAACTTTCTTGTGGAATACGCGCAAGCACATCACCTACACCAACTTGCTGACCATCTTCCACTGTGATGATCGAACCGACTTGGAAGGTCACTGAAATTGCGATGTCCGTTCCGGCGATCTTAATTTCATTACCTGTAGCATCTAATAAACGTACTAATGGGCGAACACCTTTGCTTTGCGCGGTACTACGCTTAGGGTCAATAACAACAAGGGTAGACAAGCCAGTTACCTCATCAATCTGCTTGGCAACTGTAGCGCCCTCTTCCACGTTTTCGAAACGTGCTTGGCCCGCATATTCTGTAATGATCGGACGGGTGTGCGGATCCCAAGTGGCCAACACATCACCAGCCTTAACCGTAGCGCCTTCACGTACTGTCAACATCGCACCGTAAGGCACTTTATGACGCTCACGCTCGCGACCGTGATCATCCGTCACCATCACTTCACCGCTTCGAGCCACAACCACCAACTCGTTACGTGCGCTGGTTACTGTACGCATGTTAGCGCTGTACTTCATAATGCCGTTAGACTTGCCTTCAACCTGACTTGCAACAACTGTACGTGAAGCCGCACCACCGATGTGGAAGGTACGCATCGTCAATTGAGTACCAGGCTCACCGATCGACTGAGCCGCAATCACACCAACCGCTTCACCGACGTTGATCTGACCACCGCGACCAAGATCACGGCCGTAGCACTTCGCACACAAACCGTAGCGAGTTTCGCAAGTCAATGGGGTACGCACGCGCACCTCATCGATACCCATCGCCTCGATATTGTCGACCATATCTTCGTTCAACAATGTATTTGCTTCGTACAGCGTTTCGCCTGTTTCCGGATTGACCACATCGGATGCTATTACACGACCCAAGATACGCTCGCGCAATGCCTCGATCACCTCACCGCCCTCAACCAAGGCCTTCATCGAACGACCGTTTTCAGTACCGCAATCGTCCTCAGTAATAACCAAGTCCTGCGTTACGTCCACCAAACGACGCGTTAAGTAACCCGAGTTAGCCGTCTTCAACGCCGTATCCGCCAAGCCCTTACGAGCACCGTGCGTCGAGATGAAGTACTGCAACATGTTCAAACCTTCGCGGAAGTTCGCGGTAATCGGTGTTTCGATAATCGAACCGTCCGGCTTGGCCATCAGACCGCGCATACCAGACAACTGACGAATCTGCGCAGCAGAACCACGTGCACCAGAGTCGGCCATCATGTAAATCGAGTTAAATGACTCTTGCGTAACTGTCTTACCTTTTTTATCAGTCACGATTTCGCCTGTTAAACGATCTCGCACAGGCTCGCTACCAAGCTGATCCATCATGGCCTTCGCCACTTGGTCACCGGTACGACCCCAGATGTCCACTACCTTGTTGTAGCGTTCGCCTTGCGTCACCAAACCAGAGGTATATTGCATCTGAATTTCGTGAACTTCTTTTTCAGCGGCGATAATCAGATCAACCTTCTGTTGCGGAACCAACATATCGTCCACGCAAATTGAAATACCCGCACGCGTCGCGTAAGTAAAACCGGTATACATCAATTTATCAGCCATGATGACCGTATCACGCAAACCGCAACGACGGAAACTCGCGTTGATCAAGCGTGAAATCTCTTTCTTCTTCAGCGTTTTATTAACCGCACTAAATGGCAAGTTAGGTGGCAATAGTTCAGACAGAATTGCACGGCCAACCGTAGTCTCATAACGAGTTGTCGTTTCTTGCTTTTCACCAGCCTCATCCAAGGTCGACTCTTTAATGCGTACTAACACTTTGGCTTGCAAGTCTGCGTTTCCTGAGCGATAGGCGCGCAACACTTCAGACACATCAGCGAAGAATGAACCTTCACCCAAAGCCCCAATCTTTTCACGCGTCATGTAGTACAGACCCAGCACAATGTCCTGTGAAGGAACAATGATTGGTTCACCGTTCGCGGGTGACAACACGTTATTAGAAGCCAGCATCAAAGTACGCGCTTCCATCTGCGCTTCTAGAGATAATGGAACGTGAACCGCCATTTGGTCACCGTCGAAGTCAGCGTTAAATGCGGTACATACCAGCGGATGCAACTGGATTGCCTTACCTTCAATCAAGATCGGCTCAAAAGCTTGGATACCCAAACGGTGCAACGTTGGCGCGCGGTTCAGCATCACCGGATGCTCGCGAATCACTTCTTCTAGGATATCCCATACGATTGGCTCTTCAGCCTCAACCATGCGCTTACCCGCCTTGATCGTTGTCGCCAAGCCCATCTTTTCTAGACGCTCAAAGATGAAGGGCTTGAACAATTCCAAGGCCATTTTCTTTGGTAAGCCACACTGATGCAATTTGAGTTGCGGGCCCACCACGATCACTGAACGACCCGAGTAGTCAACGCGCTTACCCAACAAGTTTTGACGGAAACGACCGCCCTTACCTTTGATCATGTCCGCCAATGACTTCAATGGACGCTTATTCGCGCCGGTCATGGCCTTACCGCGACGACCGTTATCTAGCAAGGAATCAACAGATTCTTGCAACATACGCTTTTCGTTACGTACGATAATTTCAGGTGCCTTCAACTCAAGCAAACGCTTCAAGCGGTTGTTACGGTTGATCACACGACGATATAGATCGTTCAAATCGGAGGTCGCAAAACGACCACCGTCCAACGGTACCAATGGACGCAACTCTGGCGGCAATACTGGCAAAACTTCCATCACCATCCACTCTGGCTTGATGCCAGACTTCAGGAAAGCCTCTAGCACTTTTAGGCGTTTTGCAAATTTCTTAATCTTGGTTTCAGAGCTCGTTGCTTCCAATTCCGCACGCAGTTTTTCAACTTCTGCAGGCACATCCAACGCACGCAACAAGGCACGTACACCTTCAGCACCCATGACAGCGGAAAACTCGTCGCCGTACTCTTCTAGCTTGGCCAAGTAATCATCATCAGACATCAACTGACCGCGATTCAGCGGAGTCATGCCTGGCTCAGTGACAACATAGGCTTCAAAATACAGTACGCGCTCGATGTCGCGCAAAGTCATGTCCAACACCATGCCTAAGCGAGATGGCAATGACTTCAAGAACCAGATGTGCGCAACAGGTGACGCCAATTCAATGTGCCCCATGCGCTCACGACGCACTTTAGACAAAGTCACTTCAACGCCGCATTTTTCGCAGATCACACCGCGATGCTTCAAACGTTTGTATTTACCGCACAAGCACTCGTAATCTTTAACTGGGCCGAAAATTTTCGCGCAGAACAAACCGTCGCGCTCAGGCTTAAAAGTACGATAGTTGATGGTTTCTGGCTTTTTAACTTCGCCATAAGACCAAGAGCGAATTTTTTCAGGAGAAGCGAGACCGATCTTGATCGTGTCAAATTCTTCCTTCTGTGTTACCTGCTTGAATAAGTCTAGCAATGCTTTCATGTGTAGCTCCTTAAGGATCAAAGGTCAGGGTTAGACAGGGATTGAGTTTTCTCAACCCCCAATTCTTACCACGCTTTAGTGACGTTCCAGATCAATATCGATACCCAAGGAACGAATCTCCTTGGTCAACACGTTGAACGACTCTGGCATACCAGCATCAATCTTATGATCACCTTTAACGATGTTTTCATAGACCTTGGTACGGCCATTCACGTCATCCGACTTAACTGTCAACATTTCCTGCAAGGTGTATGCGGCACCATAAGCCTCAAGTGCCCAAACCTCCATCTCACCAAAGCGCTGACCACCGAACTGCGCTTTACCGCCTAGAGGCTGCTGAGTAACCAAGCTGTAGGGTCCGGTTGAACGCGCGTGCATCTTGTCATCAACCAAGTGGTGCAGCTTAAGCACGTGCATGTAGCCGACGGTTACTGGGCGATCAAAAGCATCGCCGGTACGCCCATCATGCAACACCAATTGACCAGAGCGTGGCAGATCAGCCAACTCCAACATCTCTTTGATTTCTTCTTCACTTGCACCGTCGAATACTGGCGTTGCGAATGGCACGCCTTTCTTCAGGTTACGGCACAACTCAAGAACTTCATCATCGGTGAATGATGCGATTTCGTGAGCCTGTTCGCCTTTGTAGATTTTGCCCAAGAATTTACGTACATCCGCAATTTTGGCTTGGTCATCTAGCATCTGGCCAATTTTCTTACCCAGGCCTTTCGCAGCCCAACCCAAATGCACTTCAAGCACCTGACCAATGTTCATACGTGAAGGTACGCCCAACGGATTCAATACAATATCAACTGGTGTGCCATTTGCCATGTGCGGCATGTCTTCCACAGGAACAATGCGCGAAACCACGCCCTTGTTACCGTGACGACCCGCCATCTTGTCACCTGGCTGCAAGCGACGCTTAACTGCAACGTAAACCTTAACCATTTTCTGTACACCGGCTTGCAACTCGTCGCCCTGTGTCAGTTTTTTCTTCTTCAGTTCAAATGCAGCATCGAACTCCAAACGCTTTTGCGCCAAACCCTCTTTGATTTGCTCAAGCTGCATAGCAACGTCGTCACTTGACAAGCGAATATCAAACCAATGATGGTGCTCTAGGCCGTGCAAATACTCTTTATCTAACTTAGTACCTTTAGCCAGCTTCTTAGGGCCGCCATTGACTACTTTACCTAGCAGTAGTTTTTCCAGACGGGTAAAGATGTCAGCTTCAACGATACGCATTTGGTCAGCCAAGTCTTTCTTGTAACGGCCCAATTCGTCATCAATAATTTGCTGCGCACGCTTATCGCGTTGCAAACCTTCACGAGTAAACACCTGCACATCGATGACCGTACCTGAGATACCCGCCTTAACGCGCAAAGAGGTGTCCTTAACGTCAGATGCTTTCTCACCGAAAATCGCACGTAGCAATTTCTCTTCTGGTGTCAGTTGTGTTTCGCCCTTCGGCGTTACCTTACCTACCAATACATCACCCACGCCAACATCCGCACCAATGTGTACGATGCCGCACTCATCCAAACGCGCCATCTGCGCTTCAGACAGGTTCGGAATGTCACGGGTAATTTCTTCGGTACCCAACTTGGTATCACGCGCCATCACGGTCAACTCTTCGATGTGAATCGAAGTGAAGCGATCTTCAGCCACGACACGCTCGGAGATCAAAATCGAGTCTTCGTAGTTGTAACCATTCCAAGGCATAAATGCGACCAGCATGTTTTGACCCAAGGCCAATTCACCCATGTCAGTTGAAGCACCATCAGCCACCACATCACCGCGCGCAATTACATCGCCCACTTTTACCAGCGGACGCTGGTTGATATTGGTGTTTTGGTTGGATCGCGTGTACTTGGTCAAGTTGTAAATATCTACACCTGCTTCACCCGCCGTTGTTTCATCATCATTGACTCGCACCACAATACGCGCTGAATCAACGTAATCAACACGACCACCGCGCCATGCTTGCACAGCCGTACCGGAGTCAACCGCAACAGTGCGCTCGATACCTGTACCCACCAATGCTTTTTCTGCACGAAGAACTGGCACTGCTTGACGTTGCATGTTTGCACCCATCAACGCACGGTTCGCGTCGTCATGCTCTAAGAACGGAATCAAGGAAGCCGCAACGGATACCACCTGTGAAGGCGCAACGTCCATGTACTCAATATTGTCTGGCTCAGCCAACACGAATTCATTGTGCTGACGTGACGATACGATGTCGTTGGTAAACTTACCTTTGCTGTCTAGATCAGCGTTCGCCTGAGCGATGGTGAACTTACCTTCTTCAATCGCAGACAGATATTCAACCTCATCGGTTGCACGACCCTTGACCACTTTGCGATACGGCGTTTCGATAAAGCCGTATTCGTTAGTGCGCGCATACAAGGCCAGAGAGTTAATCAATCCAATGTTCGGACCTTCCGGTGTCTCGATTGGGCAAACACGACCGTAGTGGGTTGGATGCACGTCACGTACCTCAAAGCCTGCACGCTCACGTGTCAAACCGCCAGGTCCAAGTGCGGAAATACGACGCTTGTGTGTGACTTCAGCCAATGGGTTGGTTTGGTCCATAAACTGCGACAACTGAGAAGAGCCGAAAAATTCTTTTACCGCTGCCGAAATTGGCTTGGCGTTAATCAAATCATGCGGCATCAGGTTATCTGTTTCAGCTTGGCCAAGACGCTCTTTAACTGCGCGCTCAACACGTGCCAAACCTGTGCGGAATTGATTTTCTGCCAACTCACCTACGGCACGCACGCGACGGTTACCTAAGTGGTCAATATCGTCAATTTCGCCACGGCCATTGCGCAACTCAACCAAAATTTTGATGACGGATACGATATCCTCATTGGACAAAGTCACTGCGCCCGTCAACTCTTCACGGCCAACACGACGGTTGAACTTCATACGACCAACGGTAGATAGATCGTAACGCTCTTCCGAGAAGAATAAGCCTTTGAACAGCGCCTCAACAGCATCTTCTGTTGGTGGCTCACCAGGACGCATCATGCGATAAATCGCAACGCGTGCAGTCCATTGGTCCGTTGTTTCATCAGCGCGCAAAGTCTGAGAAATGAATCCACCTTGATCCAAATCGTTGATGTAAAGCGTTTGCATTTTAGTAATGCCCGCTGCTTGCAACTTAGCAATCAATGTTTCCGTAATTTCTTCATTCGCATTGGCAATAACTTCGCCACTGTCTTTGTCGATTACATTATGTGCTACGACGCGACCCACCAAGAAATCTTCACCTACCGCCAACTTATCGATACCCGCTTCTTGAATTTCGCGGACATGACGAACGGTAATACGCTTGTCTTTAGCAACAATAAGCTTGCCACTCTTGTTTTCAATATCGAAACGGGCGATTTCACCACGCAAACGCTCAGGCAGCACTTCAAACTGAATGCCTTTTTTGCCAAAGTGAAAAGTATCAAAATCAAAGAACGCCTTGATAATCTCTTCTGGGGTATAGCCTAAAGATTTCAGTAAAATCGTCACTGGCATCTTACGGCGACGGTCGATACGGAAGTAAACATAGTCTTTTGCATCGAACTCAAAGTCCAACCAAGAACCACGGTAAGGAATCACGCGAGCGGAGAACAACAACTTGCCGGAGCTATGTGTTTTACCACGGTCATGCTCAAAGAACACGCCAGGCGAACGGTGCAGCTGCGATACGATCACGCGCTCAGTACCGTTGATTACAAAAGAACCTGTGTTGGTCATCAATGGGATTTCGCCCATATAGACTTCTTGCTCTTTAACTTCTTTTACGGTTGGCTTTGACGCTTCTTTATCGAGGATCGTCAAACGCACGCGTGAACGCAATGGTGACGCATAGGTCAAACCGCGCTGCTGACACTCTCGCACATCAAATGGTGGCAAGCCCAAGGTGTAACTAACAAAATCCAAGCGTGCGAATTTGTTATGGCTTTCAATTGGGAAAATAGAATTAAACGCGGCTTGCAAACCCTCGTTTTTACGTTGCTCGGGAGCAACCCAAGCCTGCAAGAAATCACTATAGGATTCCAATTGCGTGGAAAGCAAAAAGGGCACCGGCAATGCGCCGACACGTTTTGCAAAACTTTTACGAATACGTTTTTTTTCGGTAAAAGAATAACTCATGAGATCTCCACAACATGAAAAGACAAAGGACAAAAAGCGCGACTGACGCTCATTCACCATTGCCTTCTACTACGACACAAACCCACCCAAATCAAGGTGGCCTTTAGAAGCGGCAAAAGGCTGACGGCACGCCGTCAGCCTTTTTTCACGCACAAACTTTACTTAACTTCAGCTGTAGCGCCTGCTTCGATCAACTGCTTAGCAATGCCATCAGCATCAGCCTTAGATACGCCTTCTTTAACTGCTTTAGGTGCGCCGTCAACTAGGTCTTTAGCTTCTTTCAAGCCCAGACCAGTGATAGCACGAACAACCTTAATCACGTTAACTTTAGCATCGCCGGCTGCCATCAAAGTTACAGTGAATTCAGTTTGCTCAGCAGCAGCAGCTACTGCGCCACCACCGGCCGCAGCTGGACCCGCCATTGCAGCAGCAGAAACGCCAAACTTCTCTTCAACTGCTTTAACCAGTTCGTTCAATTCCAACACAGACATACCGTCCAATGCTGTCAAAAATGCGTCTTTATCAAATGCCATTTTGTTCTTCCTAAATTAAATGTTTGAAATAGTTCAGCTATAACAGAGTTGATTAAGCGGTAACCGCTTTCTTCTCTGACACAGCGCAAAGTACGCGCGCCAAGCTCGATACAGGATTTTGCAACAGGCCCAACAACTGTGCCAACAGCACTTCTTTGCTTGGTACAGTTGCCAGCGCATTAACTGCCGCCACATCCATAGCCTTGCCGTTGTACATACCCGCTTTAATCACCAACTTATCGTTCGTCTTAGCAAACTCGTGCATAATTTTCGCAGCCGCTACAGCATCAGCACTGATGCTATAAACCAACGGACCTACCATCTTGTCCGCCAATGCCTCGAAAGATGTGCCTTGCACCGCACGTCTTGCCAACGTGTTTTTCAACACATGTAAGTAGACGCCAGAGCTACGCGCATTTGCGCGCAACTTAGTAATATCGCTTACCGCGATACCACGGTACTCAGCTAGCACGATAGTTTGAGCTAGAGCGACTTGCGCACCCACTTCAGCTACTACCGCTTGCTTTTCTTGCAGATTAAGACTCAAAGCCTTCCTCCATCTTCAATCGAGATCTAACCGAGCATCTCTCTATTAACAACCGCGTCCTCAAGACAGGGAATTGAACAATTTCGTTCGAACATTCCTGCTCACGGGCACACCATCTACGTGGGTCAACAAATAATAATTTGTCAATTAAATCAACATATTAAAAAATTATGCCGATACCTACGGTCTTGGATAATCTGCCATTACTACCAGCAGTCCAATGTCCAATCAGCAAGGCCCTTGCAAGCCCCGCCGAAAGAATTTATACAGCCAAACTTGCCTGCTCGACGCGAATACCAACACCCATGGTGCTAGAGATCGCCACTTTCTTCAGGTAAACACCTTTAGAAGCAGCTGGCTTAGCTTTATTCAAAGCATCAACCAATGCGAGCAAGTTTTCACGCAAGGCCTCTGGTGCGAATGATGCGCGACCAATCGTGCACTGCACGATCCCGTTCTTGTCAGTACGGTACTGAACTTGACCAGCCTTGGCATTACGCACTGCACCAGCCACATCAGCTGACACCGTACCCACTTTAGGGTTAGGCATCAAACCACGCGGACCAAGAATCTGGCCGAGCTGACCCACGATACGCATTGCATCAGGCGAAGCAATAACGACGTCGAAATCCATCTTGCCAGCCTTGATGCTCTCAGCGAGGTCATCAAAACCAACGATATCCGCACCAGCCGCTTTAGCCTCTTCAGCTTTAGCACCTTGCGCAAATACCGCTACACGCATTGTTTTACCCGTGCCTTTTGGCAATACAACAGAGCCACGCACCAACTGGTCAGACTTCTTGGCATCAATGCCGAGATTCACTGCCACGTCGATAGACTCATCGAATTTTGCTTTTGCAGTCTCTTTAACCAAAGCCAAAGCTTCGTCTAAAGCATACAACTTATTACGATCAACCTTGGCAGCGAGTGCCTTATAACGCTTAGATAGTGCCATGTTAGATCACTCCTTCTACTGTGATGCCCATGCTACGAGCGCTACCAGCAATTGTGCGAACAGCCGCATCCAAATCGCCCGCAGTCAGATCTGGCTGCTTAGCTTTAGCGATATCTTCAGCTTGCTTGCGAGTTAATTTACCAACTTTGTCGGTATGAGGAGTTTTACTTCCCTTTTGAATTCCTGCCGCTTTCTTGATCAGAATCGTTGCCGGAGGAGTCTTCATCACAAAGGTGAAGCTCTTGTCCGCGAATGCAGTGATCACCACTGGAATTGGCAAACCAGGCTCCATGCCTTGAGTTTGAGCGTTAAACGCCTTACAGAATTCCATGATATTCAGACCACGCTGACCGAGCGCAGGGCCGATTGGAGGACTTGGATTTGCTTTGCCCGCAGGCACTTGTAGCTTGATAAAGCCAATGATTTTCTTTGCCACGAAACTACTCCTTTTCAGTGGGTTAAACGTGCATCAAACTTGCTTCGACACACTCCCCGTTAAACACAATTACCAACACAACAACCAACCACTTAAATCAGGATTTTTCAACCTGACCAAAACTTAGTTCAACCGGCGTCGAGCGACCGAAGATGGTTACCGCAACACGCAACTTGCTCTTGTCGTAATTAACATCTTCCACCGTGCCATGAAAGTCAGTGAACGGACCTTCTTTAACGCGAACCGCCTCACCCACCTCAAACAACACCTTAGGACGCGGCTTCTCAACCCCTGCCTGCATCTGCTGCATGATGTTATCAACTTCTTTTTGCGAAATTGGCGTTGGCTTCATTGCTGAACCACCCAAGAAACCGGTTACTTTCGGCGTATCTTTCACCAAGTGCCAGCTCTCGTCAGTCATGTCCATCTCAACAAGAACATAACCCGGGAAGAATTTGCGCTCACTAATGCTCTTCTGACCCGACTTCAACTCCACCACTTCCTCTACAGGCACCAAGATCTGACCAAACAAATCTGCCATGCCCTCACGTGCAATGCGCTCTAGCAGCGCACGCTGCACACTTTTTTCAAACTGGGAGTACGTATGTACAACATACCAACGCTTGGACATCATTCACCCCGACCCATCAGTTTATTAACCACTAGCAACAGACTTGCATCTACTGCCCACAAAAACAACGCCATTACCACCGCGAACAAGACAACCACGCCTGTGGTTTGCAATGTTTCTTTCCGTGTTGGCCATGCCACTCGCTTAGCCTCGGCCACCGAATCACGAGAAAAAGCAAACAAACGCTTACCCGAATCCGTTGTCCAGAACACACCAGCAGCAGCCAATACACTCAGCAACACTGACAAAATGCGCAACACCGCAGCACTTTCGTGCAACGCATAGAAGCCGTACACGCCCGCCACTACAAGCAGGAAGGCAATCACTAATTTAATCTTGTTAGCCATGTACAAAACGTCCATTTCTACTTACTTACTGGCAGGCCAGGAGGGTCTCGAACCCCCAACCCTCGGTTTTGGAGACCGATACTCTACCAATTGAGCTACTGGCCTATTAACCTTACAAACAACAACGGCGGAGCGACTTTTAATCGCTCCGCCAGAGTCAACAACAATTACTCAACGATCTTAGCAACCACACCTGCGCCGACAGTACGACCACCTTCGCGAATCGCGAAACGTAGGCCTTCTTCCATCGCAATCGGAGCGATCAAGCTCACGGTTACAGATACGTTGTCGCCTGGCATGACCATTTCTGTGCCTGCCGGCAATTCAACTGCACCCGTTACGTCTGTGGTACGGAAGTAGAACTGCGGACGATAGCCTTGGAAGAATGGCGTGTGACGACCACCTTCGTCTTTGCCCAAGACGTAGATTTCTGCAGTGAACTTGGTATGCGGGGTGATTGAACCAGGCTTAGCCAATACTTGGCCGCGCTCTACTTCTT
>Ga0194062_1000687_pt1 | contig 14285 bp, 10 predicted proteins | sample SepL2225m_MetaG_FD_155481 | JGI IMG/M metagenome (GOLD analysis project Ga0194062, IMG submission 155481) | Anoxic zone freshwater microbial communities from boreal shield lake in IISD Experimental Lakes Area, Ontario, Canada - Sep2016-L224-25m | ecosystem: Environmental > Aquatic > Freshwater >... | reverse complement strand
AGATCGCGTTACGATTGAGTTTCTTCAATCGTAACGCGATCTTTATCGCGATTGTAGTCCGCAATGATTTCAGAATACTTCTTGTAGTAATCCATCCGTTGCGGATTACGCGCGAGCAACTGTTGCAGTTTCTTCTCAACCAACTGCCGGATGTCTTCAAACGCTGAAGCCTTGCGCTTCACTTTCTTTGCAAACTCGTCACGCAGTTTCTCCAGATTGATCGTGCTCATGTCGAACAATTTGGAGGACGTCTGATCCTCGCCCGGTTTCGCGGCCCGGATGGCCTCATTCACGATGCGCTGCAGTTCCTTGAGCAGATCAGTCACATCCGCGGTATCCCGCCGCTCTTCGAGCTTCTTGTAGATGGCCTCAATGTTGTCATGGCGCACGGCGTAGGCGAAAGCCGACGGCTCCATGATGAGCGCCTTGAAGCGGATGAACACCTGACGTGCCATAATTTCAAACCGGCGCCTGCCCTCATCGCGGGAATTGACGACCGCGTCAGCGCCGTCAGCAATGGCTTCAATCCGCGCAAAGCCCTTCGCGCCAGACAACCGGCCTGGATCAAAGCCCAATCCCTTGAGATGGGTCTCCGTTTCTTCAATTGCCAGAAGAAGAGCCTTCACCCGCTCCTCGATCGGGGCGATAATGTCCTTTTCGCCGCCACCTTCGTCACCAAGCGCATATTGGGCCAGGGCCGCGCGCAGACTCTTGAGCATGCCGTTATAGTCCACAATAAGACCGAAATCCTTGCCTGGATAGACGCGGTTGGCGCGGGCAATCGCCTGCATCAGGGTGTGCGCTTTCATCGGCTTATCAATGTACAGCGTCGACAGGCACTCCACATCGAAGCCGGTCAGCCACATGGCGCAGACGATCGCCACGCGGAAGGGATGCTCCGGGTTCTTAAACGCCGACTCCACATCCACGCGCTTGCCATCCGCCGTCTCAAATCCCAGCTTCATCAACGCCCTGTGCGGAATGATATCAACGCCCCACTTTTTGAAGTCGGCCACCTCGTTCTGGCCTTCGCTGATGATGATCTCAATGAGGGTGTCCGCCATCCACTGGGCCTGCCCCTGCAACCAGACACGCTTCTTTTCGTCGGTTTCAGACCGGGAAGCCACCTGAACCTTCGCCAGTTTTGTCTTCCAGAGCGGAATGATGCGCTGATGCATGCGGCCACAGGTCAGTTTGTCTATGCAGACCAGCATGGACTTGCCGGATTCCCAGCGTGTTGCGCAATGCTCCACAAAATCTACAGCCAGTTTGTCCAGCCGGTCGTCAGCGGTGATAACCTCATAATCCTGGCCCAGCAGCTTCTCCAGCAAAGCCTCTTTGTCGGGATCAAGATCCGCCTTCTCAATGGCATCGGCAATACGGTCGTTGAGATCGAGCCGGGCGATACCGAGCTTTTCGCCCCGATTCTCATAGACCAGTTTGACCGTCGCGCCATCCTGCTCCGAACGCTTGAAATCATATTTCGAGACGTAATCGCCGAAGATGCGCTTGGTCAGGTTGTCATACTTGAACAGGGGGGTGCCAGTGAAGCCGATGAACGCAGCATTGGGTAGCGCCAATCGCATGTTGCGCGCGAGCTTACCCGCCTGTGTACGGTGCGCCTCATCAGAAATCACGATGATATCGTCCCGCGTGCTATAAGGCTGGAGGGGTATCACGTCCTGATTGAACTTGTGAATCAGGCTGAAAAGGTAACGGTGGTTTTGCTTCAGGAGGGACTTCAATTCATCACCCGTGGCAGCCCGCGGAGTCTTGTCATCCGCCACACCGCACCCGATAAACGTACGGTAAATCTGGCCATCCAGATCGTTCCGGTCGGTCATCAGCAGGAAGGTGAATTTGGCAGAGACCGTCCGCCTCACCTTTTCCGTGAAGAAGGCCATGGAATAGGATTTTCCGCTCCCCTGCGTATGCCAGAACACCCCTAGTTTACCGAGATCGGGATGGGCCGACTCAATGATGTCGAGCATTCGCGCGGATTGTTTCTCCTCATTTGCAGACATCACCGCCTGATCATAACGAGCCTGACTCACAGAAAGATCATCTGCAGCCCGCAGCATGGGTATTTCAACGGTGCGATAGGTAAACCGGTTCTCCACCGGATATTCCTTCCGCAATTCCTCCTGCCGCTGAACTGATGCCACCGCATTGTTCACACCCAGCACCTGGTGATTCCGGGCGATGACCTTGCGGATCGCGCCCGGCTTGCTCGCATCGAACAGAATGAAATTCTGGACCAGATCCAGAAGGCGCTCGTGCGCAAGCATCCCGTTCAGCAACACCTCCGCCTCCACGCTGCCCTTGCCGGACTCCTCATGGCGTTTCCACTCGGCGAAATGCCCCCATTGGCTGGTAATGGACCCATAGCGGGCGCGATGGCCATTGCTTACGATCAGAAAGGCGTTGTGATGAAAGGCGTGGGCAATGACGTTTTCGTCGAGATAATCCCGCAGGTTGCCATCAAATCCGGCGCGGATATTCTTATAGACCGCCTTGAGTTCAATGAACACCAGAGGCAGTCCATTGACGAAACACACAAGATCCGCGCGGCGATTATAGCCGGGGGTCCGAAGGCCGGTAAGTTTTAACTCCCGTACGGCCAGGAACCGGTTGTTCGGTGACCCGTCCAGGCCTTTCCCGTTCTGGAAATCAAGCACCCGCGCCCGCGTCTGGCGGAGTTGTCCCTGCGCATCCTTGTAATCGACGGGGACCCCATCACGAATGAACTTATAAAACTCCTGATTCTGCTGAATCAGCGAGCGCGTGAAATCATGCCGCGTCATCTTCTGAACCGCATCAATGATGGCGGCTTGCGGCAGGAGCGGGTTCAGCCGAACCAGCGCCGCACCCAAATCGCGTTTGAGCACCACCTCGCGAGTATCCGCCCGACCGAGGGTCCCGGCCGGCCCAAAAGTCTCATCATTCCAGGCGGTGACACTCTCCCAGCCAAGTTCCTTTTCCAGATGATCGGCGAACGTCTTCTGAACCAGTCGGTCTTCGCTGTTGATGTCGGTGATCATGGGTTTCGGTTATGGGCTACTTATTGAGCAGATTTATGTCACGGGAATCGTCACTGGCACCGTAATACCCACTTTAATTGCAACTGGGGTGTAGATATCGACGCCCTGTGCAGGCGTATGAATAGATACGAGTAAAGAATACCGGGTTCGTCGATTGACGCGGCCAAGGTGATGCCGCTCACGCCACCACCCCACTGCAGGGTATACCCCGATCAGATTCGAAAGTGACAGATCAACAGCCCGTCCCTCCCAGATGTCGGAATGAACGGACCCAACATTCCGAGTGTTGTCACCAAATAGCCACCGATCTCGGGGACCCGTAGTACCAGGATGCTCACCATCGTCCCGGGCCTGATCATTGATTCTGCGAATAAAATCTGTTTCGTTTTCCCCCGGCCCATTAACTTGAAAGCGTAGGGCATGCGACGCGTATCGATACCTGTCTTTCCAGCCAACTTCACCCGGCCCGGGTTCGATAAAATACGACAAGGTCACCCGCATTTTAACAACAGACTCACCGAGATCACGAAGGACTTCCGTCGGCCAAGGCAAATTGTAAAAGTGCATGTCTTTCGTAACGCGCTGGTTACCGCGCGTGTCGAAGGGTTGAAGTTCCGCTTGCCCCACAAGAGTCAAGGAATTCGCCGCACAGTACAGAGCCCGATCAAGATTTGGAACCCCATAGCCACATATTCTGAGTAACGTCGCAAAGTCTGTTTTCGTTGGTGTAGCCGGGTGTGCCGGCAGAAACTGACTACGCATCGCATCGGTCCACTCGGCTGTATGAACCAGCAGTGCCCGAATCGTTTCAGGCCACATATCACGGTAACGAGCTTGTATGGTGGCCGCCATCCAGGAAGCCTGCGCTGCAGCCGCACTGGTCTTATTGAATAAACCAAACTGAGCAATCTGAGGATCGTGGTATGTGGACAACAACTGAAGGTCATCGGCTTCGATGATGGAATCGTTAGGTCCCTTTGCCACATTTCCCCCTTCGAACACAACTTCAGGCTTGAGAGGCCACTTCCGCCGCTCCCAACTAGTCGAGGTCGTGCTGAATGGTGATAACCCTCCCGACGGAGCAATAGCCGAATAACTCTGGAGTGTAGGCTCCACGATCCGGGTTTTCTCCGTATATGCACCGACCGTCAAGGCATTCCAGGCCTGGCCAGGATCGTGCACTTCGTTCGTGAGGTTTGATTGTGGATAGTTCCTAAATTCATCAGACCCATCAATATTCCCAGCAGAGATTACAAATAGGCGACGAACATTATCATCGTGTCCGGAAGACATTGCGTCGATCGAGGCAGACCATGATGAGGGTCGCCCTCGATCCCGGCTGTCTGTGGCTGTGACCGCGAGACAAACCACCCGCTTGCGATTCGGAGCCTGAATCTCGACACGGGCCACACCTTGCGCCGTCATGTAACCCCACAGTTTCTTGGGATTCTGGGCAGGCGGAGGCGGCAGAATCTTGGCTGACTCCAAGCGGTGAGTGACATTGACCCGCCCGCCTGAATTCAAAATCGCAAGCAAATCTCCGAATGCCGCTGTGCCTGCCATCAGGGTTCCATGTCCACGGTCGTCATGCGTACCCCATGCAGGATCTACGGCATGGCAATCCGCATCATCCATAAGCGGCTCAATCAAAACGTGCCCTTTATTCACGCCTGAGTCCAGAATCGTAACAACAACGTCACCATCACCCCTGTATCGGGTTCTCGCCAGTAATTCTCTTACCCGTTCGGCCTGTTCCTGATTCTCCATCTCAACGAAAAACGACGCGACCTCCTTGGCTGTCCGAAGTTCCGCAATATCATCAGAATCTTCAATCAGTCGCTCCAGTTTCTGGCGGTTTGCAAGAATGACAACAACCGCACGTTCGGGAAACTTTATCACCCCTTCGGCCTACTCCACCTGTCCTTCTCGAAGTAGTGCAACAAAACGCGCTACAACTTCATCACTATCCGAGCTAAGCCAAACCTCTACCCATACTGGCGCGTCACCAGGAAGAGGTTGGGTGTCCAACCAAAAAGACTCCAAAAGGGATTGTCGGATATCCGACACACTGTCTATCAGTCTCGCATTCTTTGGGTTCCCACTTCTGGGATCATCCTTCACGGCGTAAGCGCGCACCTTGTCCAGGAAAAAACTCCGCTTTGCGTGTGGGACAAAGACTGTGGCCAGAGTTTTTTCGGCGCCCTGCTCGCCTTCTTGCCGAACATTAAGCAACCGAATACCTGATTTGACGCGCTCCAAACTCTTAATGGTCAAATCAAACCCCGGTTCGCTGACAAAATCCAGGTAGACACCATGCCGATCCGTATGGGCAACGGCCCGGCGTTGGTCGTCTGCAAGCCACGCCTCCTCAAACCTCCGCCGAAGGAGTTCGCTGTGTCCGGCTCGATCTCGAACAGGAAATTGCGGATCTCCTCCCCTTTGCCTCGGGCTGGTGAATGGAACCGCACGGTCTGGACCAGGAAGAAATATGTGCGAATAACGTTCGCCGGGCATGAATAATTACTCCCGCCTCTTTCCATGCGTATCCAGTCGTTCCCGGAGCATGGAACTCAACAGTGCGGTGTCTACCGCCGTCCGATCCGAGAGGATTGCCTGCTTGATGGCGTCGCGGCATGCTTGATCAATCTCCGCATGACTCAGCCCCAGACTGCCGGCGGTCAGGGACTTCCAGGCCATTTTAGTAGCAATGAACGTCCCAAGCACATTTTGCATGAGCGTGGCTCGTTCAGTAGCGTCCGGATTTTCATAATACAGAACATCATCGAAACGCCTATAGAGGGCGCGATCGAGGAGTTTCGGACTGTTCGTGGCAGCGACAATGAGACTGTCTGATGTGTCCTGCTCCACAAACTGTAAAAACGAGTTCAGGACCCGCCTCATTTCCCCGACATCGTTTTCCAGCATCCGCTCTCCACCGATAGCATCAAATTCATCGAAAAAGTAGACGCCCGGCTCCTCCTCAATCAGGTCAAAGATCTGCCGCAACTTGGCGCTTGTCTCGCCCATAAACTTCGTAACAACCTTATCCGCCTGAATCGTGAATAACTGCAAATGCAACTCATGGGCCAATACCCTGGCCGTCATAGTCTTTCCAGTGCCAGGGGGGCCTATCAGCAAGATTTTCCGGCGATGCGACAACCCGTGCGTCTTAAGTTTCTGCTGCTGCCTGTACTCATGGATGATGCGATCCACGCGCGCCTTAATGGCGTCTGGCATAACGAGAGCCGCCAGCGGTGTCTGCGGTTCGTCCGCCAACACCAACCCTTGAAGATCCTGGGGAAACTTCATCTGAATGATCGGTGATTGGACCTGTTTCGCCTTATCGACGATCAGGCGAATATCATGCGCAAGCTCCCCATGCCCCTGCTGGGCCTCGTGAGCGGCGACTTGGAGCGCTATTGTAAAAAAACGCTCCGTCTCGTCGCTGAAATGCGACCGAATCAATGATTTAATCTGTTCAGCTGTAGCCATAGGAAATCACCATCTCAAGGTCTCTTAGTCCGGATACTACAACCAAATACCTCATGGAGGCAACCGCATCGTGATGAACATTGCTGCATCCGAAACATCTCGGCTTCATACCGCCAGCTCCCCACTCATCAGCCGCGGCAGCAGCAGATCACGCGCGGCACGGAGTTTTTGGTTCTGGAGTAATAAATTTTCAGCCTGTTGAAACACTGGTTCAATGTTTGCCTCAAAAATGGAAATCAAACTCTTGTCAGGAATGATAAAAGGGATGAGCTTAAAAGTGTCCACAATGATGGCATCGAATACAGCGCCACTGGCGTGTTGCTGAAAGTGTTGAATTGCCTCTCGCAATGCACAAAACAAGAACTTTTGAGGTATGGCGTGTTGCCCTTCGAGAGCGTAGCAGGATTGATTCATAGCCATTGGTCGCTGAGCAAGATTCAAATTCCCTACGGTGCCACGGGCAGTTATGAAGATGGTATCTTTACTATAGAGCTTACTGTTGCATTTCTTAAGTCCCAAATCCGTAACGTGTTTCTCAGTGTCAAGTACGTAACTTGATTCCACTGAATCCTTGGGAGTATAAAATGGAATATCACCATCCCAATAGTCAGGGATTGTAGTCTTCGGAGTCCCCCCGCTCATAACGTTCATTGCGTCAAAGGCAGTTACCTTGCCCCACCCCTCCGGCACGCCGTTCGTAATGCGGGTGTGTTCGTGGCCGGGAAAGCGGAGACGGACAAACCATTCCTGATAAAGCAATCGCGCCGCCTCTTCCAACAACCCCATCCGCCGCCGGTTGTTCTCAATGAGATCGTCGTAGGAGGAGAGGATGTCGGCGATGCGCTCTTGCCCATCACGGCTCGGAAGCGAAATTTGAAAACTCTTTAAAATAGTCAGATTAACGTTTGGTTGAGCCGCCTGTCCTCCTACATTTTGACATATGGAAAACGTAGTTGGCAATTTGAAGAAGTAGTATACAAACCGTGGACTCGCCTTTTGCTTGTCAACACGCACAATTCCTACGGCTTGATTAGTGTTTGCGGGACAGTGTTCGGACCTCACATATCCACACTTCCCAACTTGGGCGCCAGCAATAGTTACAAGGACATCACCTTCCAGCAATACCGAACGCTTTAACATTTCATGAGTCTCTTCATCGATGAATGCAAAACTGTGAGCATCCAGATTGCTGTCACCATTCAAGGCCTCTGCTTTGATGAAATTGACGCCATCCTCAGTAAATGGTCGCCCCATAGTTGTTGGAGTCGTTCCTTTTGTCACTACATGGGTGATATCGGAGAGTGTTACCGTATCCCACTTCATATCCCAAATCCCTCAAAATTCACCTGTATCTGCTTCGCCAGAACAACAGCCTCTTGATTCAAGTCCGCCAGTTCGACCTGGATGTCGCTCAGTGTCTGTTCGAAATCGAAATCCTCATCCACTTCCGCCGGGGCGACGCCGACGTAACGGCCGGGTGTGAGACTCCAGTCGGCGGCTTCAATTTCCTCCCGATACACCAGTTTCACCAGACCGGGCACGGCCACGAGTTTGGCATCAGGAAAGCGCGAGAGTAGCCAATGCGCCTGGCGCTCGAAATAGGCGGTAGCCTTGAGTTGCTCCACGATGTCCTTGCGGCGGGCGTCGAGTTCCTTTTCCAGCCGGCCGATGGCGCGGCCATCCCAGGATTCATGCTCCTTGGCCTTACCATCCTTCTCCGCCGCGTCAACCAGTCGCGTAGCCAGTTTGAAAACCAGATCCGCGTCCTTGACGAGGTCACGGCAGGCGGTGGCCAGGGCGTCGAGCGCGCCGAGCCGTTTTTTCTGCGCGGATAGTTTTGGCTCACAGGACTTCTTCCACTCCTTCGCAATCCGCTTGTTCAGGTCTTCCAACCCCTGGAAGCACGCCTTGGCAGCCTCATCGCGCTCTTTCACCAGTTCGCGAAGCGGCGAATCCTTGGGTAGCGTCTTGAGGAATGCCGCGGCGGATGACACCAGCGTGTCATAGACCTTGCTGAAGATGGCGGCTTTCCCGGCAATGGCGGCGGCTTCAGCAAGGGTTCGGTCGAGGTATTGCTGGACGAGGGCGATGAACCGATCGGTCTGCCCACGGTAGAGCCAGACAATGGCGGTGAGGTTTTGCTGTTGCTCCGGCGTAAAGTCGTAAATCTTGCGCGTCACCTTCCGGTAGATGTTCCTGGCGTCAATCATGAGTACCTGGTCGCGGCGTTCCGCGGGCTTGCTCTTGTCAAAGTGCCACAACTCGCAGGGAACGGTGCGGGTGTAGAAGAAGTTGGAGCGGATGGAGATCATCACATCCACATCACCGGTCTCAACTAGTTTGCGACGGACCTCAGCCTCGCCGTGGCCCGCGCTGCTGGCTTGGGAGGACATGACAAACCCGGCCCGGCCGGTCTTGTTCAGGTAGCTCCAGAAATAGGAGATCCAGAGGTAATTGCCGTTGGAGACTTTCTTCTCCTTGTTGACGCCCGGCAGGCCAAAGGGCAGGCGGCGGTCGTCCTTGACCTTCTCGGCATCCACCTTATCCACATTGAATGGGGGATTGGCCATGACGAAGTCGCACTTGCCGTAGAGTTCGTGCGGATCGACATAGAACGTGTTGGCCTCCAGGAGATCGCCTTCCAGCGCATGAACGGCGAGGTTCATCTTAGCGAGGCGCAGGTTGCTGGTCTTGTACTCATGGCCGTAGAAGGTGACGCGATGGGGCGCGGTGTCGCCATGCCGTTCGATGAAATGGCTGGACTGGACGAACATGCCACCGGAACCGCAGGCGGGATCGAAAACAATCCCATGATCGGGCTCGATCACGTTGACGAGGGTCTGGACCAGGGAAGGCGGCGTGAAGAACTCGCCATTATCCTGAGCGCCCTGCATGGCGAACTTCATCAGGAAGTACTCGTTGATGCGCCCGAACACATCACCCCCGGCGGTGCGGAGCGTCTCGCTGTCGAAAACACGCAGGAGATCCTCAAGAAGGGTGTTCTCGAACTTGGTGTAGTCCTTGGGAAGCTGGCCCTGGAGCGGCTCGAAATCGCGCTCGATGGCGTTCATGGCCTCGACCAGCGCCGTGCCGAGGTCCGTCCCTTTGGGCAACTTGAGCAGTTCGTCATAGCGGGCCTCCTTGGGCAGCAGGAGCGCGCCGCGCTTCTTGAAGTCGGCGGCGGACAACGGGCGCTTGGGCATCTTGCCGGCGGCTTGGTCGGCCTGGATTTCGAGGAGGGCATCGTTGTAGCGATTGGTGGCGTGGCGCAGGAAGATGACACCCAGCACCGGCATGCAATATTCCCCGGCCGTCAGTTTGGAATTGGCGCGGAGATTATCAGCAGCGCCCCAGAGATCGGTTTCGAGACGGGCAATGCTATCAAAGGATACTTCACTCATAAGGGTGCTGAATTTAACAGGGCCTATCGATGGGCGCCAGTTGAAAGCAGGGAAATCAGACTGGTACCGTGCCCGCTTCTTCCGTTGTCCCCTCCTGCGCCGCTGTTACTTCCGGTTCCGCTAGAGTTTCTGGCTGAGGCGGCTGAGCAACAACCGGCTCTTCAACAACAGGCAGGGGTGCGACGGGTGGTGGTTCGGCTATCACTTCTGGCGGCGGAAGGATTACCTCGACGGGGACTGGAGCCGGGACGGGCTCTGGAGCTGGTTCTGGAACCGGTTCAGGTTCAGGTTCGGGCGGCGGCTGAACGGGTGGCTCAATCACTGGTTCCGGCTCGGACGGGGGAATTATCACCGGCGGCGACTCAGGTTCACGGTCAGGCTCTACCGTCGGCACTGGCTCAGGGGCTGGGACTTCTGCTTCTGCCTCCGGTATCGGCTGAACGGTTGGCTCCACCGTCGGTTCGGGTTCCGGCTCCGACTCAGGTTGCGGCGTGATTTCCGTCACCGGTTCAGGGGCAGAGATAGGGATTGTGACTTGCGGGACAATCTCCACGGGTTCAGGCACCACGGGAGAAACCACCGGCGGCGCGGTAACAATGGGCGGCGCGGCGGGTAAGGACTGCTGTTGTGTCGGCGTCACGGTCACCATTGGCGCCACCTGCAGAGGCTCGGGCTCCTTCGCCACTGGCGGCGTGATGCTGATAGCGGGCGGCGTCGAGACTGTCACCGGCGCCGCTTCGGCGGCTGCCGTCACATGCCCAGTGGCCATCTCGCGGGCGGCCGAACTGGGAACATAACCCATCTGGCGAATCATATCGGTGACCCGCTGACGGGTGGCCAGGCTGATTCCCACTTGATCCGCCCGGCCATTGACGATCAACGAAACGGTGGTCTTGGAGACTCCCGCCGCCGCGGCAACATCCCGAATTCTCACACCTTGCTTTATCCGTAATTTCGACATCTAAACCGGTTTAGATCATATATTTGACGGTGAGTCAAGCTGGCGTTTCGGAAAGAAAAAGCTTGCGGCCAGACCTCTTGTTTGAGACCAATCTTAACCATGAATATCAACCTATCCACCGCCCGCGCCAGCCAAACCAAACAGATTGACCTCACTCGGCTGCCGGTGACGCAGGTTGACAAGGGCTCCAAGGGAGTTGGAATATTCCTCATGGTCTTCGCCTGCCTCTGGGGCGGAATCCCGACCTTTGTCCTGATGAAGGCCGCTTCCTCCGGAATCTTTCAGCAGGGACTCTGGGGCCTCCTGATTTTTGGCGTTATCGGAATCGGAATCTTCGTCGGCGGACTCTACCTCCTGACCACCTGCACCACCACCAGTCTATCCCTCGAAACCGTGGGCGTAACCAAGAAATCCCTATTCGGAACCAAACAGTGGACCGCACGCCTGTCGGAATTCATCGGAGTCCGTTACCGGAGCGAATACCATTCCGGTGGCGAGGACAACCCCTCCTACACGCTCTACATCGCCGAACTGCTCCACAAAACCGATGCCAAGAAAGCGGTACGGCTGTATGAATCACGAATGGACTTCGGCGTCCGCGGCATCTGGGAGAACGCCTGCCGCACTCTGAACTTGCCCGCCGTGGAGGGCGATGGAGCCAATCTCATCAGCCGCGATGTGGAGGATCTCGACAAGTCCGTGAAGGATCTGGCGCGGGAAGGCAAACTCCAGGTGAAGTTCGACCTCTCGAAGCCGCCCCCGGTAGGGCTTACCCTGAAAGTGGACGGCACATTCCTTGAGCTTTCGATCAAAACGAAGAAAGGCTCCTCATTTATTGGCAGCCTCTTCGGCCTCGTTTTCGCAGGCGTCTTCGTCTATGTCGGATTCTTCGTCAAAGGCTGTCCTCTCCTCTTCGGCATCGTGGGCTGCGTGATCATGCTGATTGTCATCCTCGCGACAATCTGGTCACTCATCACCACGGAACAGATCCGCGTGGCGAAGGACGAGATTCATGTGCGCCGCCAGACACCCTGGGGCCCGACGAAGGGCTCACGGATCGACACCACCGGCGTGGAGATCGTGAGGATCGGCAAGAAAGATGGCCAGGGATTGGAAGGTATCCTGATCGAAACCGATTTCGGCACCCTCATCATCGCAACCGGTCTTCCCGCCCCTTGCCTGGAGTGGCTCAAAAACTCTATCCTCAAGGTCATCACGGCGTAACAACAAATGATCTCATCATTGACTGAACATGAACTCAGGGTAGGGACGGCTCTCCGAGCCGTCCGCGGAGGCCTCGGAGAGGCCTCCCTACCCGGATCATTGAAGGCCCATTGCCCGAAGACTGCACCAGACAAAGTGGAACTATGACTACCCTTCGATTACCGGCGGAATGGGAGGAACAGGATGGCGTCCTGATGGCGTGGCCGCATGCGGGAACGGACTGGAAGCCCTACTTGGCCCGCGTGCAGGAAACTTCCACCCGAATCATCGCCGAAGCCAGCCACCATGCCCGCGTCCTTCTGGTCACCAGCGCCCCTGATGAGGTTCGGCATGCCCTCAGCCAGACCCACGCCCTCCTAAACCGCATCAGTTTCTGCCCCATCCCCTGCGACGATATCTGGGCCCGTGATTTCGGTCCGATCACCCTTTTCGAAAATAACCGGCCCGTTCTTCTGGATTTCGAATTCAACGGCTGGGGCGGAAAACACAAGGCTGCCCTCGATAATGCAATTTCGAAAATACTGAAGGAGCAGGGTTTCCTTTGTGGCACCCCCATGCGCTCCCTCTCCATGATCCTGGAAGGTGGCAGCATCGAGAGCGACGGACACGGCACCCTGCTCACCACAACCTCTTGCAACATCAACCCCAACCGGAACCCGCACATGACCCGCGTGGATATCGAGCTCGCCTTCCAGCGCCTCCTCGGTGTTTCCCGCGTCCTCTGGTTGCAACACGGGGCTCTGGCTGGGGACGACACGGACGGACATATCGATATGCTGGCCCGCTTCGCCCCGCACGACACCCTTCTCTATCAAGCCTGTGATGACGCCAGCGATGAGCATTTTACAGAACTCGCCGCGATGGCCGCCGAATTGAAGTCATTCAAAACTCTTTCCGGCCAACCGTACCGCCTGCTGGCGCTTCCCTGGCCATCACCAAAACATGACGGAACCGGCCAGAGGCTGCCAGCCTCCTACGCCAATTTCCTGATCCTGAACGGCGCCGTACTGGTTCCCATTTATGACGACCCGCACGATGCCCGCGCGCTGGATGTGATCGGCAAGGCCTTTCCTGGCCGGAAGATTATCGGCATTGACTGCTCGGCGCTGATTCTCCAGCATGGCTCCCTGCATTGCGTAACAATGCAATTGCCTCAAGGAGTCCTGAAATGCGAACTCTGAAAACCGCCCTCATTCAACAGTCACACGGCCCTGATCGCGCCGCCAACGTGGCTCAAAGCCTGGAGGCCATCCGAAAGGCCGCCCAGTCCGGCGCCCGACTGGTCGTTCTCTCGGAACTGCACACCTCACCGTATTTCTGCCAGGTTGAGGATCCCCGCTTCTGCGCCCTGGCTGAGCCCATCCCGGGACCCTTGACCGATGTGTTTGCCGCCGCCGCACGGGATAACAAGGTTGTGCTCGTGGGATCCTTTTTTGAGCGGCGCACGGCGGGACTTTACCACAACACGGCCGTGGTATTTGAGTCTGACGGTTCCCTCGCCGGGCAGTATCGCAAGATGCATATCCCGGATGACCCGGGCTATTACGAAAAGTTCTACTTCACTCCCGGTGATCTGGGATTTCACGCCATCCCGACCTCCGTCGGGAAACTAGGAATCCTGATCTGCTGGGATCAGTGGTATCCCGAGGCAGCCCGCCTGATGGCGCTTGATGGCGCCGAGATCCTGATCTATCCCACCGCCATCGGATGGAACCCCGAGGAGGGTGAGGCCGAGAAAGAGCGCCAGCTCGATGCGTGGGTGACGATCCAACGATCGCATGCCGTGGCCAACGGGCTACCCGTCCTGAGCGTCAATCGCATCGGCTTTGAACCCTCCCCGACGGGAGCGAGTGGAATCCAGTTTTGGGGTCACACCTTCGCCGCCGGCTCACAGGGTGAAGTTCTGGCCCAGGCAGGGCATGATCAGAACGAGACCCTTATGGTTGATGTGGATCCCGCCCGCATTGAGGAAGTCCGCCGCGTCTGGCCCTTCCTCCGCGACCGCCGTATCGATGCCTACGGGGATCTGACGAAGCGGTTCAGGAAGTAGGAGAAAGGGGTCAGGGTTCGGGGTTCAGGAAGTGGGAGAAAGGGTTCAGGGTTCAGCCTGACAGGCTATCTATTCTTCACCTGAACCCTGAACCCCGACCCCCGACCCCTCCTTAC
>Ga0194062_1000686_pt1 | contig 14311 bp, 17 predicted proteins | sample SepL2225m_MetaG_FD_155481 | JGI IMG/M metagenome (GOLD analysis project Ga0194062, IMG submission 155481) | Anoxic zone freshwater microbial communities from boreal shield lake in IISD Experimental Lakes Area, Ontario, Canada - Sep2016-L224-25m | ecosystem: Environmental > Aquatic > Freshwater >... | reverse complement strand
ATGTAACACCCAAATGAAAGGGTAGTTCTCCAGCCACGCAACTCTGCCAAAAAACATTCGCCACAAACACTGGTGTGGGCAACGTATTACTACCGAAATAAATTGCTAATGCTTGCCAAGCTACTATAAAAATTAGCAGCGATAAAACAGGTAAAGTATTTTTAGATACCTTCAAGTTATTCTACAGACCAAAAAGTACCTGGCTGTAAATGCTCTGACTGCCCTGTTAACTTCTTATTACTAACAGAACGAAGCATTTCATAAATACGCGCAGCCGCTTGCTGCTCTTTCTCACTCCATTGATCAACACCACCTTCACAATAACGCTGACGTAATATTTTTTGTGTCGTTACATCATCAACATGCGTCAAAGGGATTATTTTTTGCCATGCATCATCAGAGATGCATAACTGGTTTTTAGCCTTTTTGCTAGCTGCTAAGAAACTCTTAACCACTTGCTTATGATTTTCTGCCCAACTTTGCTTAAAAACATACCCAATGCTAGGAACATTTTCAGTAATACCCAAGCCTTTTAAAATACCCTTACCATCGATAATTTGTCGATAACCCTGTGATTCAAGTCGAGCGGCAAAGTGCCAATAAGTTAATACAGCATCAACACGATTTTGTTTGATTTGCTCATTAATTAAAGGTGGCGCACCAAACGTCTTTTCGACAGACGACTCTAAATTCAGGTTGTTTTTTTGTGCCAATGCCTGCAACAACAACCAGTTCTTATCCAGTTCACCACCAGCAACTCCCAAGCGTTTACCCTTAAGATCTTCGACTGAATGAATAGAACTATTTTCTGGCACCACTAATGCGCCCGACGTATTCGAATAAGGATAGAATGTAAAATCGGCACCGTCGGCTCTAAGGCTTGAAACCCAAACCCAGTCAGACACAATCACATCAACCGACCCAGACTGCAATGCAATTTTACCTGCCTCCGCATTGGCAAGATGCTCGATTTTTAACTGAAAATCACTGGATTTAAATAATGGATCAGCTTGTAAAGCCGTTAACTCCCACTCTAAAGTACCAGCGGCTTGAACCCCAATACGAATAACCGTTTTTTCAACCGCAAAACAATGAAACGAAAAAAATAAACAAAGACCAATTACAACGCCTTTAAACTTCATAAACACTATCCAAATAAACTAATATTAAAGCAACATATTCTATCCGCATGAAGGACTTCTCGCGAGTCCGTTTATATTATTACAGACTCAGATTTGATCAATTTGGATATAAAAGCGGTGGTATTTTAGGATTAGCCACTACACACATGCTTCTAAGCTGTACCTGACCACTAGAATTGCTTGCTGGTCAGTGAAATAAAACAAGCTTATTACCTGACTATTTAAAAGAAACAAAAAAGACGAAAGGATTTCCCTTTCGTCTCGCTCAGTTCTATTTTAAGGAAATTGTTTCAGTACGGCCAACCACTTCAATCAAAAGCTTATCTTCCTTAAGCAACCAACCAATTCCTCTTTGAACGTCACTTTTATTAAGCCCAGTTTCGTTAGTAATTTTAGTCACACTAGCCGATCCGTTTTTATCCAAATATTGCCAGACGCTACCAGCAGCCTCACCAATTGTATTAAGCATTTTAAGTCACCCGCATAAAGGTCATTTGAAAAATATCGCCCAAATTAAAGATAGGCAACGTATAAATATTACGATTCAAAGTTTATTATGAAAAGCCAATTTTTACTAATTCCACCTGTAAATGGCGACATGTAATTAAGTGTGTTTTATTTCTGATCTGGAAGCACAATATTAAGCTCCAGCGTCTCTTGCTCTTCATCCTGTTCAAAACTAACAGAAATAGCATCTTGGCCGACGTTAACATATTTCTGTATAACAGCCAGCAATTCTTTTTGCAATTGCGGAAGATAAGAAGGCTGATTCTTTGAAGATCTTTCATGAGCAACCAAGATTTGCAGCCTTTCTTTTGCAACGGACGCCGTTCCGACTTTAGATATTCTAAAATAATCTAATAAACTCATGACTAACCTCCGAAAAGCTTCCTAAAAAAACCTTTTTTATCATCAATAAATCGATGAGGCCTATCTTCACCTAAATAACGAGCAACAATATCCGCATAGGCTTGACCAGCATCACTCTTTTCATCAAGAATAACAGGCATACCCGAATTTGATGCATTTAATACAGACTTTGACTCTGGAATAACACCCAACAAATGCAGAGACAAAATATCCTGCACGTCATCAACGCTTAACATTTCCCCTAATTTAACTCTATCTGGAGAATAGCGGGTTAACAGCAAGAACTCATTAATCGGCTCTTCGTTCTGTTCTGCCCTACGCGATTTACTTGCCAAAAGACCTAACATACGATCTGAATCTCGCACAGAAGATACTTCTGGGTTTGTTACAACAAAAGCATCATCAGCAAAATACATTGCCAAATGAGCACCTTTTTCAATACCAGCCGGAGAATCACATACAATATACTTAAAATCTTTTTTCAACTCATCAAGCACGCGACCAACCCCTTCTTGACTCAGGGCGTCTTTATCACGTGTTTGCGAAGCAGGTAAAATATAAAGTAAATTACAATTTTTATCCCGAATTAATGCTTGATTTAGGGTTGCTTCTTCATTAATCACATTAACAAAGTCATAGACTACTCGACGCTCACAGCCCATAATTAAATCTAAATTACGAAGGCCAACATCAAAATCAATAACTGCTGTTTTATGACCCCTTTTTGCAAGCCCCATGGCAATTGCAGCACTAGTTGTTGTTTTACCAACACCGCCCTTACCAGATGTTACGACTATGATTCTTGCCACAAAATTTTCCTCTACGTTAATGGTGTAACTCAATATCTTTGATAATTAATGCTTGGTCTTGCAAATAAATTTGAACGGGCTTACCTTTAACAGAGTCACCCAAATCTTCACTAATTTTATAATTACCCGCAATAGAAATCAGCTCAGCCTGAAGATCAAAACAGAAAATGCGTGCATCAACATCCCCCCGAACTCCCGCCAATGCTCTCCCCCTTAAGGTATTATAAACGTGAATATTTCCTTCAGCTATAATCTCTGCACCCGCACTAACCTGCGTTAAAACAACTAAATCACCTTTAGCATAAATCCGTTGCCCTGAGCGAATAGGATATGTAATTAACGTAGTTGCTGATGCTGTAATATTCGAACTTACAACTGCATTAGCTTCTGACTCATGACTGACACTTTTTTGTTTTTTTTCCTCTAAAGGTACATCTCGACCCGATAGAGCATGAACCGGAATTTGCAAACGCAATGCCTGTTTATTCTGTTGCTCATTTCCGCCACGAATACCAATAGGGAACAAACCTACCTTACGAATAAGCTCAGCAAGCTTGATGAAATCAATTAAACAACCTTGATTATTTGCTTCCTGTAAATCTAATACCAAAGGTGAATTTTTAAAGAACTCAGGGGCCTGACTCACCTTGTCTTGAAGCTTCTGCTCAATAACATCCATGTCATCAGTAGTAATTACTAATACTGGCACAGAAAATGAGGTACTCTTAAATTCTATATCAAAAGGAATATTGGAGGCGTCCGTCAACATTATCTAAATATATTTAATTGTTAATGATTAAATTCTAGCATTGATAATAAAAAAAATCTTTTCCAAATGCTACTAATTGATTTTTTAGAAAATACGATCGGGTTAAATAATTTAAGCCTTTATTTATCCCATAAAAAAGGGCCCCATTCTTACGAATGCGACCCTCTAAACATACTAGGTAAATTAAATACCTACCATGAAAATTGCAACTCTTAACGTTTTGAGTATTGTGGACGTTTTCTAGCTTTATGTAAGCCAATCTTTTTACGTTCAACAATACGTGAGTCACGCGTTACAAAACCTGCTTTTCTCAATGCTGGACGTAACTCTTCATCATATTCCATCAATGCACGAGTCAATCCGTGACGAATAGCACCGGCTTGACCTGATGGGCCACCGCCTTTAACGATTACATTAATGTCAAACTTAGTTACCAAGTCAACACACTCAAGTGGCTGACGAGAAACCATCTGGTCTGTTTTCCGACCAAAGTAATCTTCGATCGTTTTTTTATTAATAGTGATTTTTCCAGTACCTGAAGTTGCATAAACACGTGCTACTGCACTTTTACGACGACCGGTTCCGTAATACTGAGCTGCTGCCATGGTCTACTCGCTTATAATTCTAAAACTTTTGGCTGTTGAGCCTGATGATCGTGTTCAGGACCGGCATAAATTTTCAATTTCTTGAACATTGCACGACCTAATGGATTGTTTGGTAACATACCTTTAACAGCGTTATTAAGAATACGATCAGGGAACGTTTTTCTTAATTTACCTAAACTAACTGTTTTCAGGTTACCAATATAACCCGTATGATGCTGATAAAGTTTATCTTTTTCTTTATTTCCGGTAACGCCGATTTTTTCTGCGTTAACGACAATAATGTAATCACCGGTATCAACATGCGGTGTATATTCTGGTTTATGTTTTCCGCGAAGACGGAGTGCAATTTCAGAAGCAAGGCGACCCAGCGTCTTCCCATCTGCATCAACTACATACCAATCGCGCTTAACTTCTGCTGCTTTTGCACTAAATGTTTTCATCGTTACTTCGTCTTTCTCTAAAAGGCTCAATAAAAGAGCGAGAATTTTACTAAACATTGACATACTTTTCAATGTTTATTTATATTACAGGTATAAAGCACGTACAGATAAAATCATCACACTATCTTAATGCGCTTTCACGTATACCCACCAAACCGGTAAGTTTACAGCAATGCCAGCCAATTGATCAAGAGCTAAATACTTTTCCAGTGAAATTTATAACTTTATATTCAAAGAGTGTAGCTTACGATAAAGATGAGTTCTCTCCATACCCACTGCCGCCGACAACTTTGCAACACTGCCACCGGTACGCTCAAAATGATACTCTAAATAAGCCTTTTCAAAATGATCCCTCGCGTCTTTTAACGGCAGATTAAAGAACTCAGGCACAGATGAAGTCGCCAGCACATCACTGACCACTGAACCCAGCGCCAATTTCACTTCATCCAGCTCTATCTCTTCTCCAACACCTAAAATCATGAGGCGTTGCACCAAATTCTTTAACTCCCTGACATTGCCACGCCAACTGTAATTACGTAAAAAATTTTGAGCTGCCATCGAAAACTTCCGAAAGGCTAACTTATCCTGACTCACAAAATAATCCACATAAAATCCTAACAACCCAGGCACATCCTCACTATGCTCTCTCAGTGGCGGAATATTAAGTGCAACTTCGTTAAGCAAATAGTACAAATCCTGTCTAAAACGTCCAGACCTAATTTCTTCATCCATGGCAATCCTGGTCGAAGCAACGACTCTAACATCTACACGCACAGCCTCACTACCGCCAACACGTAAAAAAGAACTGGACTCTAACGCGCTCAGCAGTCTCAACTGTGTCTCCCTATCCATCCCCCCTATTTCACTTAAAAACAGGGTTCCTTTGTTAGCCCTTTCCAACAGGCCCGGATAAATCTTACCTTGGGCCTCTTTACCAAAAAACTCCACGGCTGAATTTTCAGGCGATATACTGCCAACGGCCACATCAACAAAGGGGCCATTGCGATAAGCGCTATTATTGTGTAGATAACGCGCATAAAGCTCTTTACCAACCCCCGCCTCTCCGTAAAACAACACCCGCGTATCATGTTGCCCCAATCTCTTTAACTGATCTTTAACCCTAGCGACAGCAGCACTCTTACCCACTGGCTCCATATCAACAACCAACTGCTTTCTAAGCCCTGCATTCTCAACCTGGAGACTACCTGCTTCTAATGCCCTTTCTACAATTAATAATAACTTTGCCAATGACAAAGGCTTTTCAAGAAAATCGTAGGCCCCTAATCGAGTAGCCTCGACAGCAGCCTCAACTGAACCATGCCCCGACATCATCACCACCGGACAAAGCAACAAATCTTCAGCCACCCACTCTTTCAAAAGAGTAATACCATCCATGTCAGGCATCCAGATATCAAGCAAAATCAAATTGGGCTGTTGCGACTTCTTTAATTCTCTAGCGGTACTGGCATTTTCTGCCATCGCCACCTGATAACCTTCATCTTCTAGAATTTCACAGACCAATCTGCGAATATCCGGCTCATCATCGACAACTAATATTCTAGGTGTATTTGTGTTCATACCATTTCTACAACTGTTCAGCGTTACATGCAGGGAACTGGATTATAAACCCAGCCCCAACCTTACGAGCAGTGTCAACCCAAATCGCACCACCATGTTCTTCAATTATTTTTTTCACAATTGCCAATCCCAAGCCGGTACCCTTAACTTTAGTGGTAACGTATGGCTCAAAAATTCTCTCAATCTGATCATCTTTAATCCCAGGTCCATCATCATAAAGTCCTATTTCGATAAAATCAGTATTATTCTTTTGCACTCTATGCAAACTTATATCGATCAATCCGTTAGCCCCTATCGCTTCTAATGCGTTTTTTATCAAATTATGTAACACCTGTCGAATACTAACAGGATCTCCATGAATCAACTGTGAACCAATCCCATAATCAGCAATAAATCTAACCCCAGATTTTAACGCATAAAGCGCTAACACTTCCTGAATTAATAAGGCTAAATCAATAACCACAGCCTGCTTCTTGGAAGGCTTTGCATATTCAGAAAAGTCGTCGACCATTTCTTTCATGGCCTCAACCTGCTGTACAATCGTTCGGGTAGATTTTTGCAGCATAACCGCATCTGCCAACTCTAACTTATCAGCCAGCTTATGTTGCAGTCTTTCAGCGGATAGCTGAATTGGCGTCAAAGGATTTTTGATTTCATGCGCTAACCGTCTGGCGACCTCACCCCAAGCCGCATTTTTTTGTGCCTGTATCAAATCTGTCACATCATCGAACACGACAACCGCACCGACTCTCAGACCCTCCTGAGAAAATAATGGGGTTCCCCTACAGAGCAATTCCTGTCGACCATTGGGGCCTAAAAATGCAATCCGCTGTTGCCAAATATCATCAGCCTGCTCTAAAAGGCGCTGAATAGATTTAAGGGGCTCTGCTAGCTCAGCATAACTTTGTACAAGCTCAATTAACGTTTGTCCGACAAACTGGTTCACATGCACATGAAAGATACGATAAGCCGCTTGATTGGCCGTACGGATTTTATAGATTGCATCAAAACTAATAACACCTGCCGTTAAATTGGCCAGGATTGTTTCCAGATAAGCCCGCTGATTTTCTACCTCGACACCCGCTTGCCGGGTTTCATCGCGCGCCTGTGCAATCCGGTGCATCATATCGTTAAAAGACTCCACCAAAAAACCCAGGTCATCCTGAGCAAGAACCGGCAAATCCTGATCATAATACCCCAAGGCAACGGCTTTCGTCCCTTTAACTAATTCTTTAACCGGCGCTGTAATATTACGGATACTAATAAAGGCCACCCAAATAGCCGCCAATAAACTCATTAATAAAACCAGCGATAGCGCCAAAGAGAAACTTAATTTCAAAGAGTTTCTCAAATAATTCATTTCCTGATAGCGTACAAACGCAAACTCAACGGAATCAGCCAAATCCGCAATTCTGACCGGCACCGGATATAACGCCTGCAAATACTTTGTCTCCGCCGTCTTAACGGTCACGATAACGCGAACCATCAACTCTTCTTCATGAATCGGCGTTAAAGCAACATATTCTCCATTCTGGCGCAGTTGTAACCAAATATGCTCATCGGGTAAACTAGGAAGAATATCGCCCGGATTAATGCTACTTGAGGCGATAATCCGCCCTTGGTGAGAGAAGAGCGTCATTTCAGAAGCCCCCGAAAGCTCACGTAAGTTCTCAATGTCTGCCGCCACCATACTATCAGAGGACTCTTCCAGCTTTCCGGTCAATTGCTGGGTTTGCTTCAAATGCCAACGCGTGCGCTGATCTAAAGACGCTTGACTTAACTCTAAGGCATCTTCCAAAGCGCGATCTATTTCTACGTTAAACCAGCTATCAATCCCTTGATGTAAAAACTGCATCGAGAAATAAAATACAATCACTGCCGGCGCTAGCGCTAAAACCACGAACAGCGACACCATTCGAGTCGTTAACCGCGACCCGGCCTCTCGTCTTTTTGTATGCTGAATCAAAGAAACAATATTTGCTCCCACCAATATCAGCAATACAACCGATCCCAGCGCATTAAACAGTAGCAGCCACGAATACATGGCGCTCAGTTGCGAGGATTCCTGCATGGCCGAACTCATCAACTGCAACGATAGCAGAATCAAGCCAAACAGGATTAAAACGTAGAAATTAACGGGAGGAGTTATTTTTTCAGAGGCCATAAAGTCCAGTCACTGGATAAATACCATTGCGAATCAATGTATGCAATTGGACGTAATGGCAAAGGCAAAACATCACGATCAAAATCTACCTTAACATAACAAATATAGTGATTTTGAGGATTAATATCAGCTGATTTTAACGTTGGGTAATAAGTCACCGTAGACATTGATTCTAAAGCTGCAGACAAGGTTGAAAAACTAGTGATCTCTCCATTGGTCTCATTTCTAACCCGATACATATTCAATAAAGCATGATACTGAATGCGATAACGTATTACATCATCGAGTAAGGTAATATTCCAAAACAAATCTCGATGCTGCTGAATTTTAAAGTGTAAATCCCAAAACAAGGGGACGCCATTTTGCAAAGCACGCTTCGCCTTATCACTCAGATGATAAATAACACCCGCAGACAACACATAACGGTCTCCTTGATGAACACTTTCTAACTGACTAACCTCAGTAGAAAATTCTGCCCCGTAGCCTGTATTCAATGATGAATACAATAAGAATAATGCAACGAATAGCAAGCAACAAGATGGCTTATTGCTTTTTAATAAGCGCATAATAAAAACCATCCATTGCCGAATCACCTGGTAGAATCTGCCGACCATGACTCACAGCAAAACCCCAATCAGCAGTAATAGGTATCTCAACCGCATCTGGATGCTCAGCTAAAAATACCGCAATTTGCTGTTCATTCTCCTGCTTAAGAATCGAACAGGTTGCATAAAGTATGACCCCAGCCGATGCCAACAAGGGCCAAACAGCTTTCAATATACGTTGCTGCACATCACGCAACACCTGAATATCTTCAGGCTTACGCAACAACTTAATATCGGGATGCCGACGAATCACCCCCAGCGCTGAACAAGGCACATCCAATAAGATGCGATCAAAAACCTCACCATCCCACCAAGCTTCAGGATTTGCCGCATCACCCACCACCAGATCAGCCGAAAGATTTAAGCGCAGTATATTCTCGCTTACGCGTAGCATTCTGGATTCATCAATATCCACGGCCACCAAACGCTTGACCCGTTGTTGAGACTCAAGAATATGCGCAGCTTTACCACCCGGTGCGGCACACACATCCAAAACACGTTGCCCGGCTTGCACGTTTAACAAACCCGCAGCCAATTGAGCCGCGACATCCTGAACCGAAACCAGCCCTTTTGCAAAACCCGGCAATAAATCAACACCCACAGACTGTTTAAGAACAATCGCAGAAGGACAAAAATCAACCGCCGTTGCTTCTATGCCTTTCTCGGTTAACTGCTGTAAATAATCGGCCTGACTGATTTGTGACAGATTAACCCGCAACGCCATAGGCGGTTGTTGATTGTTCTCAACAAAAACAGTCGGCGCTTGCTCTGGCCAATCTAACTCAATCTGCTTGACCAGCCACTTAGGATGACTGATGGCTGACCACTGCAAGGCATCTGCTTTTTGTTCCAGGCTGACTTGATCCCGCAAATAACTGCGTAACAACGCATTGATCAGCGCCTTTGCCCACGGCTTTTTTCGAGTTGCCAAAACCGTCTCGGAAACAGCCGCATAAGACTTAACCCGCATATAGTTAAGCTGATATAAACCCACTAAAGCCAATGACTTAACTTCAACGTCCTTCAGAGGCTTCGTTAACAACTCACTTAAAATAAAATCCAGACGATAAAAATACCGACAAACGCCGTAACATAAAGCCTGAATAAATGCTCTATCCTTATCCAGCTCAACTGACGGTAAAGCAGCATCCAACGCCGCCGTTAAAGACTGCCCATCCTGCAAGACACGTGTTAACACCCGTGCGGCGATTTGCCTGGTATTCACTAACTGTTCAACCTAATTTAACTCCATTAACCTCATGAGCATTGATAAATGCCTGAGTAGATAACCGTTTCCCGCCAGGCAATTGCACTTCATGCAGTCTTAAAAAGCCGTTTCCTGTCGCTACATCCATATTCTTGTTGGTAAGACTAACGACTCCAGGTTCTAAATCTGTTTCTGTCAATATCGCTTCAGCCTGCCAAATACGCAATACATTGCCTTGATAATCCGTTTGGGCTACTGGCCAGGCATTTAAGCCTCTGACTTTAAGCGCCAACGTTTTCGCATCTTCAGTCCAGTCGATGACGGCCTCGGTTTTAGTTAACTTCTCAGCATAAGTGACCAGGCTTTCATCTTGACGTTCTGCCAGAATCGTTCCGTTTTCCAGATCAGGAAGCACTTTAAGCAAACCAATCGCACCCAATTCCGCCAGCCTATCGTGTAAGTCACTGGCTGTATCCTGAGCCTGAATAACATACTCTTCCTTATGAAGCATATCGCCAGCATCCAGTTTACGCACTATGCGCATAATCGTTACACCTGTCACGGCATCGCCTGCCATTAAAGAACGCTGAATAGGCGCCGCTCCCCGCCAGCGGGGTAATAACGAGGCATGTACGTTCACACAACCGAGTCTGGGCGATTCCAAAACCGCTTCCGTTAAAATCATGCCGTAAGCCACAACCACCATTAAGTCGGCATTGAATGACTTTAAGACCTGCAAGTCTTCCTCATTTTTTAAACTCAGCGGCTGAATAACCGGAAGCCCATGCTTCAGAGCAAGCTCTTTAACGGGGCTGATCTGTTCGCGTCGTCCCCTACCCGCAGGGCGATCAGGCTGCGTATACACAGCACACACAGTATGCTTAGAATCCAGTAAGGCTTGCAAACTGGGTACTGAAAATTCCGGGGTTCCGGCAAATAGTATCTTCATGATCAACTCTTTTCCATTTTATGAATTTTTTCTAACTTCTTTTTAATGCGCTGTCTCTTTAGCGAAGAAATATGATCAACAAATAACTTTCCATCCAGATGATCCATTTCATGCTGCACGCAGATTGCCAATAAATCCCTGGCCTCAAACTCAAAAGACTGTCCCGCTTTATTAAGCGCACGCACTTTAACATGTTCTGCACGTGTTACCTTTTCAAAAAAGCCGGGTACAGAAAGACAGCCTTCTTCAGCTTCTTTAACGCCATCTTTTTCAATAATTTCAGGATTAATTAAAAACAACGGCTCATTCTTCTCTTCACTGACATCCATAACAATCACTCTTAGGTGTACATCCACCTGCGTGGCAGCTAAACCTACCCCCTGTGAGTGATACATGGTATCCAGCATATCATCAGCTAACTTTTTGATTTTATCATCGACCGACTTGACCACTGCGGCTTTCTTACGCAGTCGATCATCCGGAAACTCGAGAATAGTTAAAATGCTCAACAAACTCTCCACTAAAAAAAATTGAATGTGGAATTCTATAGTAGCACAGCAATACATGCAAACGCCTAGCCTGACAAGGCATTAACTCATTATTTTGGTGTTAGGTTTAGTTTGGTTTATTTGGTGGATTTGGTTGAAAGGAATACTTTAGGTGCAGGCATTACAGTTTCAATTATGAATAAACATAATTTGACTGATTTTGAGTCTTTTAGAAGCTGTAAATTATCGATTTCATCCAGTCATTTGTTTTTAAATAAAATCCTCAAGTCCCTTCTGTCCATCCAATCGGAAAGCACTAGAGTCAAAGCCGTCTGTTAACTTTATCGCTCTTATATTTAGCTTATGTGAAGTTCGTAATCGCTCGCAATATTTGTAAAGGGTAGATGCATCTTCTGTCAGAATAAACGGAATGCATTCATGTAAAGCTTGTGCCATTATTTTTACATCATCTTTAACTACTGCTCGGTTATCACCCTTGTCGTGTCCACCAAGCAAATTCCATATCCGTGCAGATTCAGTTGAATGCGGAATATTAAATGGGACATGTTGAAAAATTTTGAGTGGGAAATCTGTAATGGGTTGCTTAATGGCGATTTCTGCCGCTACGATGGCTGAGAAATAGAGATGCGATTGCTGCTCAATTAGTAATTTAAAGTATTGGGTTGCAACGCTATGATTTGGCCGATTACTGTCAACTAATGAAATTAAAAAACTGGTGTCCAACATGACTGATGCTTTCAAACTTGATTACCCCGTAAAACTTCCAACCATGCCGTTGCATCGGGAACATCTGCCCAAGCTTTAGTGCCTCGCTCTACCATTAACTTAAATTCATCATCGTCATAGCTGGGCTGATAATCTTCGAAAGCAAGTAAGTTCAAATTACGTAATTCTCTGGTAAGCAAATTTTCCTCTGCCGTAACATGAAGCAGAGCTGGGCGATATAAGCGATTTTGTTCACCTTGCGCCAATAAATCCTGGGTGGACGAAATAGGAGGAAGTGTCACCCCATTTTCTAACTTAAGATGAACATTAGGCTTAGTGTTTCCACCCATATCAACAACGGTGCCGTGCAAATATTTTTCTACATAGACCCAAGCATCTTCAATCTTACGAAAGTTTGATGTTGAGTCTATTGAAATAGATATTTGACCCGATTGATCAGCAACCAAATATCGCCTATGGGGATTCTTTTGAGCACTCAATTGCCATCGTTCGATCACGCTGGCCCGTTTTGAGTCAATTAAACTGAGTGAATCTGTAGATTTTAAATGTTCAAGATCAGTCCAAAGTGTGATTGCAGAGAGTAATCCAATAGCCACTAGAGCTAAAGAACCCTCCTCTATTGAAACTAGAACTTTATTAGGATCAACATCTCGACTTGATCCTTTTAAAAACTCGCTCACGTCTTTTTGAAATTCACCTAATAACGCCAAAGGAATATGTGACGGCTTGACTTCGGCATCATTGATGCGGTCATTAACGGCAAAACGTAGCTGGTTGCTTGGGTTCATGGCTATTTAAAATTCAATGTAAGTTTTTAATACAAAACCATTATATGCTTGGTATCACCTTATGAGAAGGATGATGATATTAACTTCTACCAAATATAGCATCGCCGACTTAAAAGATACGGGTATATACGCTGGCAAAGATACATTCTTCAGATTTAATGCAAAATATGATCTGGCTGGAAGCAAGCCAACAACTATCATCATTGATAATGCATCAATTCATACGAGCGATGAATTCGATAGTCATATTGAAGGTTGGGAGAAAAAAGATTTGAAGGTTTATCGTCTTCCTACCTATTCGCCTGAATTGAATATTATTGAAATTGTCTGGCGTAAAATCAAATATGACTGGTTGCCTTTTGACGCTTATAAGTCTTTTGCTGATCTCAAAAGAGAATTATTTGATGTGCTTGCTAATATTGGAATATCTTACAACGTAGACTTTTCTTAATAGTTAAATTAATTTTACATAGGTACTTATCAGTCACTATAGGCTTATATTCTGATTAAAAGTAGGTAAATTTAAATTATATTTTTTGACCGACCGAATAGATCTACAATTACCTATTGATTACGGCGTGCGATAAACTCTTTCAGAGCTTCATTGATGAAAACTGAATTTAAAACTGATCAATACTGTGAAGTCTATCCAGGAGTAGAAATGCATAAATTAAAGCTGAGCCATCTTGGCTCACATCACAAAGCTCTTCAATACACGCTATTGCTTGTGCTTTTTTTCACAATTACCTTATTACAGGGGTGTGCAACCAATCAGGTCAATACATCAGGTGGCGAAGCGGCAGATTTATTACCCCATCCGGGTGCAACAGTAGAACTGAAAAATATCGCCATTCAAGATCAACAGCAGTACGACTTCGATCCTGTCGCACTTTTTAATGAAAAACTTGTTGAAACTTTCAAGGACGAACAACTATTATGGTCAGGTGATAAAACCGCACCACGGTTTATCTTTGACGCCACCATAATCAACTATGAACCTAAAAAAATCAGTTGAGTCTAACTCTGCCAAAAAAATTCAGCATAAACTTGACAACATGTTTCTAAGTATTGATGGTATTTAGCACACGCTATTAGTCAAATCGGGTGGCTTTAAAATAGCGCCCTGCAAGTATTTCTTCATGGCTTCACT
>Ga0194062_1000684_pt1 | contig 14319 bp, 12 predicted proteins | sample SepL2225m_MetaG_FD_155481 | JGI IMG/M metagenome (GOLD analysis project Ga0194062, IMG submission 155481) | Anoxic zone freshwater microbial communities from boreal shield lake in IISD Experimental Lakes Area, Ontario, Canada - Sep2016-L224-25m | ecosystem: Environmental > Aquatic > Freshwater >... | reverse complement strand
CGACAAATCTTTTGCAGTGTTTGCTTCACAAAAAGGAGTCGAGCTTAATATTTTTGCCAAAAAACTCTTAGGGCAAATCGTGTTTATTTATTTTTTGCAGAAAAAAGGCTGGCTAGGAGCGAAAAAAGGCGAAAATATTTCAAAGGGGCAGAATGATTTTTTGAGAAAGTTATTTACTAGTTGTAAAGAAAAAGGCGGTAACTTTTTCAATGATTATCTGGAATATCTTTTTTATGATTGCTTGAATAAGCGATCCGAAAAAATTGCCAATTCTTATCGTGAAAAATTTGATTGTCAAATTCCGTTTTTGAACGGTGGACTTTTTGAGCCGATGGGTGGGTATAATTGGAAGGAAGATTTTATCAATATTGATAATAAAATATTCTCCAATGAAAATGAGGACGGCGTTTTGGATGTTTTTGATCGATATAATTTTACGATTGATGAAAACATGCCGGACGATCAAGAAGTTTCGGTTGATCCTGAAATGCTGGGAAAAGTTTTTGAAAATCTATTGGAAGATAATATTCGCAAAGGTCAAGGTGCTTTCTACACTCCACGGGAAATTGTGCATTATATGTGCCAAGAGAGTTTAATAAATTATTTAGATTCAAATTCAAAGATTGGCAGAATAAAAGCGGAAGAATATATAAAATTTCGTAATGTTGAAGAAAAGATAAGTTTAAATACTTCTGAGGACGAAGTCATGGAAATTGACGAACTTTTAAAGAATGTTAAAGTTTGTGATCCGGCTTGTGGGTCTGGTGCTTTTTTAGTAGGAATGCTTAATGAAATTGTTAAATTGCGACATTTACTGCGGATTTTAAAATCAGATTTACCAAGAAAAACTGTCTATGATTTGAAGAAAGAAACTATTCAGAATTGTCTTTATGGAGTGGACATAGATCCTGGTGCGACTGATATTGCTAAATTGCGTTTTTGGCTTTCAATTGTGGTTGATGAGGATATTGATGAAGTTGAGCCTTTGCCAAATTTGGATTATAAAATTATGCAAGGCAATAGTCTTTTGGAGGATTTGGTAGTGGATGGGGAAATAATTAAAATAAAATTGGGAATAAGTGAAAAAATAGATGGACGAACTAAGATTATGAAGAATTTGTTTGAAGAAGATCGTCAAATTAAAATGTTGCTTTATTCTGATGAAAAAGCATTAGACAAAGAGATGAAAATAATTGATCAATACCATCAAGAATATTTTAATTTTAAAAGTGACAATTCAAAAGAAAAAAAGATATTAAAAAATAAAATAGATAAGAAAGAAAGTGAAATAATTGAAATTGCTTGTAATAAAAAAATTAAAGAATTGCAGAGCTGGAACTTGAATAATATAAATCAAAAAGATAAGATTTTAAAAAATACTAATAAAATTTTAGCTGTCAGGGGAGTTTTAAACAAATGGAAAGTAGATCATCTCCGCCCATTTTTTCCATGGAAACTTCATTTTGGCGAAGTCTTTAATCGTGAAAATGGAGGGTTTGACATTGTGATTGGCAATCCGCCGTATATCAAAGAGTATATAGACAAATCTGCTTTTGTCGGTCTTCATAAAAATAAATACTATCAAGGGAAAATGGATTTATGGTATATGTTCGCATGTATGGGTAATGATTTTCTTAATGACAGCGGGATTGAATGTTTTATAGCTCAAAACAATTGGGTCACAAGCAGTGGTGCATCAAAGATGAGAAATAAAATTATAGCAGATACACAAATTGTAAGTCTGGTAGATTTCGGAAATTATAAAATATTTGAAACTGCTGGAATTCAAACGATGATTATGCTGTTTAAAAAAAGTACTTCTAAGCACGAATATGTTTTTGATTATAGAAGACTTAGAGGTGATGATTTATTTATGGAAGATGTTGTCGATGTATTAAAAAAAATGCAGAATCCAAAAGCTGAATATCTTGAGCCTAAAATCAACAGAAATAGTTTAGTTAATAAAAAACTCACTTTTAGCAATCCAGAAGATGATGCGATATTAGATAAAATCATAAAAAAATCAGATTTTAAATTTGATTCTAAGAAAGAAGTAGCACAGGGAATTGTATATCCTCAGGATAAATTAAATAAATCAAACCAAGAAATATTAGGCAAGGATTTTAAAGTTGGAGATGGTATTTTTGTTTTGAATAATCAAGAGAAAGAACAAATTATTTTTACGGAAAAGGAACTTGAAATAATAAAACCATCATATACAACAAAAGACTTGACCAAATGGTGGACAAATCTTAAGAATAGCGAATGGGTTATCTATACGGATTCAAGCTTTAAGGATATTAAAAAAATAAATGATTATCCAAATATAAAAAAACATCTAGATAAATTTAAAAAAGTGATAACTTCAGATAACAGACCATACGGGCTACATCGCTCGAGGGACGAGTATTTTTTTAAAGGAGAGAAAATTATTGTGGCTAGAAAATGTGCCGTTCCCACTTTTGCTTATACAGATTTTGATAGTTATGTCTCAGCTACTTTTTATGTGATAAAAACTGAAAGAGTTAATCAGAAATATTTAACAGGATTACTAAATTCTAGGCTTATGTGTTTTTGGCTTAAATATAAAGGTAAAATGCAAGGAAGTAATTTTCAAATAGATAAGGATCCAATTATTGATTTGCCATTAATCGATGGATCAAAAGAAGAACAGGGAAGAATTATAAATTTAGTTGATCAATCTCTGACCATCAAAAAACAAAACAAAGATGCGGACACTAAAAATATTGAATCACAAATTGACCAGCTTGTTTATGAGCTTTATGGATTGGCTGAGGAGGAAATTGGAATTGTGGAAAATTCGATGAGGAAATCAATGTGAAGTGTTTGAAATAATTTGATTAATAAAAATTTTATGCCAACATTTACGGAACTCTTCGAAACTATTTTAACCGGAAATAAAGATGACAGTCGCAAAGCAGCAAGAGCGGTGAGGAAACTTTTGTATGGTTCTGGCAATGGTGGAAAATATGAAGAGATTGGGTTGATAGTAGAAAGTGCGTCTGATGAATATCGAAACATCAAAGAAGATTGGCGACAAGAAAATTTCGTCATAGCCGTGTCGGTTTTATATTATTTGCATAACAGAGAAAACGAGCCGGATTTTTTATTTCCATGGTTGTTTCATTTGCTTTTGCACAAAAATGGCAACATTAGACAAGCGGCGGTGCGTATGTTGGAAAATGAGCTGGGACCGCTTACTGTACATATCCGTTGTCCTGGCAATGAATATGGCAAGCGCTTAAAACCAGGACAAGCCGATTTTATTTTGCATAATTTATTTATAGGATTGCATCAGTTGATGGCGGATTTGTGGAAGCCAGCGTATAAAAAATATAAATATGTTTCTTCTTTACCCACCGGTCCATACAAATCTATTCAAATGGTTTTGAGTCGGATGGAAGAATATTGTGGTAAGCAATATTTTGAGCAGTATAATTGATGTTAAACAATTTAACATTGGCTAATGTCAAAATACTTGACAAGATTTATTTTCTGCGATAATATTTTTATATAATTAGAAAAGTTTTAAAAATATGCTCAAAAAACTATCCGATAAAATTAAAAAACTTCGCTTGAAGCTTAATTATTCTCAAGATTATTTGGCCAAGAAATTAAGTCTTTCTCGTCCAACATACATGCAAATAGAAAAAGGCGAGCGAGATATTACCGTGATTGAAGCTGGACTGCTGGCAGAGATTTTTGGCATGACATTAATGGATTTCTTGTCGGATACTACGATAATGGAGAAAGAAACTATTTTGGAAACGGAAAATAATAAAAAAGAGAAAAAAACTGAAAGTGAGATGAGGATTTCCGTGCCGATTAAAAATCAAAAAAAATTTAAAACTGTTCTAACCTATATTCTCAAAAAAGTTGGAGGCAAACCCAATATTGGCATGACTGCGATCTATAAATTACTTTATTTTATTGACTTCGATTATTATGAAAAATTCGAAGAACAATTGACGGGAGCGGTGTATATTAAAAATCATTTTGGTCCAACCCCAGTAATGTTTGCAAAAATTGTGGCAGAAATGAAAGTCAAAAATGAAATCGAAGAAGTGAAATCTAAATTCTATAGCTTGGAGCAAAAAAAATATTTTCTTAATCCTGACTATCAAATTGACTTAACACTATTGTCTGCTCAAGAAATTAAACATATTGATTGGGAGTTACGCAGGCTGGCTGATAAAACAGCCAAAGAGTTGTCAGAACTTTCTCACGAGGATATGCCTTGGCGAGCGGCCAAAATGGGTGAGCAGGTGGAATATAATGGCGTGTTCTATCGTGATGAAAAAATGTCAGTGCGAGAATATGATAAACTCTAAGAAAAAACTGGATGATAAATTTTCAAGAAACATCAGAATTTTCCAAGGAATTAAAAAAACTTTCCAAAAAATATAAAACATTGGGAAAAGATTTTTTTCAGTTCAAGGAAATATATCTAGCTATAGCACTGCAAGGAAATGGAAGTAAGCATTGGAATTTGCTTCACGAAAATAATGCAGGGGAAATATATAAGGTGCGGATGCATTGCGATTCCACCAAGGGAAAATTCTTTCGGGTGATTTATGCCTATCATCTCAAAACCCAAACTATTGAATTTATTGAGATATATTATAAAGGAGATAAAGAACACGAAGATCGCGAAAGAATTAAAGATTATTTAAAAAATATAACTTATTAAAAATAATTATTAACAAATAAATTTATGCACAACAAAATCACAAATCAATATCTCATTCCAACGGTAATTGAGAAAACGAATAATGGCGAACGCGCTTATGATATTTATTCCCGTCTCCTGAAAGACCGCATTATTTTTTTGGGCAGTCCGATTGATGATGTATCGGCGAATATTATTATTGCTCAATTGCTTTTTTTGGATTCGCAAAATTCCAAAGAAGATATTAAGCTCTATATCAATTCTCCCGGCGGATCGGTTACGGCAGCCTTGGCAATCTATGATACGATGCAATTTATTAAAGCCGATGTTTCAACTATTTGTGTGGGTATTGCAGCCAGTGCCGCTGCGCTAATTCTTGCTTGCGGAGCGAGTGGAAAAAGAATTGCTTTGCCTAATTGTGAAGTGATGATTCATCAAGTGATGGGTGGCACGCAAGGACAAGCAACGGATATTGATATTCACGCCAGACATATTTTGAAAACAAAAGAGCGCTTAAATGAAATTTTAGCTTTTCACACTAAGCAAGCCATTGCAAAAATTTCTATTGATACTGAACGAGATTATTTTATGAGTGCCACGGAAGCTAAGAAATATGGAATTGTGGATAAGATTATTAAATAAAAAAATTATTTTTTAAATCCCAAAAGAGGCAAAAGACTTTCGCCTGACATTTTTTCTGGTTTATTTATATCGAGCAAATCAAGTATAGTTGGTGCAATATCACTCAAAAGTCCGGAAGTTTCAAATGTGTAGGAATTGTTTAATTCTTGTTGGTTATCATTTGTAATAAACCAAAATGGAACAGGATTAGCTGAATGTTCCGTATTTCTTTCTCCCGTTCGTAAATTAAGCATTTCTTCAACATTCCCATGATCGGCGGTGATTAGCAGACATCCGTTTTTAGCAAGCACAGCCTTGATGAGAATTTCTAGACAACTATCAATAGTTTCTACTGCCAATATGGCGGCTTTTTCATTTCCAGTGTGACCAACAATATCAGCATTAGCATAGTTGATTAGAATAAAATCATATTTTATTATTTCAAGCGCATTACAAACTTGTTTTGTTATTTCTTTGGCGCTCATTTCTGGCATTTCATCGAAACGAGGCACATCTTTGGATGGCACGATTATGCGATCTTCTAGCGGATACGCCTTTTCTGTCCCTCCATTGAAAAAATAGGTAACATGGGCAAATTTTTCTGTTTCGGCAATACGCAGTTGGTGCAATTTATTTTTAGCTAAAACATCACTGAGGCAAGTATCGACCTCTACAACAGGAAAGGCAATTTCACTTACAGGTAAATTAGCTTCATATTGAACCATCGCAACAAAATAGAGATTATTGATTGGTTTTTTTTCAAATTTATTAAATTCCGGAAGCACAAAGGCTTTAGTTATTTCACGAGCACGATCTTCGCGAAAATTAAAAAATATAAGAGCATCATTGTCAGAAATTGTGGCGACTGGTTTGCCATTTTCAGTAATAACAGCGGGTTCAATATATTCATCAAAAATATCTTTTTTATAGGATTTCTTGAGATAATCAATAGGATCAGTAATCTGGTTTGTATTTCCTTCTGTCATCGCATCATAAGCAAGTTTAACACGATCCCAATTATTATTGCGATCCATGCTATAGTATCTGCCACTGATTGTGGCGATTTTTCCAAGAGCATAAGTAGCGATTCTTTTTTGGAGCTCTTCTACACACTCCACGCCTGAAGTTGGAGCGCAATCTCTGCCGTCAGTGAAAATATGCAAAAAGACTTTGTCAAATTTTTGTTCACGCATTAATTCCAAAAGACCATAGAGATGGTCAGTGTTAGAATGAATTCCGCCTTTACCCAAGAGACCCATCAAATGAATGGCGGAATTGTTTTTTTTGGCATATTCAATAGCGTTTAGAAAAGCAGAATTTTTAAAAAATGCACCATTTTGAATTGACATTGTTATGCGAGGTAAATTCTGATATAGTGTTTGTCCCGTGCCAAGTGTTAAATGTCCAACCTCTGAGTTTCCTGGCTCTCCCCAGGGAATGCCAACTGCTATTCCAGAAGCTTGAATTACAATGTGTGGATAAAATTGATTTAATTTATCAATTGTTGGTAATGTGGCCATTGCGATAGCATTGCCTCTCTGTTGATTACTGATACCCCAACCATCCAAAATAACTAACACGACGGGTTTTAAAATATTTTGCATAATTTTTTTAGTTTATTTAATCATCACTATTATACAATAGCATTTCTTTTTGCTTTTGACAAAAGTTGGTCATTGTAATACCATTGATAGGGTAGATAATTGTTTAAATAAATCTAGCTTATATTGGTAAAAGGAAATAATTGTGGAAAATTACATTTATGATTTATCAATTGAATAGAAAAAAATATTATGGAAATAGGTTTAACGGTACTCATTACCGGAATTTTGTCGTTAGGAATTGGATCAGTCCTGGGCTATTATGCTAGGCAAACAATTGCCAGAAAGCAACTTTCCACAGCTGAAGGAAAGGCACTAAGAGTCGAGGAAGAAGCAAGCAAGAAGTCGCAAGAAATAATACTAGAAGCGAAAAAAAAAGCTGTTGATATCTTGGAAGATGCTAAAAAAAAGGAACAGGAAAAAGAGGAAATATTAAGAAGAACCGAAGCACGGCTGGATAAAAAAGAAGAAGGCTTAGAGATAAAAATTCAAGAAATAGACAAAGAGAAAGCGTTTTTAGTTCAAAAAACTGATGAAATAAAACAAATTAGGAAAGAGGTTGAGGAAGCGAGAAAGCAAGAGTTAAAAAGATTAGAAAAAATTGCTGGTCTTTCTCAGGAGGTGGCAAGAAAAATTCTCTTGCAATTAACTGAAGAGGAAAGTCGTGAGTTGTTAGTTAAAAAAATCAAGTCATTGGAAATAGAAGGTCGTGATACCTTAGAAAGAAAAGCTAAGGATATTATGACGCAAGCAATTCAAAAATATGCTGGTTCGCATTCTGCCGATGTAACAACTAGTACAGTGGCGATTCCTTCTGATGAAGTAAAGGGCAGAATTATTGGAAGAGAGGGGAGAAATATTAAAGCATTAGAGCGATTGACGGGAATTGAAATTATTGTTGATGACACACCAGAAGCGATTGTGCTTTCTGGTTTTGATCCTATTCGACGCGAGATTGCTCGAATTGCTATTGAAAGATTAATTTCTGATGGAAGAATTCATCCGACCAAAATTGAAGAAGCAGTTGATTTCGCCAAAGTAGAAATAAATAATAAAATTCGTGAAGCAGGTGATGCCGCTGCTTATGATGTTGGCGTGGCAGGATTGGATCCAAAGTTGGTGCATATTTTAGGGCGTTTGCGTTATCGCACAAGTTATGGACAGAATGCACTTTTGCATTCTTTGGAAGTGGCACATCTTTCTGGTGCGTTGGCCGCAGAATTGGGGGCTGATGTGAATTTGGCAAAAAAGGCTGGACTGCTACATGATATTGGAAAAGCGATTGATCATGAGGTGCAAGGAACGCATGTTGAGATTGGGATTAAGATTTTGGAAAAATTTAAAATTGGTAAGGAAATTATTGATGCTATGAAATCGCATCATGAAGATTATCCATTTGAAACACCAGAGTCGATGATTATTTCAGCCGCTGATGCTATTTCTGCTAGTCGTCCTGGCGCTAGAAAAGATACCTTGGAAAATTATCTAAAACGCTTAGAGGAGTTAGAGGCGGTGGCAAATTCTTTTTCCGAGGTGGAAAAAACTTATGCAATTCAGGCTGGAAGAGAAATTCGTGTTTTTGTTAAGCCTGATAAAATTGATGATTTAGGATCAATAAAATTGAGTCGAGCAATTGCCGATAAAATTGAAAAAGAATTAAAATATCCTGGTGAAATTAAAGTGAATGTAATTCGTGAAACACGAACAATAGAATATGCGAGATAGCATAAATAAAAATGCCAGTTGCTTTATTTTAGGCAATTGTAGTAAAATAGAAAAAGAGACAGATAAGATAAGTATTAAAGTACGCGCCAAAATTTAATTGTGAAATTAAAAGACTTGGCGAAACTATTGAAAGGAGGTGATAATATGGCAGGTAATATTAATAAAGATGCTTTGGTAAGTGCAATCAGCGAAAAAACTGAATTGTCAAAAAAAGACATCGAAATGGTGCTAGAATCAATGATCGAAGTTATCACTAAATCCTTGAAAAGCGGAGATAAGGTAACGATGACTGGTTTTGGAACATTCAAAGTTTCTAACCGAGCAGCAAGAGATGGTATTAATCCTCAAACTAAAGCGAAGATTAAAATTCCAGCAATGACAGTTCCTAAATTCACAGCCGGAAAGGCGTTGAAAGAAGCTGTTAAATAAATAAAAGCTTAGTCTTACTAATTATTTTTTTTAAAAAATAAAATAAAAGACAGTAATAAAATCCCGTTTGTGCGGGATTTTATTATGGGTTGTAGTATTTCCTAATTATCATGGATCGCTGGAGTCAATTTTTAACTTCGCGTCCTAGTAATCCTTACCTCTTTTTGGGCTTATGTTATGTTGGACAAGACTAAAACTTGCATTAAATTTAAAGATTGACTATAATAGTTAAAGTGTTGGAATTAATCCAATAAATAATAAATTTTAATAAATAAATTATGGAAACAGAAAAAAAAGAGCCCAAGGAGGCTGAGTGTTGTGAGAAAGGTGCATGTGGTTGTGAAAAATATAAGAAATTCATGCCAAAGATTATTGCCATAGTGCTTTTGGCTATTGTGCTAGGAGGATTTGCTTATTACGAATTAGTTTGGAAAAAGCACAATCTAAATCAAGCTGAAGCAAAAACGAAAGTCGAGGATTTTATCAACAAGAATTTAATGCAGGGTGGTATGAAAGCAAATATTACCTCAGTAACAAAAGAAAATGGAATGTTTAAGGTGTTAGTAGAAATCGGTGAAGGAGCACAAAAACAAGAAATTACTTCATATCTGACAGTTGATGGATCGAAGTTTTTTCCAAGCGTAATGGATATTGCTGAAACAGAAAAGAAGATGGCTGATCAATCAGCAACTGCTGAACAAGCACCAGCTGCAGAAATTCCAAAAACCGACAAGCCAACTGTGGAACTTTTTGTAATGAGTTATTGCCCTTATGGAACTCAAATTGAAAAAGGTATTCTGCCAGTAATCGATACATTAGGTGCAAAAATTAATTATACTTTGAGATTCGTTAATTATGCAATGCATGAGAAAAAAGAAATTGATGAAAATTTAAAGCAATATTGTATTCAAAAAAATGAGCCAAAAAAATTAAGCGCTTATTTGAAATGTTTTCTTAAAGATGATAAAAAAGCCGCTGATTGCTTGAAGACTGTCGCTGTTAATGCTACAACCTTAAATAGTTGTATAACAGCTACCGATAAACAATTCAAAATCACTGAGAGTTATAATGATAAGGCGAGTTGGAGCAATGGAAGCTTCCCTCCATTTAATGTGGACAAAGAGACTAACGATAAATATAGCGTAAAAGGTTCTCCAACATTGATAATCAATGGTGTTGAAGCTTCTGCTGCTGGACGAGATGCAAAAAGTCTTTTGAAAACAATTTGTACTGGATTTAAGACAGAGCCAAAGGAATGTGCTACAGAACTTTCCGCCACCGCTCCTGCTGCAGGATTTGGTGAAGGAGCTGCACCGGCCGCTGCCGCTGGAGGCGCACCGGCACCTGCTGCTGCTTGTGGAACTTAAATTTAAAAAAATAAAATTAAATAATCACAAAAAAAGTCTCGATATTCGGGACTTTTTTTGCGTTTGATTTTTTTCCTTGACAAGAATAAACTATCAATGATAAACTAACACTATAATTATTTAAATTAAAAAAATATGAAACTAACAGGAAAACAACAGGGCATTCTCGAATCTATTCGAGAACTAATTAGTCAGGGAAAAGAAAATCCCACCAGTTATCGTTTGCAAAAATATCTGGAATCGCAAGGTGTCAAAGATAGCATAAAATCTGTGATGCAAGTGATTGAATCGTTGGAGAAAAAAGATTTAATTAAACGCGATAAAGCCAGAAAAATTTATTTAGTGGAAAATGATAGCTACACTAATTTTAAAAATATTTTTTCCGTGCCTATTTATGGACTAGCTTCTTGCGGAGAAGCTTTGGCATATGCGCAAGATAATGTGGATGGTTTTTTGCAAATTTCCAAAGCACTTTTTCGCGACAAAGACGAATCGCTTTTATTTGCCGTCAAAGCTCTGGGTGATTCGATGGACAAAGAAAAAATCAACGACGGTGATTATGTTATTTTTGCAAAATATGAAAATCAAGAAGAATTGGAGGGAAAAATTGTCGTAGCCGTAGTCAATGGTATGGCGACAATCAAGCGATATAAAAAAGTTAGTGAAGATATTATTGGACTTTTTCCAAAATCAACTAATTCAATTCATCAGCCAATTTTTATTCACAAATCTGACTCGTTTATTTTCGCTGGAATTTTTCGCAAAGTTTTGCCAGTAAAATTTGTCAGTTTATAAAAAATAAATTAAATTAAAAAATTGACCGGTTAATTGCTGGTGTATTATACTAAATTTATAATTATTTAAAAAAAATAGCATGAAACAATCACAACTGTTTTCAAAAACTAATAAAGTTGCACCTAAGGATGAGGAAAGTATTAATGCACAATTGCTTATTCGTGGTGGCTATATTGATAAGCTAATGGCGGGAACTTATAGTTATTTACCACTAGGTTTTCGAACTTATAAAAAACTAGAAGAAATCATTCGCGAGGAAATGAACGCTGTTTCGGGACAAGAAATTTTTATGCCATCAATGCATCCAAAAGAAAATTGGGAAAAAACTGGTCGTTGGGATGAGTTAGATATTTTGGTAAAAGTGGGATTGGGTGAAGAAAAAAATATGGCGCTTGCACCAACGCATGAAGAAGTTGTGGCACCACTTGCCAAAAAGATTATTGAGTCATATAAGGATTTGCCAAAAGCCGTTTATCATTTTCAAAATAAATTTCGTGGAGAAAAGAGAGCAAAATCTGGCATCTTGCGGTTGCGTGAATTTATTATGAAAGATTTATACTCCTTTCACGCTGATCAAGCCGATCTGGATGAATATTATGAAAAAGTAGCCCAAGCATACAAGAATATTTTTGAACGCGCCGGAATTGGAGCAAAAACTTATTTCACTTATGCTTCTGGTGGAACTTTTGCTAAATATTCGCATGAATTTCAGACAGAAACAGAAGCAGGAGAAGACACGATTTATATTTGTGATAAATGTCATATTGCCATCAATAAAGAAATCATCACAGACTTGGAGCATAAATGTCCGCTTTGTGAGAATGCTAATTTGCGCGAAGCTAAGGCGGTGGAAGTGGGCAATATTTTTAAACTCGGAACAAAATATTCCGTGCCGTTTAATTTGACCTATAAAAATCAAGCTGGTGAAGAAAAACCAATTATTATGGGTTGTTATGGTATTGGTCCGCAAAGACTTATGGGCACAATTGTTGAAATTTTTCATGATGAAAAAGGCATTATTTGGCCTGAAGCCGTGGCGCCGTTCAAAGTTCATCTGATTGGACTGGGCAAGGATATGACAATGGCCGAAGATCTATATCAAAAATTAAACGCAGAAAAAATTGAAGTGCTTTTTGATGATCGGGAAGTTTCTGCCGGAGAAAAATTCGCCGACTCCGATCTTTTGGGCTTGCCATATCGCGTGATTATTAGTGAAAAATCTTTGCAAGCTGGTGGCGTGGAGCTAAAAAAACGCAACGAAAAAGAAAGTCAAATTGTGAAAATTGAGGAGATTTTGGGGATGGTGAAATAATGATGGATAAAAAAATGAAATATGATAAATAAGCTAACCACGAACTATCAACCATTTCTCCAAGAAATTCTTGTGAAAATTCAATCAGCAAGATACGAAATGCTAAAAACTGTCAGCAAGCAGACAGTTTTGTTATATTGGGAAATCGGAAAATCAGTAAGTGAAAAAGTGCATAATGAAGATTGGGGAAAATCAGTTGTAGAACAACTAGCCAAAGATTTGCAAACAGAATTTTCTGGCATTCGTGGTTTTTCTGCTTCTAATATTTGGAGAATGAAGACTTTTTATGAAGCCTATAAAGAGAATGAGAAACTCGCACCACTGGTGCGAGAAATTGGTTGGGTGCAAAATTGCTTGATTATAGAGAAGTGCAAGGATGATTCACAGCGAGAATATTATCTCAGAAAAACCAAACAAATGGGTTGGTCAAAGCTTGATCTTATTGATAAAATCAAAAAGAACTATTTTGAAAATCAAGTTTTGGTTCAAAATAATTTTGAAAATACGCTCGCAGAAGATCTTAAGCGTCGAGTGGCTTGGGAATTTGTCGATGACTATAACATAGAGCTTGTAAGTCCTGAGCAGCCGTTTAGTGAAAAAGAATTAGAAAATACTATTGTTTCAAATGTGGTGAAATTTTTGTCAGAAATGGGAGGCAATTTTGCTTTTGTGGGTAGGCAATATCGTATAGAATTTCATGAAAAAGAATTTTTTATTGATCTTTTGTTTTTTAATCTCAAGCTCAATTGTTATGTTGTTTTTGAACTCAAAACTAGAGAATTTGATCCTAAGGATGTGGGGCAAATTAAATGGTATATAGAATTAGTAAATAATCAAGTTAAAGAAAAAACGCACCAAGCAACTATTGGCATCATTTTATGTAAAAACAAAGATAGAATAATGGTGGAATATATGCTTGCTAATTCTCGAGATCCACTCGGAGTAGCAACTTTCAATCGCTATGAAGAATTACCAGAAGAATATGCTAAATATCTCCCAAGCGAAGAAGCGATTATTAAAAGACTGGCAAATATGGGCGGTTCTAGTTTTTTAGCTAATTAAAAAGTTGCAAAAACAGCCCAGCCATGGCATTAATTTGAAAAACTAAACTATGACAAAAACAAATAATCAACTAACAACAAAAGATCGAGCAACCGAATTTTTGCTCTACACTTCTCCCAATAGCGAGGTGAAAGTGGAAGTTTTTTTGCATAATGAAAATCTATGGCTCACCCAAGATCGCATAGCTGAGATTTTTGGTGTGGACAGAACTGTTGCCACTAAACATCTCAGAAATATTTATGAGGAGCGAGAACTAGAAGAAATTTCAACAAGTGCAAAAATTGCACAAGTTCAAAAAGAGGGTAGCAGAGAAGTAAAAAGAGAGATTAAATTTTACAATCTTGATGCCATTATTGCGGTTGGATATCGGGTGAATAGTGGGAAAGCTACTCAATTTAGAATCTGGGCAACGAAAATTTTAAAAGATTACATTATTAAGGGTTTTGCGATGGACGATGATAGGCTTAAGCAAGAAGGAGTAAGATCGCGCTATTTTGAAGAGCTTTTGCAACGTATTCGTGATATTCGGAGCAGTGAGAGAAATTTTTTCACAATTTCTCCAATAAATATCGCAAAGAGCAAAATAAAAACTACATTTCTGATTTTGACCGTGAAGTAAAAAAGCTTTTGAAAAAGGAAAAATAATTTTTAAAAATTGCAAAAACAGTCCAGCTGTGGCATTATTGAATTAGGATAATATGATTTAAGATTGCTAAA
>Ga0194062_1000681_pt1 | contig 14367 bp, 14 predicted proteins | sample SepL2225m_MetaG_FD_155481 | JGI IMG/M metagenome (GOLD analysis project Ga0194062, IMG submission 155481) | Anoxic zone freshwater microbial communities from boreal shield lake in IISD Experimental Lakes Area, Ontario, Canada - Sep2016-L224-25m | ecosystem: Environmental > Aquatic > Freshwater >... | reverse complement strand
TCGGGATTACGTTAAAAAACGAAAAATAAGCGGCAGTACACGAAGCGAGGCAGGTCGAAGGTGTCGCGATACCTTTGCCAGCTTAAAGAAGACTTGCCTAAAACACAAGATTTCGTTTTGGCATTATCTTAAGGATAGGCTGATGGGCACAAACAACATTCAACCGCTACCTGATTTGATTCGGGCTGCAGCTACCTGTGGGTAATGAGAAGTTACCATTTTGACCCTCAATTAATTGATATATTTGAGTATATCCATTCAGAATTTGATCGGGCCTGGATAGACATAACGCTCAAAAAATACCATGACGATTTAAACCAGCCTGTTAAACAGGTAGGGGTCAAGAAGTAACACCTCACTATGCTAAATAATTTAAATATTAAGGGCTTATTCCTGATCGTATGTTTGATGTCTTTATTTTCAATAATGACGGGCGGAATGAGTCTATTTGGAATGAAACAGTCTAATGACAGTTTAGAAACGGTCTATCATGATCGAATGATGTGTATTGATCAACTCGCTAAAATAAAAGCTAAATTGTTAGTTAATCGACTCACTATCGAAAACTCATTGCTTTTAAAAGAAGAAACTCTAAAAAATATTTACCTCATTGAGGGTAATCTTATTGATATAGACCGATTATGGGTCGAATATCGCTCAACTAAAGCGACTGAAGAAGAAAAAATAATAGCCCGTCAATTTGAAAAGGACAACCAACACCTTATTCAAGAAGGCTTAAATTCTGCTATTGAACGCTTACGTAGCGGCAATTCAGTCGCAGATACTGTCATTAAAACAACGATAAGACCTTTGTTTTCGGCTGTTGAAGAAGATATTAATCAACTCATTCAAATTCAATTAGATGTTGCCAGGCAAGAATACACTGCGTCGCAAAATCACTATCAAGTTAATAGCCTTGCCATTATTGTCTTTCTTATTATTAAATTATTACTCGCAATCTGTATTTTACATTACTGTAAAATCTTAGTCTCAAATGTGACAAGATTGGTTGAAATCACTCAAAAAATTACCAACGGCCAGTTAGATGTAGTCATCCCTATCAATAGCAACGACGAAATAGGTCATTTGAACCGCTCTATTTCACAAATGCAAACCGCCTTAAAAAACACTAAAGTCAATAACGACAACCAAAACTGGTTAAAGACCGGGATGGCTAAAATAAACCAGATTATTCTTGGACAAGACGATAAAACCTACCTGGCATCAAAAGTTATTAGTGAAATTGCCAACTATATTGATGCAAAGATTGGCGTTATTTATGTCGCCAATGGACACAATAAAGACCTGGAATTAACATTACTGGGTACCTACGCCTATACGGAACGTAAAAACTTATCAAGTAAATTTAAGCTTGGAGAAGGTCTGGTTGGACAAGCCGCATTAGAACGTAAACAAATCCTGTTACAAAATACACCTGAGGACTATATTCACATTGTTTCTGGCCTTGGAGAAACCACCCCCCGAAATATTTGTGTAACACCGATTATTTTTGACAAAGATTTACGGGGAGTTTTAGAGGTGGGTTCTTTACACCCTTTAACCAAAATTCAACTCGACTATTTAAATCAAGTCGCTGAAGTCACTGCCTTAGCCTTTGAAATCGCCGAAGCAAAGACACTCATGACTTTACAACAAGAAGAGTTACAAGCCACTAACGATGAGCTTGAAGCGCAAGCCAGAGTGGTCGAACAGTCTCAACAAGAGCTTAGAGCACAACAAAAAGAGTTGCAAACTATTAATGCTGAATTAGAAATCCAAATGCAACGGGTGAAAGATTCTGAAGTTGAACTTAAAGCTCAGCAGGAAGAGTTGGAGCTTGCGAATGATGAACTTAAAAGCAAAAATGTTTTGCTTGAGCAACAAAAAGAAGTTAATGAACAAGCAAGACGCAGCTTAACACTACAAGCAGAAGAACTCACTTTAGCGAGTAAATACAAATCTGAGTTCTTAGCCAATATGTCTCATGAATTACGCACACCTTTAAATAGCCTGTTATTATTGGCTCGTTCATTACATGAAAATAAATCAGGGAATCTAACAGAAGACCAGGTTGAGACCGCCGGTGTTATTTACGACAGTGGTAGTGACCTGTTAAACCTGATCAATGAGATTCTAGATCTATCAAAAATTGAATCGGGTAAAATGGAATTAAGAATACAGCCCGTAGAGATAAACGAATTAATCAGGACTATCTATACTCAGTTTGTCCCCATGGCAAAGAATCAAGGCCTTGAGTTAAATATAACAAGTGAAAAAGGTCTGCCTGACTCCATCATAACGGATGCTCAACGCCTGGGACAAGTGATCAACAATCTGGTAGGCAATGCCCTAAAATTTACGGAAAATGGCTCTATCTCAATCGTATTTGAATCAGTGCCTAACACGATTGATTTATCTCGCAGTCAATTAGATCCCAGTAAAGCCTTAGCGATTAAAGTAACGGATACGGGTATCGGTATCCCATTAGACAAGCAAAAAATAATTTTTGAAGCTTTTCAACAAGCGGACTCAGGCGATCGAAGACGTTTCGGAGGTACCGGTCTAGGCTTATCTATTTCTCGTGAATTGGTTAATCTTTTAGGGGGTGAAATTCAATTAGTCAGCGAACAGGGACAAGGCTCCGTCTTTAGTATTTACATTCCCTTTGCAGCACACAATCTTAAAGCCTTCCCCTCACAAGAACCTAAGATTACACGATCTGACACGCTAACATACATTCCACCTGTTTCTTATACCCATAAAACAATTGAATCAGCTAATGTTATAACGCCAACGCCTTCTATCGTTGAAGATGATAGAAATAACATTCAGCTCAATGATAGAGTACTTTTAACCATTGAAGACGACCTTCGCTTCGCAAAAATTCTGGCTACTATTGGCCGAGAAAGAGGATTTAAATGTTTATTGGCCTTAACGGGCGAAGAAGGCTTGCAACTAGCCAAAGACTATAAACCCGATAGTATTGTACTAGACTTACACTTACCTAAAATGGACGGCTGGGAAGTGCTGACTCAGCTTAAACAAAATGTCGATACCCGACATATTCCTGTACATATTTTATCCTCAGAAGATCCAACGATAGAAGGCTTACGTGTGGGTGCTATTGGTCACGTCCGAAAACCCGTTCGTCGCGAAGATATAGAAATGATATTAACACGCTTGGAAGAAGCCTCTTCATCGTCTGAAAAGAGAGTGTTAGTCGTCGAAGATGATGAGTTAACCAGACGTGAAACTGTGCAAAGTATTGGTTCAGAAAATGTGATCGTTGAAGAAGTAGATACAGGAGAAAAAGCGTTACAACTCATCCGTGAACGCTCTTTTTCTTTAATTATTCTAGACCTTGGTTTACCTGATATACAGGGCATGGAACTATTAAACATTATCGCTAAAGAAAAAATCAATATGCCCCCCGTCATTGTCTACACGGTTCGGGAATTAACACGCGAAGAGGAAACGGCTTTGCGAAACTATGCAAACTCAATTATTCTTAAAGATGTGCGTTCTCAAGAGCGTCTGATTGATGAAGTGGCCTTATTTTTACATCGAGTGATCAAAGACTTACCTGAAGATAAAAAAAGAGTGATACAACACCTCCATGAATCTGATGAACACCTAAATGCTCGAAAGGTACTGATCGTTGAAGATGATATGCGAACTATGTTTGCAATGTCCAAGATTTTGGCTGAACATGGCTTAATCATTCTTAAGGCCGATAATGGTGAAAAAGCCTTGAGCGTACTTAATAAACACCCTGATGTTGATCTGGTTTTAATGGATCTGATGATGCCGATTATGGATGGTTATGAGGCCTCTCGCGCCATCCGTGCACTACCCCAATTTACGAATCTGCCTATTATTGCCTTAACTGCTAAGGCCATGAAAGAAGACAGAAAGAAATGCATCGATGCGGGTGCCTCGGATTATTTAACCAAACCGGTTGATCAAGACCGGTTACTGTCTTTAATTAGAGTTTGGCTGTGCCGTTAAGATAATATTTTTTGACGCAATCGTTATAGAACTTAGAGGAAATGTTATGGCAGACGAAAAGAAAACTGAAAGTAACGGCTTAACTGGCGCAGTGCCCATAACGGCTGTATTAGCCCTGCTGGCCAGCTTTGCTATGTTCACACCATCCCCTTTTCATGATGATCGCCCCCCGGGCAACCCTTTAAAACTACAACAGTACGAAGCTGCGCAGGATATAAATGCACGCCTGTGGCAAGATCCATTCGAAGCTGTAGATAACAAAGATGATACCCATACAAACGAGCAAATTTATAAAGGTACTACTCTTGAGGGAGAGGTTACTGTCATCGCTGTCACGCTACCGGGTAGCCCTTATCAAGAAGCGGCTGAAAGTAGAATGCGCTGGCGGTATGCGGTACTTTCGGCTTTGGCTAATCAGAAGTATAACCCTGTGGATGAGCAGCATATTGGTTACTTTGAAGCATCAATACCTAATAAGGAGAAGCCGTCTAATAGTAACTCTACACTCCCAACAAAAATAGCTTTTGAGTGGTGGTCAAAAGATAAGGATGAGCACAAAGACAAAGATAAGGATAAAAAAGTATTGCTATTATGGATTAATGAATCAAGCCTCAGAAAAAATCCTGCCGCCACGTTAAAAGACATACTATCTCGAACAATCCCGGATAATGAAACGTTAAATAAATTAACAAACTCCGATATTGCTGTTGCATCGCTAGATTCAAACGTCATAGCATTAGCGAATATACGGAAAGAGGATTCGGATAATAAAAATGCTGCCGAATTTAATTATGCAGTACTCGGTCCAAATTCCTCAACATTGCTAGAAGATATGCTGAAAGAGGTTAAAGATAACAAAGATAACAAAGATAATGAATTGGGGAAAATTAATACTAAGCCCATTACCTATTATTCCGCTGCGGCAACGGCTGATGAGGGCTTGTTGCTAAAGGTTCTCCCTAAAGAAGATGTAGACCATCAAACTGTCCAAGCTTATTTACGGCATGGGATAACGTTTTATCGAACAACTTCTACCGATGCGGAAATGATGCAGGCAATGGCAAACGAATTGGCTACTTTACATCGAATTCAGAAAACAGATCATATCGTTATTTTATCTGAATGGGACACCCTTTATGGTCGCTCTATCTCTAAGGCATTTAAATCAGCTTGGGCGCTTAAAAATAATCTCCAAGATCCTGATCAAGTAATCAGTCAATTTAGCTACATGCGAGGACTGGATGGTAAGTTGCCCGATAAAAGCGAGAAAGATAAAAGCGGAAAAGAGGCTGATTCAGCCGAGAAAAATTCAGATACAAAAGAGCCAGATAAGTCAGAGGCCGCTAAAGCACTTGAACTCCCCGAAGGACGAAATCAAAAAGATTATTTACGTAGATTATCAGAATACATCCATGATCTTGATCAAAAAATTATAGACGAAGGAGATTCGAAAGGGATTGCTGTGATCGGCATATTGGGGTCTGATATCCGCGACAAATTTATGATTTTAGAGGCGTTGCGCCCCTACTTTAAACACAAACTATTTTTTACAACCGATCTTGATGCCGCTTACTATCATCCGACTAAATGGCATCAAACACACAACATGCTAGTCGCTTCAGCCTTTGATCTTAAACTGCGCCCCGAATTGCAAGGCACTATCCCTCCTTTCCGAGACACTTACCAAACTGCTTTATTTTTGGCGACTCAGATGTTGGTTAATAACATTGAGATCACTGAACAGAAGCCGATGACGCTAGCGATTAATGATGAGCAAAAACATTTAATCAATACGCCATCCCCTCTCTTGTTTGAGATCGGACACCACAGCCCTATACGTTTAAAATCCAATAAGGACAATGGAAAAACTGAGCCTAACAACCCGAAATGTAACTGGGAAGAGATCGGAGGAGAATGCAAAAATACCGTACAACCACCCTTCGTTAATTCCCAAGCTCAGTTCACGAGTAAAGGTGTGGGACTACTGATACTTTCAGTGCTGGTAGGCGCGGTCTTTTTATTTTTTGTTAGTTCAAGATTTAGGGAGGGGAGTAAATTAGCTTATTCAACGTGTAAAGACAATCCTTGGTTTACCACAGTCTCGTTTATAGTCGGTATTCTTATCTGTTGGCAGACATGGACATACATGACCCAAGACTCAACCGAACCTTTTTACTGGTTAGAAGGGGTTAGTGTCTGGCCTAGTCAATTACTGCGAGTATCCATCATCTTATTTGCAGTGATTTTTTTCTATTGGGGGCATAATCACATCAAGACAGCGTATGAAAAAGATCCTCTGATATCAATCTTGACAGAATACACTAACGGCAACCCTCTAAAATTAAGCAGTATAATTTTTATAGAAAATGAGAAGTCTGAAAGTACCTCAAATAATAGGTCGACAAGCTCTCTGATATCAATCATTACATCACCCATTGAACTCAATCATAAGCAATTATGGGATGTGTTTTTTATAGGTAACTGGAAGCCCGTCAATATCCCGGATGACAAGTCGAAAGTGATTCCTGAAGCAATTTGGAGCAAGTATACTGAATACTTCGAATGGTATAAGCCCATAACATCTTGTCAGTGGGTTTGGCGGATAATCATCCATGTCGTGGTGTTTGTTGTTGCTGCTTTATTACTCATCTATCAAATAGGCTTGCCGAATGTTCCCACACGTGATGATGTTGCCTACTTTGTAAATATAGCCAGCACCGGTATAGCCGTTCTCTGCACCTTATTTCTCACGATCTGGGTAGTCGAAAATGCCCGTTTATGTAAACAACTTATTGAGAATTTATCTGTAAATCCAAGTGCCTGGTATCCTAAAGCCATTAATTGGGCTAAAAAAAATAAAAAAATTTCAGAAGACTATGTCAATGAGTGGCTAGACATTTATTTAGTCACTCAATTGACAAAAATTATGCAGCCTTTAATCTGGGGGCCGATAATTTGCATTGCGCTAATGTTGTTGGCACGGAGTCCCGCGACAGACGACTGGGATTTACCCTTGGGATTAGATATTATATTTGCCTTTATGCTGTTTTATGCCATCTCCGCAGAAGTCTTTTTACAACGAGGCGCCCAACAAGCTCGAAAAAAAGCCATTGATCAATTAACCGATAAAATCAGAAACAAACGAAATGATAAAGAAGAAAATGAATGGGGTGCTAAACGTATTGAGGTCGAAATTGAACGCATCAAAGACCTGCGTGAAGGCGCATTCCTGCCTTGGTATCAATTACCCGTATTACAATCATTTGGTGGCTTGAGCTCATTATGGTTAGCGTTACAATACATTGCTAACTTATTAGAGAATGGTCGTTTTTGATGCTTTGATGAAGCTATAACCTGAGATCTCCCTCTTCCACATCTTAAAATCCGTCCCGTTCGTTCAACCCAACCTTGGGTTGAACGAGCTTAAGCATACTCTCGTCGCTTCGAACCATCTATCCGGTCAAACGAAGGTTGGCTTCAGACAATAGTAGCTATAACCCGCCGAAATAACATTCGTTCAGACGGAACCAAGGTTAACCCCATCGAGTAAAGCATTGACTCGGTTGCGTTCAACATTGAGTCCAGTCGAATCAATATCGAGTCCAACCGAATCAACATTGGCTTCAGCCGAACTAAGATCCGTTTCGCCCGGCTTAACCAATATCCCACCGATAACAGGTATTATTGGGCGAACCTAAGCAATAATTCAAGCGAACGGATATCGGCTTAACCGGATTAAGGGTATCAGTCGGTGTCAGATTAATTGACTTATTAAAAATAAAATTAATATAAGTACGGATATTTACAAATATAGACTACACTCTACGACTCACCTCATTATTAAAAGGCTACACTATGAAATATGTCAAAGTGCTTTTAGACTTTATCCTGTTATCCGTTGGCGATAAAATTGCTTTCTATCGCAATATCATTGATAAATTAACAGGTAACCCAACCTTCTCTGATCCTGATGTGAGCTTATCGGAAGCAATCACCTCGGTTAACGATTTAGAAGCCGCCGTTCTAGCCGCCTCTGATGGTTCTCACACAGCCAATGCAATTCTGCATGATACCATTGGTTCAACCGATAGAACTTTTCGCACATTAGCCGCTTACATTGATCGTAAGTCGAAAGGTATTGAAAGCACTATTTTATCCAGTGGGTTTCATGCCACAAGACAACCGACTGCTCCACAAAAAGAGCAGTTCTATATTATTGATGGCGATAATACAGGTTGTGTCCACTTATTTTCTAAACCAACCCCCCGTGCCGGCGCTTATATTTGGCAAATGTATAAAGGGTCAATCCCCCTTAATGAAGCTGACTGGATTACTATTGGTCATACTACCCGGGCTGATTTGGAAGTTTCCGGCCTGGAAGCCACGGCAATTTATTACTTTAGAAACTGTGCGATTACACCCGATGGCAAAACTGATTATTGTGCACCTGTAAAAAAGATAGTCATCTAAATAGAGCGGTATTAGTTTAAAGCACATTGGCTTTGGGAAAGAATTCGTAACCAAAGCTAATGTGATCTATCGTGTAAAGGTCAACTTTATATGTACCCGATTTTTTCAACGATCCGATGGTTGAGGGTGCTTTAAATTTTCTGGAGCATCATCACCGACAGCAAATAGAGTTTTGCCATCCCAATGTACTGAATATTGTCCAAGTCTGCGTTTACGTTCTAATGTTTTACTAACAGCTTGACGTAAGCAATCCAGCATTGCTTGCGTGTCTGGGCTTAAAGGTGGTGTTGTCTGTTCACTCATCATTGAGCTGATTGAACAAGCTGATGATGTTGCAGTTTCAGCTATTTCTTGATTTGAAATGTCTTGGTTGGTAAGGCATGGTCGAATTGCAAGTTTGGCTCTGACACTGCCCGAACATCATAAAGATCTACAAGATCGCCTGATTATTGCCACTGCAATTATATACTATGCTCGATTGCTTAGTTTTGATGCGGCATTTCCTGCTGATCAAGAACTAAATGGTCGATTGATCAATCGTTAATAATAGCGGCACGTGCGTTAAAAACTACACTATCTACACACTGGTAAAAATATCACACGTTACAAGTCTATTTTGGCTGTCTACGACAAATTAAATATAGGATACATGTACGCCAGCGGGGGTAACATCATTTGGAGCGTGTTTCTTGAGAATAATCTCAACATCCGTATCAAGAGCAAATAAGCAACGGTAAAGACGATCGAAGGTAAAGCCAGAAAGTCGTCCATTAGCGAGGTTGGAAACATCGGGTTGGGTAATCCCAAGTAATTCCGAAGCTTCTTTTTGTTTCAAGCCGCGTTCCTCAATCAGTAGATTAATCTGGCGAGCAATTTGGACTTTGGCAAAGCGTTCTTCACCGTTTGGCAATCCTTCAAAAGGATGCGAGGTCGATGTAATAGATCCATCGTCAGTGTGTGTGATGTTGGTCATAGTGTTCTTTCGCTGTTCTTAAACGCTGTTCGATTAGATCAATTTCATTTTTAGGGGTCGCAATTCCTTTTTTGCTTTTCTTTTGGAAAGCATGGAGGACATACACAATCTGATGAAATTTTACTGTATAAATAGCTCTGTAGGTATCAATAACTGTATAACTGGGGCACAGAGTAAACTTAAATCTTCGTTTTCCTGCATACTCGATGTTCAAGTTTTTAAGAATTGGAAAATAGCACTAAACCTTGTAAGATAATCCGTGTAAACTTCCAAGTATTTCAGCACCCTGTTGATGTACGAACCCGCTATCTTTATCAAAACGTTTGTCACTGTTCTTGATGCAGCGCTATCAAAGCTAAAACCCAATACGAAACTGACCCAACTACAGCGGATGTGACTGGGATTTTGTTTAATGGGAATATTGCTGACCAATTCGGTGTGCTGGGCGAAGTTCGAGCGTGCGAGCTTGGGCAACTATAAGATTGCCGCACTTTTGTAAATGGGACTGACGGTGCAATCACTTCTTTAATCTCTGTTGGTCTGGGTTATTCGCAATTGACGGGATTTTAATGTCAGCGGTATCCCTTACTCCTTTACTCCCTTTGTACTCCTTTGAATTAAAGCGCTTCTGCATGAAGTTTAACTCCCAGTGCCCGAACTACTTTCATGATTGTTTCATAACGAGGTTTTGCCCCGGGAGACAAGGCTTTATATAAACTTTCTCTGCCTAAGCCACTATCTTTAGCCAGTTGCGTCATACCACGCGCACGGGCTACGGTCTTTACGGCAATAATAAATATATCTGGATCAGGGTCTTCAAGCGCTTCTGTTAGGTAAGCCGCAATAGTTTCTTCATTGTCTAGATAATCAGCTGCGTCAAAGTGAGTAAATTGGGTCATGGTATTAATCCTTTGGTAAGATAAGAGCCATTGCAATGGCACGTTTGATGTCTCGTTTTTGAGTTGATTTATCGCCACCTTTTGATGCACGCTCAATGCGTAAAGCGATCTTGGCTTTTGCTACTCTATCTTTTAGGTTAATCAGCCAGCTATTAAATTCATCAGATTTTAGGAAAATATTCATCGGTGTAATGTATTCATTTAGATACAGTTAGTCAAGCGCTCTTTTTAATTGTCAGCAAGTTTAAACGCTATTAATGAAAATGCTTCTCAGGAAATACGCCTTTTCTCAAGCTATTAATAGGCCAGTTGTTTTCCTTTTTCAGATAGACTTGATTTTTTTAAATTTGCTGACTGTAGATGTCAGCCCAGTTGTAAATGATGCGAGCGGTTAAATGTCCGTAACGGGTCAGTTGGAATTCAATTTGATAGAGCAGGTCATGATTGACTCTGGCTTTAACTTTAATAATACTGAGCTTGTCACTGAGAAATTCTTTATTTGAGGCAGTTAAGAGACGTGAGGGATACTAGGCGATAAGGGAAAGGTTTATATTTAAGTTTACTCTGACCCCGTTACCGTACCGTAATGCCTGCACTTCCGGAACCGTCAACACCACAGGCAAGCGCCGTGGTTTTTTTGAGCGTTCAAAATTATCAAGCCACGGCAAAGTGATTGCCAGTACCTCGCGATATAAAAAAAGTATCGCGGATAACGCCTGATTTTGAGTCGAACTGGATACCTGACGCTGGGTAGCAAGATAGGTTAAAAACGCCTCCACTTCGGCGGCACCCATATCGACCGGATGACGTTTACCGTGATATAAAATAAATTGCTTAATCCACGAAAGATAGGTATTCTCAGTACTCAAGCTATAGTGCTTGAAGCGAATCTTGTCGCGTACTTGATCGAGTAATTTTTTCGGTTGTGTGGGTGTCGTATTTGTTTGCATGCTTTGTCGCACTCATTTACGCTCTGGCTAGCATAAACAACAGGTTATATTAATTGATCATGATTATACGACCATTTACAATTATTATACGACAATTAATGTCGTATATATTACGTTATGCCTACTAATCGAAATACAGGATGCCTAATGACAGGAATCATTATTAAAGTCACGCCAAAAAGCGACGAAGTGACATATACCGATTTCATTGAAAAATTGCACGAAATCGATATATTCGCAAATTTCAAAATTTCTCATATACCACAGCCAGTTTATTCTTTTAGGCGCGAGTTTCTCGAACACATTGCTGAGCACGGGCTGTCTTCTCTTTTTAAATTCACGATTGCGATGGAAGACATAACATCGCCTTCCATGCCAATTAATGAAATCGAGACCGTTGTTTCAAAATTCGTAGCGAAGTTACAAGGAGCCAAAAGGCTTTTAATTATTGATCCATATTTCTTTTCGAAATCAACCAAAACAGACGTTGGTGCGCTGTTTTCCAGACTATTAGGGCAAATGTCGAGTGACCTAGAGGAAATATGCTTCATTACCAACGGAAGAAAAAATGACGCAAAAAACGATATTCTTGCCGCCCTAGATCAAAAAATTAAAGTGCATAACGTAACCACTGACGAATTTCATGATAGATATTGGGTCGATCCAGACAACAATAAAGGTATTTTGATGGGGACATCTCTAAACGGCCTTGGAAACAAAATTTCGTTAATAGACTATTTAAGCGCAGAAGATGTTGTAGAAATCGCCAAACTTGCCAAAACGGAAGGCTCTCCAATATGAGGCAAGGTGTATGGCATAACATGGCGCTCAACCGGAGCGCAGTTATAACTCGATGTTCAAGTTTTTAAACTTTTTGCAGCCTAATCCATAGCAGTCTCATCCAGCAGCTCGGCATTTTAGGGAAGCTGTCGATTCCAGGATACCCAAATCTCTCCCTCTCATGTGTTTGCCAAACACCTTCAGTAATTCCGTGCCGTTCCAAAACTAATGTGACACTCGCCAAAAGCAAATACTCCCAACTTACTTTGGATTCGCGAAACATCCACGAAAGTGCGGCAATCTTATAACTACCCAAGCTCGCACGTTCGAACTTTGCCCAGCACACCGAATTGGTCAGCAATATTCCCATCAAACAAAATCCCAGCCACATCCGCTGTAGTTGGGTCAGTTTCGCATTGGGTTTTAGCTTTGACAGCGCCGCATCAAGATCAGTGACGAACGTTTTGATAAAGACAGCGGGTTCGTACATCAACAGGGTGCTGAAATACGTGGAAGTTTACACGGATTATCTTACAAGGTTTAGTGCTATTTTCCAATTCTTAAAAACTTGAACATCGAGTATAATGTGATTTTATTTTTCAGCTTTCCGGGCCTCGCCCGGTTAGCTCTACGTTAGCGCTTTCTTTTGGAGATAAATTTGAATCAACTAATTAATGCGGCTTTAGATCAATGCTGGGGTATCCTTCAAATAAACTTAAATCTCGTAACTCCTGATAACACATCTGGCTCACAATTTTCGATTACATCGGTAAGTAATACATCGGTGGAAATAACCACCAGTGGCGGAACGCCAATTACCATTTATCGTGCAGCTTTTTTTGCCGCGCTTGAATATCTTGCACAAAATCAGCATACTGCAAACAATCCTTGTCAAATTGGCTGTAACATAAATATCAATCAAGCTGGACCGTTGTGTGTTGCCACTCGGAACGCAAATGGAGTAAATATTATGATTTCCTCTTACATAATTCCTTTGTTAGCAGCCATGAATCTGGTTGATATAAACGGAAATAGACCAAATACAACATGGCTAAAATAAATAAACGCGGCAAGGCATAACCGTATGTTTACACAACAATCAAGCCTAACTCAACGCTCAAGCGGAGCTGCGCAAAAAGCGCGCAGCCCGCTTAGCTTTGCGTTAGACAAACAAAGCTTGAGAAGCCAAGTCTTAAGCTTTAACCAAAATTACAAATCAAGGAGCTTACCCAGAATAAAACAAATCCCATCGTTAATAACTGGGGTCAGTGTAATAACTGGGGTCAGTGTAAAGTTAAATGCCTAACTCATCGTTCAAGCGGAGTTTCAGATACTGAGATAACGGGATTATTCCAAAAGGCACAAAATGAGACCTTATGTTTATATTGAAACTTCGGTGGTGAGCTATCTTACCGCAAGACCAAGCAAGGATTTAATCAAGCTAGCCTGTCAGCAAATTACACAGTCTTGGTGGAATACTGGACGGCTTGAAACATCGCATTTTATTTCGCCTTATGTAATTGAAGAAGCCAATGCCGGAGACTCTGATGCTGCGTCTGAACGCATTAAAGCAATACAAACTATTTCAGTTTTGCCTATCTCACCAGAAATTCCTGCGTTAGCTGAGTTTTTGCTCTTAGGTGGCGGGCTACCGTCAAAAGCAAGATTAGATGCTTTGCATATTGCTTGCGCGGCCTATCATGAAATGGATGTGCTTCTGACCTGGAATTGCACACACATTGCTAACCCAGTGCAATTGCCAGTAATGCGCGGCTTATGCTGCCAAAGGATATAAATTACCTGAACTGGTGACCCCTTTTGAGCTTATGGAGACTTGATAATGAACACCATACAACCTTGTGAAGATTCAATTGTTGATGAAATCCACAATACACGGGAACAACTTGCAGAGCTATACCATAATGATTTGGTTGCCTATTCACAAGCAGTGCAAGAACATTGTCTTGCATTGGGGTTTAGCCTAATAGATAGTCCACGCTTACAACATTGGGCTGAAATAAAAAAGAAAGCAACTAATGCTTAACCAATCGCTCCAGCGGAGCTTCGCTACATTTCGCTCAGCCAGCTGAGCTTTACGTTATCCCCCAGTTATACCAGTTACGCACTGTAGCTTAGAAGCTTTCTGCAATTGGAAGATATCTTTCGTATATCAGCTTACCGCTATTCATAGTGGCTCCATAACCTTAAAATTTTAACTTGTTTAACACTATCCAATACTTGGTAGATTAAACGGTGCTGGATATTAATACGCCTAGAGTAAGCTCCG
>Ga0194062_1000677_pt1 | contig 14389 bp, 16 predicted proteins | sample SepL2225m_MetaG_FD_155481 | JGI IMG/M metagenome (GOLD analysis project Ga0194062, IMG submission 155481) | Anoxic zone freshwater microbial communities from boreal shield lake in IISD Experimental Lakes Area, Ontario, Canada - Sep2016-L224-25m | ecosystem: Environmental > Aquatic > Freshwater >... | reverse complement strand
TTACTCTCACGAAGGATTAGAGGATTTGCGTATGCAGCTTTGGAAGGCAGTGAAGGGAAGTCCTTCGGAGCGTCCGCAGCCCCCTGTTTTGGTCGAGGAGGATACGGCCTCGTCTCATCTGGCCAAGAAGCTCTCTAAGGCCAAGAAGGCCCCGGTTAAGGCCAAGAAATCAGCCACCAAGAAGGCTAAGGCGGCCCCAAAGACCGCTGTAAAGGCGAAGAAGAAGCCGGTCGCGGCGAAGAAGAAACCCGTCGCCGTTTCTAAAAAGGCTAAGGCGTCCGTGAAGCCTCGCGTTAGCGTCAAAAAGAAAGCGCCGAAGGCTAAGCCTTCCGTCAAAAAGAAGGCCACCCCAGCCAAGAAGGTGGCCCCTCGCGCTAAATCGAAGAAGAAGTAATCAGTCCAGAAGGCTGATTACTTCCTTTCGGCTGGGCGCTCTTTGAATTTAAGGGATTCCGAATTTAGGCAGTAACGCAGGCCGGTGGGCTTGGGGCCGTCTTCGAAGACATGTCCGAGATGGCAGTCGCAGCGGGCGCAGAGGATTTCCGTCCGCGTCATGCCGTAGGCATTATCCACGATGGTCGCGACGTTCTCCTTGGAAACAGGCTGGAAGAAGCTCGGCCAGCCGGTACCAGAATTAAATTTTGAATCAGAGGAGAAAAGTGGGAGGTCGCAACAGAGGCAGTGATAAGTGCCGTTCTTATGGTTGTCCAAGAGGGTGCCGCAAAAAGCCCGTTCTGTGCCTTTCGCGCGCGTGATGCGATACTGCTCCGGCGTGAGTTGCGCGGCCCATTCCTTATCGGTCTTTACGACGCGCTCGACGAGCTGGGGCTTGGTCAGGCCGCCTTTGCCGTCATCAAGGGTGACGAGCACCTGGGGGATTTTGACTTTGGCGGATTCTTTCATGGGCTTGGTTTCGGGAGAGGGGGCGACCACATTCTTTGCGGCGTCGGCGGTCCGGGCGGACCCAACGGTGAAAACGGCGGTCAGGGCGCAGAAGCAGAGGAGCCAGGTTTTCAAGGTTTTCTCGTTCATGGTCTTAACTGAAGGATTTTCCGCAGCCGCAGGTGCTGCTGGCGTTAGGGTTACGAACTTCAAAACCTTTGCCATGCAAGCCGTCATCAAAGTGTACCGTGGAGCCGTCGAGGTAGGCGTGGCTGGTGGGATCGATCAGGATTTTAAGGCCTTGGCTCTCGAATTCCAGGTCGCCGTCTTTCCGAACATCAAAGGACATACCATATTCAAAGCCAGAGCAACCCCCGGTCTCGACGAGCACGCGCAAAACAGACTCAGGATTAGCCTGTTGCTTGAGGACGCGGACCTGCCCGGCAGCGGCTTCGGTGAGATTGATCATACCTTATAAGTTTAGGGGCAATTGCAGGGAGTCAAGGTGCGGGTGGTTCCAGGTTACCCTCTTTATCGTGGATTTAAAGACTCCATGGCCTAGGCTGGGAGTAACCCCCGCCCCAGCCATGCTCCGATTCCTTAAGGCCTTCCTTTTTTCGATACCCTTGGCCTTCTTTTTTAACCTGCTCCTGTGGTTGATTGTCGGGGTGGTGAGCTGGAATTTTAAAGATATCGGACCAGATAACTTTTTTGCGCTGTCATTGCTCAAGGCCGACGAATTCAAGGATTTCTTCTGGCCGCTGGTTCTTTGGGGCCTCGCTTTCATGCAGGCTTGTTTGCTCTTGGTACCCATCCATCTACCGACGCATTCGACGGAAAAGACGGCGCTCGGACCTCGCATCATGGCGGCGGCTTTTTTAGGCGGCCTGTTCATCGCCATCCCCCTTTTTGCCTCGATTGATTTTTATTATTTTTCGCCCAAGGCCAATCCGAAAACTTTTAACTCGACGGGTTGCACCCTGGGTGTACTGAGCGTCTGGGTGCTGTCGTGGCTAATCTGGATCCCGATCTTATTACATCGGGCGCGCGGCCAGGCCGATGCGGTGGAAAAATTTGTAGGTAAATCGATTGCCGGTTCCGCCGTAGGTTTAGCGCTCTGTCTCCCTTGGTATTACGTATTACGCAAGAAGCAGGCCTGCTATTGTTCATTGGGCGGGTTCTGGGCTTTGGTCCTAGGCCTTTGGTCCCTGCTGGTCGTGGGTGGCCCGCTCCTCTTTATCCTGGCGCGTGATCGTCGTCTTCGGGCCGGCGTGCGGTCTGATCAGGCTTCTTAAAGCTCGCAGGTCTGTTGGGTCTCCCGAGTGGGGCGGGCAATGAGTCCGCGATGGGGCTCGTCAGGGTAGGGCCGGGTTGCCTTTTCCCCGAGAAGGTATTGATCACAACATTTCATCAGCTCAGTCATCGTCTCGGTTCGGCGCATGTCGTGCAGGAATTGGCCTTCGTTATCGACGGCCAGTCCGACGAAATTAAGGAATTTTTTTAAACGCCCAGCTTGTTTTTCCGCCGGGCGAGTGACGTCGCAGCATTCCTCGGCCAGCTCCTGAACGTAAACCCTTACGTCCAGGAGGCTGGGAATGAACATCGGGAGGCCTTGTTGGACTTCGCGCCATTGCCGGAAGATCCACGGATTACGAATGGCGTGCCGTCCCATCATCATGCCCCATGCCCCCGTTTCATTGATCAAACGTTGGGCTTTGGATGCATTGATGACGTCGCCGTTGGCTATCACCGGGCAGGGTACTGCTTTTACGGCGCGCGTAATCGCCGCATAATCGACCTCGGACCAATACAGTCCTTTGACGGTCCGTCCATGCACGGTCAGGAGGTCGACTTTATGTTTGGCAACGATCGCCAGGATTTCATCGAACCGTTCGAGGCTGTCGAAACCGATCCGCATCTTGACGGTAAAGCGCCCCGCGATTTCTTGGCGCATGGCTCCGAGGATTTCATCAATCTTAGCCGGATCGCGCAGTAACCCTCCGCCGACGTTCTTGCGGTAGACTTTGGGTGCCGGACAACCCATGTTGAGGTCGATGCCAGCAATGGGCAATTTGCCGAGCTCTCGTATCGTGCGAAGAATGTGCGGGGTGTCTTCGCCGATGAGTTGCGCGAAGACCGGACGTCCCGTGCCGTTATTCAGGATGGAATCGGCGATATGCTTTTCCAGCGTCGAGGTTTCGTGCACGCGAAAGTATTCGGTGACGAACCAATCGGGCACGCCCCTTCGGCCAATCACGCGCATGAAGCCCGTGGTGGTGACGTCTTGCATCGGTGCGAGCACCGAGGGTCGGGTACCCGCGACGACGAGCGATGGTAAGGGCGTGCTCAAGCTTGCTTACGCAGGCGGGTGAGCATCTCGGTCATATCATCACACGCATCCAGGACGGCTTTGGCGATGAAGACCGGACGTTTGGCTTTGACGGCCAGGACTAAGGCGTCGCTCGGGCGAGCGTCGACTTCGGCGACCTTGCGCGCCACGGGCCCGTCTTGCCCGACGAGGATGCGGGCAAAGAAAACCCCGTCTTTGACATCCACGATGATCACGTGCACAACCACGGCGTCGAGCCCGAGGAGCAGGTGCAGCATCAGGTCGTGAGATTGAGGCCGATCAATGGTTTTGCCGCTGAGGGCCCCCTGCAAGGCCTCGCCCACTGACGGGTCGACCTGAATCACCATCGCTTTGTTCTCGGTTATGAGGAAAACCGCCGTCCCGCCTTTAGTGGGGATGACTTCGATGCCCACGACGGGGATTGCCTCCGGTTTGCTCATGCCTGGACGCTTGTCGGCCTGGGGCCTTTTCGCAAGCCCGAGGCACGACGTGCCCGAATTTAATTACTTTTAAGCCGCACCCGACCTTGAAAGGCACCTGTTTTATAGGCAACTTTCTGGGGTGCACCCTTTTCTTGACGATGAGTTCCTTTTCGCCTGGAGCCGTTTGACCCCGCCGAGCGTGGAGGCCGATATTCGCGAAGGTCTTCGTCGCGCTCGTCTGTCCGTGGAGGCAATCAAGGTCCTCAAACCCGAACAGCTTACTTACGCGCAGGTTTTATTGGGCTTAGAGTCGGCGACGCGTGAACTTTCGCGAGCTTGGGGTTTGGTTTCACATTTAGATTCAGTGCTTAATTCGCCTGAATTACGAAAAGTTTATAACGCTTTGATGCCAGAGGTGACGGCGTTCTTTACTTCTTTAACTCTCGATCCGGCTCTCTGGGCTGTGCTTAAGGGCTATGCGAATACCACCGAGGCCAAGGCGCTCAAGGGCGTCCGGCTTCGCTTCCTCAAAGAGACGCTGGCGGACTTCGAGGAGAACGGGGCGGACTTGCCTGCCGACAAAAAAGATCGGCTCGCGGCCATTAATGCCGCCTTGGCGGAGAAGACTCAGAAGTATTCGGAGAACGTCCTCGATTCGACGAACGATTGGGAATTATTCCTCGATGATGAGAAGCGTCTCGCCGGTTTGCCCGCCAGCGCTCTCGCCGCGGCCAAGCAATCGGCGATCGCCAAGAACCGCCCCGAATCGTGGCGTTTCACTTTGCAGGCCCCGTCCGTTTTTCCGATTCTCCAGTATGCGGATGACGATAATTTGCGTCAGCTTTGCTGGGAAGGACTCGGTCAGGTCGGCCTAAAAGATAAATGGGATAACACGGCATTAGTAGGCGAGATTCTGGCGCTCCGACACGAGAAGGCCCGACTCTTGGGCAAATTACACTTCGCGGATTTCACGACCGCTCGTCGGATGGCCCGTACGGGTGCCAATGCCCTGAAATTCATCGAAGATATCGGCCAGCGTATCCGACCTAAGTTCGAAGCCGAAGTCATCGAACTCGAGCAATACCGCGCGACTAAGTCCGGTGAGGTGGTGCGGCCGTTACACCCCTGGGAGTTTAGTTATTTCTCCGAAAAGATGCGGCGTGAGCGCCATGGTTTCGACGACGAGGCTTTACGGCCTTGGTTCCCCGTCGACGGCGTCATCGCGGGAATGTTCAAGCTCTTTGGCGGTTTATTCGGGATTCAAGTGGTGGCACGAGATACCTTCTCGATTGATCCAGTGAGCGGAGTGCGTTCCGTCGTCATAGCCGCGTCTCCGAGGGTGGAGGGCGCCCCGGTGGAGGTTTGGCATCCGGAAGTACGCTTTTATGAAGTGCGTGATGGCGCTCGTCATCTCGGCTCATTTTATACAGATTGGTTTCCGCGTGAATCGAAGCGGGGTGGCGCGTGGATGAATTTTTTCCGGACGGGTGGGCCGCGGGCTGACGGTTCGTTTGCCCCCCACCTCGGTTTGATGTGCGGCAATTTCACGCCGCCCGTCACGGGTCAGCAGGCCCTACTGACCCACGACGAAGTCACGACGGTTTTCCATGAATTCGGCCACTTGCTTCACCATTTGCTAGGAGAGGTCGAAGTCGAATCCCTGGCCGGCGTGCGCGTTGCTTGGGATTTCGTCGAACTCCCTTCGCAGATCTTAGAAAACTGGTGTTGGGAGGAAGAATCGTTGGCGCTCTTCGCCCGCCACCATGTCACCGGCGCCCCCTTGCCGGCGGAGCTGCTCGCGCAGCTTGCTGCGGCCGCGAATTTCCGCATGGCCTCTACCTGCATGCGCCAGCTCGCCTTTTCCAAGCTCGACCTTGATTTGCATATTCGTGCCGAAGAGCTCATGGGGCGCGATTTGGATGCCCATTGGAACGAGGATTTTGCGCCTTGGCAGGCCCGCTCGACCCGTCGTGGGCCCGCCATGACGCGTCGGTTCAACCACCTGTTCTCCGAAGCTACGGGCTATGCCGCGGGCTATTATTCTTATAAATGGGCGGAAGCGCTCGAGGCAGATGCTTTTACCCGCTTCCTGAAGGAGGGGGTGCTTAATCCTCAGGTGGGTCGAGAATTGAGGGCTAAAATACTCTCAAAAGGCAATTCCGAGCCGGCCGAGGAGCTTTTTCGTGATTTTATGGGCCGCGACCTCGATCCCGAAGCCCTGCTGGTGCGGGATGGCCTAGCCTGACAAGGGTTCGGAGACGTCCGTGACCCCATCCCCCAATAATATGGGCGGATAACCTTATTCCCCTTGCGCCAAGGGGGATTTTCCTATGCGTAAGACCTTTACAGATGCATCTCCGCAACATCGCAGTCATTGCTCACGTCGACCATGGTAAAACTACCCTGACCGACCGCCTCCTTTACCAGTCCGGTATGTTCCGGGCTGAGGACCTTGATAAACTCGCCGGTGGCCAACATGGCCTCATCATGGATTCGGGTGACCTCGAGCGTGAACGTGGCATCACGATCACCGCCAAGAATTGCGCGATCAAGTGGGTCGACCCACGTAACCAGCAAGAATACAAGATCAACCTGATCGACACCCCGGGCCACGCCGACTTCGGTGGCGAAGTCGAACGCGTGCTCAATATGGCTGATGGTTGCCTCCTCGTTGTCGACTCTTTCGAAGGTCCGATGCCGCAAACTCGCTTCGTACTTTCCAAGGCGCTCGCCCTCGGACTCAAGCCGATTGTCGTTATTAATAAGATCGATAAATCATCGGCCCGTCCGGATGCCGTCGTTGACGAAGTCTTCGACTTACTCGTCGCCCTCGACGCGCCGGAATCGGCTCTCGATTTCCCAATCATTTATGCATCCGGTCGCGAAGGCTGGGGTACGTTGGATCGGGCGAAAACTGTCGAGGGTAAGCGCCCCAAGGACCTGATGGACCTCTTCTACACCATCGTCGACAAGATCCCCGAGCCCTACGCCGAAGGTTCCTCTCGCGGTGCCGCCGCCGGCTTTAAGTCCCGTGTCGAGGCCCTCGCCAACCCGCTCCAGATTATGGTGACGGCTATGCTTTACTCGGACTACGTCGGTCGTATCGCTGTCGGCCGCGTTACCGCTGGTAAGATTGCCCCCGGTATGCCGGTCATGATGGTCACCCGTAATGGTGAACAGTTCAAGCAGCGCGTCCTGGAGGTCGAAGTCTTTGAAGCCCTCGGTCGCGTCAAGTCCCAGGAAGTCCTGGCCGGCGATATCTGCGCAGTCATCGGTCTGGATCACGTCGAGATCGGTGCCACGATCACGGACCAAGAAGATCCGCGTCCGATGCCTCCCGTCAGTGTCGACGAGCCCACCGTGACCATGGCCTTCCGCGTCAACGATTCTCCTTTTGCTGGACGCGATGGTAAATTCGTCACCGGCCGTCAGGTCGGCGAACGTCTCATCAAGGAACTTGAAAAGAACGTGGCCTTGCGCGTCGAACGCGAAGCCGGAGCGGATGCCTTCCAGGTTTCAGGTCGTGGGTTGATGCACCTTGGCGTGCTGATCGAGACGATGCGTCGCGAAGGCTACGAACTCTCCGTAGGTAAGCCCACGGTGATTATGAAGCAGATTGAAGGGGTGCAGTGCGAACCCGTCGAAACTTTAGCTGTCGATTGTCCGGAGGCCTCGCAGAGCGATGTCATGGCGCTTGTCTTGAGCCGTCGCGGTGAACTGCAGACGATGGATGCCAAGGCCGGCACCAGCGGCTGGATTCACATGGAATTTAAGATTCCTTCCCGTTCTCTTTTCGGTCTGCGCACCTTGATGCTCACCACCACGCGTGGCGATGCCGTCATGTACCATAACCTTCTCGGTTATGAGCCTGTCAAAGGCGAAGCCCCTCACCGCTCGGCTGGCGTGATGATCGGTGGAGAAGGAGGCGCCGTCACGGCTTACTCCCTCGACCGTCTGTACGACCGTGGTGACTTCTTCGTGAAGCCAACCGACGAGATCTATATGGGCCAGATTGTCGGCGAGCATTGCAAAGACAATGACCTCGAAATCAACTTGGTCATCAATAAGAAGCTCTCTAACGTCCGCGCTTCGGGTTCGGATGACTCGGCTCGCATCAAGCCGATGCGTCAGATGTCCCTTGAAGCCTGCCTCGAATATATTGAGACCGATGAATTGGTCGAAGTGACCCCGAACTTCATCCGCATGCGCAAGCGTTACCTCACGGAAAACGAGCGCAAGCGCTTCGACAAGTAAGGTCGCTTAGGCGACTTTGCTGGTCAGTTGAAAATGATGGCCTCCGTCCGCTAGGATGGAGGCTTTTATTTTCCATAAGTCCTTCGGCAGCCGGCTGGCCACTTTTTCCGGCCATTCGACGACTACGTTCCAGGGCGATTGGGCGACATCCCAGATTAGTAATTCATCGAAGCTCGCCGGATCTTTCAGGCGATAGGCATCGACATGGAAAATCTGGCGATCTCCTTCGTGCACGTTGAGTAAGGCGAAGGACGGGCTGGTGATGTTCCCCCGGACGCCGAAACCTCGTACTAGCCCTCGCACGAAGGTGGTTTTGCCGACGCCCAAATTGCCCTCGAGAGCCAGGACGGTATCCCGGGGTAGTAACTGGGCAAAGGCCGCGGCCGCCCTTTCGGTTTCGACTCCCGAGCGGGTGGTGATGCCCGCAATCCAGGCGGCAAGGTCAGACGGCGGTCCCATGGGGCGCAGTCTTCCCGAGGCGCGGTTATAGGGCAAGCGTCCTTGCGGGCTTAGGAGACTATCCCCAAGGGAGCGATGGTCTGCCAGCCGCCGCGGGTGAAATCGGGGCACTGGATCGGCATACTACCTTCTTTCACAGAGCGGGCGGAAATCTCGAGGATGCTCGACCAGTCCGCGGCGTCGTAAACGGTCATGTCCGGCGTGATGCCCTGTCGCACGCAGTCGAGCATGCGGTAGGCCATGACGAAATCCATGCCGCCGTGACCGCCGACCTTCTTGCCGAGTTCGCCAATCTTTTTAATCAGCGGGTGTTGATTTTCTTTCATGAAATTGGTGAGCTTCTCTTTCTCGTAGGTCCATGCATGGCTGCTGCGTTTTTCTTTCGGATCAAGCATCGGATGTTTGTTATCTGCGTCGATTGCCAGACGGGCGGGGTAGCCGAAGAATGTCGCCTCCGTGCCGCACAGAGCGTTGATACGCGTATACGGGCGCGGGCTTACGACGTCGTGCTGAATCATGATGGTGCGTCCGAGCTGTGTCTTGATGATGGAGGTGTTCATGTCGCCGCAGACGAACTTCTCATCCTTGTGCTGGCCGTTATTAGGCTGGTGCTTGTCGCGATACTGCGTGAGGTTGAATTCCGGGGAGGAGACGGAGACCACGAATTTGAAGGCATCGCCGCGTCCGATATTTAGATATTGCGCCACCGGGCCGAGGCCGTGCGTGGGGTACAGGTTACCGTCCATGAAACGGTGGTAGTCGCGGCGCCAATCGCCTTCGCTGCCCAAGCTCCAAAGCACCCCGCCGCCGAGGTTATGGATATAAGCGCACTCGGCATGCTTGAGATCGCCGAAGAAGCCTTGGCGGGCCAGATTAAGGACGAAAAGCTCTTCTTCGCCGTAGCAGCAATTCTCGATAATTGAGCAATGACGCTGGGTTTTCTCGGCCATATCTACGAGCTGCCAGCACTGGTCGACGGTGACAGCAGGAGAGACTTCGATGAAAGCATGCTTACCCTTTTCCATGACCTTGAGGGCCATCGGTACGTGCCATTCCCAAGGAGTGGCGACGAAGACGACGTCGATATCGTCGCGCTCGAGCATCTTCTCCCAGGCGTTCTCGTCGCCGAAATACATCGCCGGTTCTTTGCCAGTGATTTTCTTGACGCTCGCGGCCGCACCTTTGGCGCGAGCTTCCACGATGTCGCAGACGGCGACGACTTCTGCAAACGGGATGTTGGCCGCAGAGTTTACGTGGGAGCGCCCGCGATTAAGGCCAATGACGGCGACGCGGACCTTCTCGAGGGGCTTCGTCGTCAGATCCCAGACAGGCTTGTTGCCCGCCGGGCGGGGACGCGTCGCGGAGATGTCGTGGGCGTCGAGGAGTTTGAGGTCGCGGGGATCGGGCTTGGCTTCTGCCGAGGGGACAGCGCTGAGTCCGAGACCGAGGCTGGCGAGGGCACCGAGTTTAAGAAAGTCGCGGCGATTGGGATTTTCGGGAAGGTTCATGGGAAGTGTCTTGTAGGGTCGTTAAGAGACGAGGGCTAGGGGCTTCAAAGTCTGCCAGCCGCCGCGGGTGAAATCCGGATAGGCGATGGGCAGGCTGCCGTCGCGAACAGAGCGGTCAGAGAGATCCATGAGGCATGACCAAGAGGCTGCATCATAGACCGTCAGGTCGGGCGTGATGCCTTGGCGGATGCAGTCCAGAAACCGGTAGTTCATCAGATGGTCCATGCCGCCGTGTCCGCCGACTTTTTTGGCGTCGGTCCCCGCTTTTTTGATTAGCGGGTGGGCGTTGGCCTGCATGAATTTTGTGAGCTTATCGCCTTCGTAAGTCCAGCTATGGCTATTTCGTTTCTCCTTCGGGTCGAGTATCGGATGTTTGTTATCCTCGTCGATGGCGAGACGGTTGGGGTAGCCGCAGAAAGTGGCCTGGGTGCCGCTGAGCATATTGCCACGGGTATAAGGCCGCGGACTGGTGTTGTCGTGTTGGACCACGACGGTCCGGCCGAGTACGGTCTTGATGATGGTGGTGTTCATATCGCCGCAGACGAACTTCTGATCCTGCGCCCGGTCGCGATTCGGCTGGGTCTTCTCGCGTAACTGCGAAAGGCCGAATTCTGGAGATGAGACCGAGACCGCATATTTGAAAGCATCACCCCGGCCGACGCCAAGGTATTGCGAGACGGTACCCAGGCCATGGGTTGGATAAACGTTGCCCTGCATGAAGGTGGCGTAGTTGCGGCGCCATTCGCGTTGCTTGTCCAGGAAAGTGTAGGTGCCCGAATGGCGTTGGTCGTGGATGTAAGCACACTCGGCATGCTTGAGCTCACCGAAGAAGCCTTGCCGGGCCAGGTTAAGCACGAAGAGTTCTTCTTCGCCGTAGGCGCAGTTCTCCAAGATGGGGCAGTGCCGTTGATATTTCTCCGAGGCATCGACGAGTTCCCAGCATTCGTCGACGGTGACGCCAGAATTGACTTCGACAAAGGCATGTTTACCGAGCGACATTGCCCGGACGGCCATCGGCTTGTGCCATTCCCAGGGCGTGGCGACATAGACGACATCGATGTCATCCCGGTCGACCATCTTCTCCCAGACATTTTCGTCGCCACTGTAAATCGCCGGACGTTTGCCGGTGTTCTTAAAGACAATCTCTGCCTGGGCCTGGGCGCGGTCATCTAGGATATCGCATAACGCGACAACTTCGACGAACGGGAGTAAGCTCCCTGATTTAACGTGGGCGCTACCGCGATTGAGACCGATGACGCCGATGCGCACTTTTCCGATGGGCCGGGTGTTAAGATCCCAGACGGGTTTATTGCCAGCGGGCCGCGGACGCATCTTACCGATCGTGTCGGCGGTCAGATGGGTTAACTGAGCGGGGTCAGGTTTAGCCTCGGCGGTCGAAGCCGCGCTGATTCCGCCGATGCCGGCCAAAGCAGAGAGTTTTAAAAAATCACGACGGCTCTGGCTTTCTGGGGTTAGCATAGGGGTAAATTCATAACACTAAAACCGTACATGGGTTGCAACGGATTTACCTTTTTACCCTCGAAAGTTTTAACTTATGAACCCTTCGCTCCATTTAATCCCAAAGACTGCCAGATTACGCACGGTATGAGCTATAAAACAGGGCAATAAGGAACGGCTTGGGTTCAGCGGATTAAACCGTGCGAGGTAAAGCCAGACCGAGGTCAGGAAGGCGAAGATTGTGCTGCTACGTCCGCTGGCGCTTTTTAAATCAAAATCATGAATCAGGGCGAAAATAAGGGAGCCCACGAAGATCACGCCGAGTAGTTTCGGTCCCGTAAGGTGCGAAGGGGCGGTGAAGCCGCGGAACACGACTTCTTCGATGATAGAGGCGCCGATCAAGGCCAGGATAGAGATCGCCGGCAGGACGGATTGCTGATCGGTGATTTCGTAGCGGACTTCGACGTTCGCTTCGGCGATGGTAATCAGCAGCGCCCCGGCGGCGGCGACGAAGTATGCCGCCCAGGGGGCCGATTCTGTGCCAGGCCAAAAGAGTTCGCCGCTGTTCTTTATACGTCGCTGGCGATATTCGCCTACCCAAGCTGCGAGCACGCAGGCACCGAGAACGAAATAAAGCAGGGCTTCGACAGTAGTGCGGTCCATAAATTACCGAACTCCCAGAATCCATGCCCGGTAGGCCGGGGAAACATGGGCGGCTTCGATGACAATCCACTGCGGTAGGGCGTAAGGATGTCGGGCGTGTACCCATGCTTCGAGGTGGGGTCCTTGCGCCACGGCAAATTTAAAGGTTATGCGGAATTCGTCTTCGACCTGGGTGCGTCCTTCCCAAGTGAAATGCGAGCGGATGGGGCCGTCCACCTGCGCACATGCCGCCAAGCCTGCGCCAACGGCCTCGCTGGCGAGACGTTCGGCCTCTTCGCGTTGCGGGAGGGTCGTCCAAGCAATGGCGATCGCTTGGGCTTCAGTCATGTCCAATATTTTCCGACTTCAAATATTGCTCCGTGATGATGCTAATGAGGAGGTCGCGGGCTTCTTCCACCGAATCGACGTGACGATAAAGGTCGCGGTCTTCGGGAGAAACCATGCCCCATTCGTGGAAAACTTCGACATTCAGGACGCTCTTCCAGAAGGCTGAACCGAAAAGTAAAACGGGGATACGCTTCTTAGTCTTACCTGTCTGGACGAGAGTGAGCATCTCAAAAAGTTCGTCAAAGGTACCGAAGCCTCCGGGAAAAGCGACGAGTGCTTTGGCGAGATAAAGGAACCAGTATTTGCGGACGAAGAAGTAGTGGAATTCCAGGTCGAGCTCGGGGGTGATATAAGGATTATGTTCCTGCTCGAAGGGTAGGGCGATGCCGAGGCCGACCGATTTTCCGCCGGCTTGATGAGCGCCCATGTTGGCGGCTTCCATGATGCCAGGACCGCCGCCAGAACAGATCAGAAAGCGTTGCCACTCCGGGAGCGACATCGACCACTTGGTCATCTCGTAGGAGAGCTGTCGGCAGGCCTCAAAGTAGGCGGAGCTGCGCAAATTGATTTCGGCGACGCGAAGACGGCCGGCGCATTCGGCACCCGAGCATTCACCGCGGGCGATCATTGCTTTTACTTCTTCGAGCTGCGCTTGGGCTTTTTCTGGTGGCAGTGTGCGAGCGGAGCCGAACATCACCACGGTATTGCGCACCCCATACTTTTTAAAGCGTTGGTAGGGCTCCATCAGCTCCGCCATGACGCGAATCGTCCGGGCCTGCGGGCTGTGCATAAACTCTGGATTTAGGTAGGCCCGAGGTGGCGTGGGCCTAAGTTTACCTTTTTCAGGGCTCATACCCCCATCTTTCCCTTAGTTTGGCTTCTGCCAAGCCGGGAAGCGTGGTGCTTGACAGGCTCGGCGGGGTAGCCTTGGCTGTTTCCTTTAAAGCCATGCATCCCACCTACCGTCCGTCTAAGATTTCCCGCGCCCGTAAATGCGGTTTCCGCGCCCGTTCCAAGACCCCGGGTGGCCGCAAGGTCTTGGCTAATCGCCGCAGCATTGGTCGCAAGCGCCTCGGCGCCTCCTAATTCTCATGCGTCTCCCGCGGGAGCGTAGAATTCGTGCCTCGGCCGATTTCACGCGTCTCCGCCAACAAGGCTCGCGACTCGATTGCGGGCCTTTTCTTTTGAATTTTCGTCACACTAAGAGCGATGTCCCCGCACGTTTTGCGGTCATCGCAGCTAAGAAATCCATTCCTTTGGCCGTCAATCGTAACCGGGCCAAGCGTCTGGCCCGAGAGTTATTCCGGGCTGATGCCGCTGCTTTCCCTCCGGGGTGGGAGATTGTCTTGGTGATTCGGCCTGGGATGCTCCGTCGTCGGTTTGCCGACTTGAAGGCGGCCTATGCGTTGGCTGCAACCAAACTGGTCGCGCAGGCCGCACGTCAGGTGGAATGAACTCCAAGAGCCTATCATTCGTTACCCGTTTGGCACTGAAAGGGGTCGGCTTTTACCAGCGATTTATTTCCGTTCCTTTGCACCGGGTCGTACCAGGGTCCGGGTGCCGATTTCACCCCACCTGTTCCTGTTATGCGGCTACTAGCCTGCAACGCTTTGGTTTTTTTAAGGGAGCTTGGCTCGGTTTGAAGCGGATCGGGCGATGTCACCCTTGGGGTGGCTCCGGCGTGGATGAAGTGCCGGAAGCTTGACCACCTGGGGTAGCTCATCGGCTTAATGTTCTCGCCCTGACCAGCGTTTTGAGGCGAACTCCATGGAGTGAAAGCTGCTTTCTCCCGAGTTCTCGGTTCGCGCCAAGGCGGTACTTTGCTCTTGGCTGCGAGTTACCTGATTCTGGGTACAATCCTCCGTTTAGGGCTTCTGATCTTTTCTGCTTCCGCGGTGTCTTGGGGTCTTTCAACCGTTGGCGCTTTGGTCATCGGGTTCTTTTTCGATGTCTTGATGGCCTCGCTCTTGACGTTGCCCTTTGGTTTGTTGTGCGCTTGCTGGCCCTCTTGGGCCTGGGCCCGCTCCTGGCTCCGGGCTCCGCTTTACTTGGCTTGGGTCTTCGGC
>Ga0194062_1000676_pt1 | contig 14400 bp, 11 predicted proteins | sample SepL2225m_MetaG_FD_155481 | JGI IMG/M metagenome (GOLD analysis project Ga0194062, IMG submission 155481) | Anoxic zone freshwater microbial communities from boreal shield lake in IISD Experimental Lakes Area, Ontario, Canada - Sep2016-L224-25m | ecosystem: Environmental > Aquatic > Freshwater >... | reverse complement strand
GCTGGCCTTCAGGACTTCCTCAAGATTGGGCTGAATAGGGTCATCGGGACCGGCGGTCAACATGGCCATTTCAGTATAGCCGATGATGGGGGTGAGGATATTGTTGAAGTCATGAGCGATGCCGCCGGCCAGAGTGCCGATGGCTTCCATTTTCTGGGCCTGGCGCAGCATTCTCTCGTGCTGGTGAAGGGTGTCCTCGGCGCGGCGGTGCTCGGTTATATCCTGGATTTGGACCATGAACCCCTTGGGTTTATAATCCGCATTCAAACCCAGGTTTGTGACCAGAATGTCAAAATGACTTTTCCCCGTCCGTGTGGAGGCGTACCGGTTCTCGCGTTTTACCTCGTCGAAGTCGGTGACATTCTCATAACGAACGGTCCCTCCCTTTGAGAGCGTTGTTTGGGATTCCGGAGACAGGTTTCCCGAATCCAGGAGCCGGATGGCGGAAAAAGCGGAGTGCTCGCTTAATCCGAACATGGCCATCGCGGCCTGATTGACCTCGGTCAGTTCCCGGGAGGGGCTGTACAAGGCGACGCCGATGGGGGAGCGGGAAAAGAAATCAGAGAAACGCTGTTCGCTTTCCCTGAGAGCCAATTGGGCTTTCCGGCGGGCGGTGATGTCGTGCAGGTGATAATAGACAATGGGCTTCCCCTCATGGTCGAGGATGCGGAGGGTAACCTCAAAGGGTTTTTCTCCTCCAGTTTTGGTCCGAAACGAGAGTTCAGTGGTAAGCGAGGCGGGTGGACCGTTTTCCGGTAAAGCATCCGGCAGGTGGGCATCCTTCCATTTTGAAAGCAGTTTGGAATAACGGGGACCGCCAGCGCTCTCGAAATTGATTTCGATATCGCGAGGAGACAGTGCCAACAGTTCTTCGCGGCTGAAGCCCAGGTGCATACAGGCGGGTTCGTTGACTTCCAGAAATTTACCCGGAATGCCTTTTGCATCCACGCCGTGAATCAAGATGGCATCGGGAGTGTTGTTCAAAAGGGTTCGATACCAGTTCTTGTTGGCCTCCGCGATCTCTTCGCGGCGAAGATGGTCATCCACGGTTTTTAACAATTGACGGTTGGAGGCGGCTAGTTTTTCAGTTCGATTCTCGACGCGTTTTGAAGCCTGGATGATAATCCCGAAAAGGAGTCCGCCTCCGAGTAGTAAGGACAGGAGAATCAGGCCTGCTTTCGCAAAGAGAGACAGAGGCTCCTGATATCCCGTCCATTTGGATAGAGTCCGGAAATAGTGGGAATCCCTGTTCTGTTTAAGGGATACAAGTTCTGTTTCAAGTTTAAGAAGAAGTTGTCGATTCGTGTCGCGTGCCACGGCAAAATGAAAATCCACCGGGCCTGTGGTGATGAGACTGGTGACCAGGCCGTATTGTCCTTTGTTTTTTGCATTAAAGAAATGGTCTACCAAACCGCCATCCGCACGTTTAGCCTGAACGGCCTGCAGAACATCGGCATAACTCCGCATTTCCAGAAATTGGCATTTTGAACGGGCTTCACGGAGCGCTTCCTGAAGGCGGATGTAATGAATGTCGTCGCGGACTACGGCGATCGTTTTTCCATTCAAATCCTTGAGGGAGGAAACGGGATTGCCGGGGGGCACGATGATTTGCGCATGGGAGATGAGAATGGCGCTCGGACTGTAGTCTAACTTGTCAGCGCCATCGAGCGGGAGTGGGGCCGGAACAATCAGATCGACGTCCCCCTTTATGAGTTTATTGATGATGGATATCCGGGAATCCACCTGATAAACGAACTTCCAGCCGGTGCGAGCCGCCATATCTTCGAGCAGGTCAATACAAAGGCCCTCCGGGGTTCTCTGATCCTGGCCCAAGGTGGTTAACGGGGGTTGCAGGGTCACTCCCACCCGGATTGTTTCGGCGGAAAGCTGCCACCCTGCAAGCAGGGTGAAGGCCAGAAATGATAGCGCTGTTTTTCTCATGAATCCGCAAGTCAAGTTAGTCCGAATCTACCATAACGGCATTGCGGAACCAGTAAGAAATTTTCAGCGCCCTTCGAGCTGGGCGATGGCCCGCTTCATGCATTTTCCATCAATGGTCCAGGTTCCCGAGACATATCCCGCGAGAAGGGCATTGTCGCAAACGGCGTTGATCAGGCGCGGAATCCCGCCCGAATAGCGGTGGGCAAGGTGGAGGGCCTTGTTTTCAAAAACAAGGCTTTCCCCGGCTCCGGCGGTTTTCAACCGGTGCGTGACATAGGCCTCGATCTCGCTTTCGTCAAGGGGGCCGAGATGGTATCGGACCGTGATCCGCTGCCGCAACTGACGCAGAGAGGCATCGTTCAGTTTGTCCGCCAGTTCAGGCTGTCCGATGAGGACGATCTGGATGAGCTTCTGGTGGGTGGTCTCGAGGTTGGACAGCAACCGTATCTGTTCCATGAGTTTCAGGGAAAGATTCTGGGACTCGTCAATCAGCAAGGCGACATTTTCTTTGGCTTCCATTTTGGCCAGCAGGAAGGAGTTAAGGGTCTGGATCAGTTTCAGCATATCCTTGCCGGCTGTCTTCAATCCGAAATCCTGAAGGATGGCCCGGATCAGTTGGGTTTCGGTCAGGCAGGGATTCAGGATCAGAGCGGTTTGGACATTCTGGCCGAGTTCTGCGAGGACGGCCCGGCAGAGTGTTGTCTTCCCTGAGCCGATCTCGCCGGTAAGTTGAATAAAGCCCTTGCGTCCCCGGATGCCATACATGACGTGATTATAGGCTTCCCGGTGTTGACGGGACATAAACAGGTAGTGGGGATCCGGAGTGATGTTGAATGGCGCTTCCTTGAGTTTGAAAAAATCGAGGTACATATCAGGGCTGTCCCGCTTCTCCCGCGAAACGCCAGGTTGATCGGGTGTCGCGGGTGAGGGGCAGGTTCAATAGCCGTGCCCGGACTAACTCAATAGGAATGGCTCCTTCGAAAAGCACGGCGTCATGGAAGGCCTGTTCCGTCATTTTCCCCGACCCCACAACTTCGTGGTGGAGTGCTTCCAATTGAAGGGCGCCCAGCGTGTAGGCGGCGGGGTAGAGGGGTGGGAATCCGTCTCCAATGAAGCGTCGGACTTCGGCTGTGGCTCCGAGACGTTCATGTCCGACTCGATTGACCAGAAAATCCACCATGTCGGGTGGAGTCATTTTGCCGAGATGGAATTGGAGGGCCACCACTACACGGGCGGCCCGGTTGATTCGCCAGAAGAGCATTCCGAGCCGGTCTTCAGGAGTGGTTGCCCAGCCCAGATCCCAGAAGCGCCTTTCGCCGTAATGTGCCCAGCCCTCGACATAAAATGGGGTGCTGAAGAGAGCGCGATGGGGCTGGTGCCGGGTTGCCTGAAATCGCTGGAGATGGTGACCTGGAATGAGTTCATGGGGAGTCACGGTGCGCATGAAGTGGCGATTATTGCCGCGCATGGTCATGAGTTTATCCTCATGGTTCATGTCGTCGCGGGCATAGGCGATCATCATGGTCTGTCCATTGTAGGCGGCGTAGGGGATGGTTTTCAGGGTTTCCGGTGGCATCATGGTCAGGCGCCAGGTCTCCTCGCAAAGCGGGGGGGTCGTCACCAGTTTATGGTCTTGGCAGAAGCGGACGGCGCTCAGGGCCGTTTCACGGATCAGGGAGTCCTGCGCGCCCGGGGCTACAAAATCCGCCTTCACCCGGGTCAGGGCGGATTTCCAGTCGTCGCCGCATCCCATGGCCCGTGCCTCAACTTTCATCGCCTTTTCACACCAGGTCATTTCTCTTTCGCCGAGGAATAGGAGTGCGCGGGCGTCATAGGGAAGGAACTCGCGACGGAGCGCGGTGGCCACTGCTGCTTCGCCCACAGGCTGGCCGACGAGGGGATCATCATCCTTGCCCTTGATGCCGGCCGCATTTTCCCGGAGCACCTTGATGTAGTCCTCTATCGCCTTGTCGGCTTCTTCATAGGGCTTTCTCAGCCACCAGGAAAACTCCGGATTGAACCCATCATAAAACGCGAACCACGACTTCAGGGTTCCTCTGAGCAGTGTGGCGGCGGCGGCGGCTTTGTTGGCCAGAGGGGCCGTAACTTTAAGCGGTGGGCCGGTGGACGAATGGGTGGCGGCGGTGCTGTTGGAGGGAGCGATATTCAAGCCAAGTTCGACGCGAACTTTGAGGTCCTTGATTTGTTTGGCCAGTTCGCTTACCCGCGCGGCTGCCTCGCGGCTGTCGAGCTGTGTGCCCTCCCACCGGGCCTGTTCCAAGGTGTAAAGGAGGCTCCGGAAGGCGAGGACAGAATCCATTTCAGCCCACTCTTTCCGCTCGAAGGCGATGTCGTCGAGGCCGCATTCCAGCTCATTCCGGAGGAGGATGGTGTCCACTTTTCCGGAGGGAGGAAGTGAATCGAAATCCACGGCACGGAGCCGGGTCAGCCACTGGGTGTACAAGGAATTAAGGTGATCAAACCGCAGGGGGGCTCCGGGTAGATCCGTGGCGTTCATGACGTCCTGACGGTCGGCGGCAAATTGGGTGATTAACTGGGGCAGAACGGCATCCGGGGGCGCCTCGGCCAATAACCCGAATGGCACTGCCAGGAAAAGGGTCGTCGCGGTCAATAAGGGCAGAGCGGCTTGTTTCATGTTCGTTCCTGAGTCTTTCTTTTTCGAAGGGATCAGTCGAGTCTAAAGTCAAGGGCCGGTCGTTCGCGGGCTGAGCCACTTTTGTTCAAGGGTGTCGAGGGAGGGGGCGTCATGAGGGTAGGCGGCGGCCAGGGCGGCGGCAAGATCCTTGCCATCCCGGAGGGCGCGGCAGAAAGACCCGAAGGAATCGCCCCCGTAGGTCTTGATCAGGAATCCGACCACACTGGATGATTGGGCATAAAAAAGAGACACGCGCTCCCGGTCAGTATCCCGGCGGATATCCATGCTGAACAGGGTTTTGAGCAGAAATCGACGGGACATCAGGCCGCCAGCCGCAGGAGGCTTGCGGCCACTCTGCTCCCATTCTGAAAACCCTTCCGTGAGCCAAAGAGGAACACGGGATTCACCTATGAAATCAGAGAGGATCAGGTGGGCCAATTCATGAGGAAGCAGGTCGGAGAGGAATCCTTCGCCGCTCTGACGGTAACTGGCGATTTCGTGGCGTTGCGGGCTGGCCCGGCCGGCCGCCCAGGCCGGGGCGTCACAGGCCTCTGAAAAGGCGGCGGCCGTGGGGTAGATCAGGATCTTTACCCGGTTATCCCAGAGCCAGAAATTCTGGTAGCGCGTGTAGCCGAGATCGGTAGCGATGGTGGAGTAATAGGATTCCGCGCGTTCAGAAACGGTTTTGGCGAGGGGCTCGTCGCCGATGTGAAGCACGATAAAATGGGTGGAACTGACCTTTTGCCACGAGGGAGTATCGGCGGCAGGGGATAAGCTGGCGAAGAATGCCAGACTGGCGGTCAGGATAAGAAAGCGTCCATTCACGGTGTCCTATTGTTGCGGACAGCCGGCGGAAGGCGAGAAAAAAAACGAGGCCGGCCTTTCGGGGCCGACCTCGTTTCGGGGTTTTTTGGCGGGGGTTAGAACACGTAGGAGGCCTTCAGGCTTCCCGCCACGAACTCACTGTCCTTGTAGAGTCCGGCCGCACCGTCCTTGATAGCGCTATCAGGTAGGGCGGTATACTGGACTCCGGGAGTAATGGTGAGGGACTTGGTCACCGGGATGCTCAGAGACGCGCCGACGTTCATATCGTTCAGCGCATTCTCGTCCACACCGAAGTAGAACGAGTTGTAGTTGGCGGTCGCCGCACCAAGCGAGGCGAAGAGGGACAACGTGACCTTCTCTGCAATACTGTGACTATAGGCCAGCGAGAACACCCCGTAGAAACCGTCAGCCTCGTCGAAGTCATAGTAGACGCTCAGCGAGGGTATGATCGGCAGCGTGGGCAAGCCAACCGAGGCGTAAACTTCCCGGGTTCCTCCGAAGGTGGTGTTCGGGAAAGTATACTCAACCAATCCCGTTCCCAGCGCTACGGCGCCAACCGTCTTTGAATAGCCGAACGTCAGGTCCAACTCCGACAGATCAGGAGCATCCTCGGTGACGGCATCCGTGAGATTCATGTTACCCCACGTATTGATCGTGAAGGCGCCCTTGCCCAGGGTGAAGGAAGGTTGGAGAACCGCTTCATTGTTCAATACCTGACCGCGCCAGACGTAGCCGTTCAAGACCGTGGCTTCTGCCACGGCGGTCGGCGGGGTCGGGGCTGGATCCTCGGCGCGGACCATGCTAGTTACGCCCAGCACCGCTACCGTCATGATGCATTTCAAGCCGTTGTTCAGTAATCGTCCCATCATCTCGTTTGTTTTCGTTTTCATCTTATTCGATCCTTCTTTCTTTATGTTAGTTTCAAAGAGTCGGGTGGCGGCGTCCTGTCCGGGGCCGCCACCCCTTTATGTTTGCCTTATCCGATCGCTTCGTGTCCTGTTTCACCGGTCCGGATGCGAACGCACTGTTCCAGATCGAGGACAAAGATTTTTCCGTCCCCGACTTCCCCGGTTCGTGCCCCTCCGGTGATAGCCTCGATGGCCGCCTTGACATAATCGTCATTCACGCCAATCTCGAGCTTCATCTTTTTCAGCAGGGTACCGGCTTCCTTGTGGCTCCGGTAAACCTGGGCGATACCGCCCTGGCGCCCGCGCCCCATTACGCTCGATGCGGTGACCAGGTGCACTTTGCTTGCCGTGAGCCGTTCCAGGACTTCGTCCAACCGGTCGGGCTGTATAATTGCTACGATGTATTTCATTTTATTTCTCCTTCACTTCGTCGTTATCTTGGTTGTTTTCTTAGTCCAGCACGGTGTAACCGGTTTCACGATGGTCCGTCAGATCAAGTCCGATCCGTTCAGACTGTTCCGTTGCCCGCAGGCCGATCACCCCATCCACCAACTTCAGCAGGACGAAACTGACCACGCCGGAATAAGCCACGGTGATCGCCACCGCCTTGAGTTGGATGATGAACTGGGCCGGGTTCCCGTAGAACAGGCCGTTTGCGCCGGCGCTGTTGACGGCTGTGGTCGCCCACAATCCCGTGGCCAGCGCGCCCCAGATTCCGCCCACGCAATGCACGCCGAAGGCATCCAGTGCGTCATCATACCCGAGCTTCTCCTTCACGAAGGTCACGAACAGGTAGCAGATAACTCCCGCGCCCAGCCCGATACCCATGGCTCCACCAACCGTGACGAAGCCTGCAGCCGGAGTGATGGCCACCAATCCGGCCACCGCGCCTGAGATCAGGCCGAGTACCGTCATACGTCGGTTGAAGATCACATCCATTGTCGCCCAGGCCAGCCCTGCGACTGCGGTGGCAACATGCGTCACCACAAACGCGCTACCCGCAAGACCGTTCGCCGCGAGGGCGCTTCCGGCGTTAAAGCCATACCACCCGAACCACAGCAAGGCCGCACCCATGACCGCAAACGGCAGATTGTGGGGGGGTGAGAGTTTGTGGGGATGCCCGAGGCGGCGTCCCAGTACGAGGGCTGCGACCAAAGCCGCGATACCGGCATTGATATGCACGACCGTACCTCCGGCGAAGTCCAATGCGCCCATCTTGCGCACAAACCCACCCATGCCCCAGACCCAGTGACACACGGGATCGTAGACAATCGTTGACCAGAGCACCATGAAGACCACAAATGCGGAGAACTTCATGCGCTCGGCAAAGGCTCCGATGATCAGGCCGGGAGTAATCACGGCGAACATCATCTGGAAGATCATGAAGACCTGGTGCGGAATTGTACCGGCATAGTCGGCATTCGGCTCCAGCCCCACGTTTTTCAGCATCGCCCAGTCCAGATTTCCGATCAGCCCCTTCACATCAGGTCCGAACGACAGGCTGTACCCGCAGATTACCCACTGCAGGCTCACGGCGCACATCAGGAAGAAGCACTGCATGAGAACCGAGAGCACGTTCTTTTTCCGTACCAGCCCTCCGTAGAAGAAGGCGAGCCCCGGAATGGTCATGAGCATGACCAATGCCGTGCTAACCAGCACCCAGGCGGTATCGCCTGAATTGACGGCCGACGCTGCGGCCACTGGGGCCGGAATCGCTGCGACAGCAGTGGTTACCGTTGTGGCGGCCTCTTCCGCCAGGGCGGGCAGCGCGCCCGCCAGTGCCATTCCCGTTCCTATAATCCCCGTTATCAATCCTATCCTTTTCATATCTCCTCCTCTTTCTTTATATTAAGGTCAATGTGACTTTGTATCAGAGCTTGTCAATACCATTATCCGTGCCAACCTCAGGCTAATGCTCAATTCTGAATTACATAACATGCTCATAATAAAGATGATGCAAAGATAATATTAAATAAAATGCGCTGCTTTGCATGGCGACTGAAATACAAATACGTATTCAGTACAGTCAATACTACAATTCTGTATCACGGCAGCTCTTGACACTCGAGTGAGCTTCCTCTAGTTTAAATTCAACTTATTTTCTGGCGGTCAAATGGGTGTGACGCAAAAAATCAAGAGCCAATCTGGGCGAAAAAAAATGGCCCGCTCAGGGCGAAGGCCGGCGAGTCTCACCTTGGACGATTACCGGAGTCTGGTTGAGAATTCACCGGATATCATTGACCGGTTTGATCATGACTTTCGCCATCTTTATGTCAATCCGGCGGGCGCCCGGGTTCACGGAGTGAGCGCGGAACAGATGATCGGCAGGACGATTCGGGAGACGGGTGTTCCCGAGCCCTTCAGTACGCTGTGGGAATCCCGGATCCGAAAGGTTTTTAAAACCGGCAAGTCCCTTGTGGTGCGGGATACATTTCCAGTCGTCAACGGCACTCTCTATTACGAATCGCAGTGTGTTCCGGAATGTGATCCCGACGGGGCGATTCAAACTGTTCTGGTGCTTTCCAGGGATATCTCTTCGGCCGTGCGAATTAAGGAGGCGCTGAGGGAAAACGATCAGTTGTTGCAGAAAATCATTGAGCTTTCCCCCTTGTCTATGGCCATTGTCGGAATGGACGGGACAATTGAATATATCAACAGGAAGGCGATCGAGACTTTTGGGTATTCGCCAGAGGACATTCCTGCGATGGAGGAGTGGTGGGGTAAGGCTTATCCAGACAAAAGATATCGGAAACAATCCATGGCCAAATGGATGGGGCATGTTCAGAGGGCGATGGTGGAGCAGACCGAAATCCAGGGGGATGATTACCGGGTGACCTGCAAGGATGGCACCGTGAAGACGATGTTTGTTTTCGGGATTCCGGTCGCCAGCAAGGTGTTTGTCTTGTTCATTGATGTCACTCCCTACAAGACCCTGCAAGGAGACTTGGAGGAGATCCGGGACGGATTGGAAGTTACGGTCAGGGAGCGCACAACCAAACTCCAGGAGCTGGCGGAGGAGATCATCCGGGTTGAACATCGCGAACGGCGGCGGATTGCCTATATCCTGCATGAGGATCTTCAGCAATGGCTGGTGGCGGCGAAGTTCAAGATTGAGGAGCTTCATGACCAGATCCAGACGCCTGCAGCCCGGGAGGCGGCGACTCGGGCGCAGTCCATGTTGGACAAAGCGCTTGAGGTGACCCGTTCACTAACCGTGGATTTGCGACCGCCCATCATCCATGAGCGGGGCTTGAAGATGGCCCTGCGCTGGCTCGCGACGGACATGAAGCATAAATTCGCCCTGTCTGTTCAGATCAAGGTGGGGCCCGTGGCAGAGCGGATTTCGGAGGAGATGGGAATCTTTGTTTTCGAAGCGGTGCGTGAATTATTGATCAATATTGTCAAGCATTCGGGTGTCCGTGGTGCGACCGTTCAGATTAAACCCGAGGGACAGGACCAGTTCAGGGTGGAGGTTTCCGATAAGGGGCGCGGGTTTAACCCGGCCCGAACCGGAAAAAGGAAGTTCGGTCTTTTCAGCATTCGCGAGCGCGCCGATATTCTGAACGGCGACATGACCATTGTTAGTCGGCGTTGCAGGGGAACAACGATCAAATTGAAGCTCCCGTTAAAATCCAAGAAACCCTGACTTTAGGAATGCTGGAGGGGATCCTGCAAACGGGATCAAGGAGTGGCGCGGGTTGCTTCGACAGCGGTGAGCCAGTCGTTCAAGTCCTGCAGGTTCACCGGTTTATGCAGCACTTTGACGCCGAATTCCATGGCCCATTTCAAGGTGACATCAGTCCACAGTCCCGAAATCAAGGCGACGTGACTGGTAGTGCACCCTTTCCGCTTCACCTCGTCGATGAACTGGATTCCGTTGACAGTGCTCATGACCAAATCTGTCACGATGACATCGGGGCAGGGGATATCCGGGGAGCAGCTTCGTGCCGTGAAAAGAGGGCAGAGGGCAGGGTTGGAATAACATGTGACGTCGTAGCCGCGGACTTGCAGGTGTTTCTTGAGGATCTCGAGCATGATCGGGTCATCATCGAGAATCAGCGCTTTTTTTACATTCATGTCGTGTCTCTCTATCTGCTTTCTTTTTCCGGCTAACAGAGTACTCTTTTCGATCTCTAGCGCTCAAGCGCGAAAAACAGGGGGTGGGTGAGCCGAAAAGAAACTTGACGCCCCCTTGAAACTTTTCGCATCCTGCCGCTCCGAATTATTGCCGGATTGTGTAATGGTAGCACAGCAGATTCTGAATCTGCTTGTCTAGGTTCGAATCCTAGTCCGGCAACCAATCAACGAACCCCCTCACGCCCTTTATTACCAAGCCGTTCAGAACATTCCGCATCCGAATTCTGCCCAACGCCTTCACTTCGGATGACACCGTTAAGGCGAAAAATGACACCGATAAGCCGTCGGTATGCAGGTTTATGCAGGCTTGTGCAGGGGATACCAAGAAAACGGGCTATCCGACCATGATCAACGGTGATTTCCATTCATGTCACACGACGCGTCCCTTGCCCTCCGGAAGCAAGTTGCAGGACATCGACAACTTATCTTTATTTACATATATTGACAAAATGACAAGTTATGGCATACTGGCTTCAGTGAATAACAACCAGGGGAAACACATGAACAGCGTCATATCCATCAATCTTCGTCGCCTTCGCAGCATGAGGGGAAAGACCCAGGATGAGATCGCGACTGCCGCCGGCATCAGCAGGGTGGCCTACAGGAACATTGAAACGGGTACTTCGGAACCTCGCTCAGGCACTCTGGATGCCATTGCAGGGGCTTTGGGTGTGGATATCCTTGCCTTGGCCACCCCCGTACCCCAACCGACCACGCTTCGCTTTCGTGCCCACAAGGGACTGACTGCCCAGGAGCGGGCGGAAAGGACTCAACTGGTTACGGATACCCTGAACTGGCTGACGGACTTCAAGGAACTTGAAGACGTCTTGGATGAGAAGAGGCCATCTGTCCTGTCATCAAAGAGCCGACAGACCTCCGATATAGCCGCTCTGGCGGAAAAAGTCCGTCGTGAGGATTTCAAGGTTGACTGTTCTGCCTGCCTGCCTGACATCTGTGACATTCTCGAAAACGGGGGGATAAAAGTTCGTGTTCTCCAGTCCAACATCAAAGGATTCTCCGGGTTTTCGGTCGGCAAGGCGGATGGCGGACCTGCTGTCGTGGTCAACACCCTTTCCACCATCCCGGTCGAACGGCGGATCTTCACGGCAGCCCATGAGCTTGGCCACTTGATCCTTCATCGCAACTCCTTCGACCCCACTGTTGAAACCGAGGACAGCAACGAGGAGCACGAGGCTGACATTTTCGCATCGTACTTCCTCATGCCGAGCAAACAGTTCCAGGATGAATGGACTCGCAACCGTGGCCTTCACTGGGTTGATCGGGTACTGAAGACCAAAAGGGCATTCCGCGTCAGTTGGATGACCGTCCTATTCCGCCTGTGCGAACTCAAGCAGGCGGACAGGAGGAAGATCTTCTGGCAGTTCTCATCGGCCTACAAGAGCAGGTTCGGCAAGGAACTGAGCTACAAGCATGAGCCGGATTCGGCGACGACCATGATGGCCCCCACCCAGCCCAGCCAGGAGCCTGACCGCCTGACCGAATATGACTTCTATGAGGACAGGTTTGACCGTCTGGTCCGCAAGGCACTTGAAAAGGACGAGATCAGTGTCAGCCGGGCCGCCGAGATGTTGGCTATAAGCGTCAAGGAAATGCAGGAACTGGTATTGGAATGGAGGGAACACGAGTGACCTCCCAGCGACCGGTCTTGTTGATCTCTGACGCCTGCGTGTTGATTGACTTCTGCAAAGCCGGTTGCCATGACATCCTTTCCCTTGTATCCCGTCACATCCTGCCGATCCATGTGCCTTTCGTGGTACTCAAGGAAGTCGACCATCTTGACAAGGGCAAGGCGGAGAGAATCGGCATCACTGTTGTCGAGGTCACAGTCACTCAGATCCAGGAGGCGACAGCCGTTCGCGGAGGGCCATCACAGCAGGATCGTCTTTGCCTGATTGTCGCAAAAGACAGCGGTGGTGCCGTCTGGTCCAATGACAAGAAGCTCAGAGCCCTCTGCAAGGAGCATGGAGTCACATCCTATTGGGGGCTGGAGATCATTCTCTTGCTTGTCAAAGGGAACCATCTGGACGGGAAAAGGGCTCACGAAGCAGCAACCCTGATCCATAAAATCGACCCCCATTACATCACAACAGAAGTGTTGGAGGACTTCTTCAGGAAACTGACAGTGTTGATCAAATAAAAAGGGGACGGCTGTAACCGTCCCCTCAAGAGAAATTCCGCACGGGAACACTCGGATCCCAACGCGGAAACCAGCCAGAAATATCTCCACCTGATGGACGGAGAATATATTTCCAGAATGGTCTGGTCAAGGTGTTCCGAACAGAATTCAAGAGGTACACAATGGCTACCAATAAACCCATAGGCGACAACGCCCGGGTTGGTGCTGTCCGTGAACGATCGCAGACCTTCAATCCCCACACGGGATCGTGGGTCAAACGCGATACGGGATCAGGTCAGTTCATTGACCAGAAGGCGGATCAACATCCCTTCAAGGGTGTTCGTAAAGAGAAGTAGAACACAGGGGCTCGGGCCTCAAAACCCGAGCCCCCTAATTCCATACGGACTGAATCCCTGCTCTCTGTCCCCTCATGTCCCTTCTTGTCCCCTCATGTCACCCGCCCCCCTCATTCGGTACAAAACAGTTTGATTCGGTACAAAACATTGGATATATTGAAATTTTCGTGGGTGATATCCGGCTTCGAATCCTAGTCCGGCAACCAATCCCCCCTTTGTTTTCGAGCCGGTTTTGTTGGGTGCTGGGTCATAGCCCGAAAGTGGTGACGACGGTCACTTCAGGGGCGCGGTGAAGGCCGTATCGAAAGTGACTTCGGCGGAACGCTTGAGGAGCGGGCGATTCTGTTTCATGGCATCCTTCAGATCGGCGGCAGCATCCTCGTCGTACCACCAATACCAGGGAGCCCCACTCTCGTTGTTGTATTTCCCGAGGACGGTAGGCGGGGTGCCGAACTTATTCCAGTAGACGAGGCGTTTGTAATTAATGTTCCAGAGCAAGGCGTAAGGGTATTGGGCGAAAACGATCCGGTCAATGTCCCGGCAGAGGGCGTGGCGGGCGGCGACATCGAACATGGGTTTCTGCTTTTCAATGAGGGCATCTACGGTGCTGTCCTTGAACCCACTGATGTTGCTGCTCATTTTCCGGTCGGCTTCACGGGATGACCAGGGTCCCTCGGGATCCTTGAACAGGGATGACCCGAAGGCGGCCCAGGTCATATCGAAGTTGAATTCATCCATGTCGCGGGTCCAGGCGGCCTGATCCTTGGAATCAATTTGCATGTCAATTCCCGCATCACGCAGATCCTCGGCGACAATGGATAGGAATTTCCCCGAGGAGGCTTCGCGTTCCAGAAAGCGGAAACGGAAAGGATGCCCATCCTTTTCTAGCAGCCCGGTGGCCGGATTAGCTTTCCAGCCCGCCTCGGCAAGAAGTTTCCGCGCCTGATCCTTGTCGAAGGCAGTCAGTGGGTTCGGGCACGGATGCCCGGCGTCGTAGAGATCCTCAACGTAGGACCGGTGGAGGAAATACTGGTTGTACATCAGCGTGGCGTTCATGCGTTCGCGGTTGACCAGGTGACAGAGCGCCTTCCTGACGCGGACATCATCAAAAGGGGGCCTCCGCATGTTCATGGCGAATCCTTGAAATCCAATCGGATCGTAGTTGGATATCTTTTGCCGGATGATCCAATTATTCGAGAATTTCTCGCCACTGGTTTCATTCATCCAGAGCCGTGCCATATAGATTGGGAAAAGATCGAATTCGCCCTTTCTGAAGGCTTCAAAGGCGGTTTCCTGGGAGTCGTAGAATTTGTATTTCAGGGTCTGAAAATTGGCGATTCCCCGGGAGGAGGCCGAGTTCCGGTTCCACCAGTCGGCGCGGCGTTCGAGGGTGACGGAAAGGCCTTCCCGGACCGTTCCCATCCGGTAGGGGCCTGAAAC
>Ga0194062_1000675_pt1 | contig 14404 bp, 11 predicted proteins | sample SepL2225m_MetaG_FD_155481 | JGI IMG/M metagenome (GOLD analysis project Ga0194062, IMG submission 155481) | Anoxic zone freshwater microbial communities from boreal shield lake in IISD Experimental Lakes Area, Ontario, Canada - Sep2016-L224-25m | ecosystem: Environmental > Aquatic > Freshwater >... | reverse complement strand
GTCTTGAGGCGTCTTGGCGCCTTGCTGATGTGGACCGGAGCGACCCATCCGTAGGGCGCGAGCTGCATGATCTCGTCGGCGCTGTATCCGAGCAGTTCCGAGGCGCCCCGATTCGCCCAGATGATCGTCCCGTCAGGACGATGGGCGATCATCGCATCGACCGCTGCATCGATGAGCGTCGAGAAGTACGCCGCCTGCTCGTCCGGAGAGAGCCTGTCTGCGATATCGGGAGCAAGCCGCATGGGGTGATCGTCGACCTTAGCGGTCAACGGGAGGTCATCCTCGTGGGCGTTTCCCTGGCTGTCGGGCGAGTAGCTCATAGCCTCAAGGATACGCCTAGTCTCGTCGCCGCAGGACCGCTCGGCGTGCCGTGGGACTCATGCGCTTTGCCTCATACATCTCGATGTCTGCGCGCATCAGAAGCGAGCGCGCGTCATCGTCATGCTGGAAGAGCGCCAGGCCAGCGCTCGCGGTGATGTCGAGATGGATGTCACCGATCACGATCGGCTCGTGGACGCGGGCGATCAGCTTCTGGGCGAGGAATTCGAGATCCCCGGCGGACGCGACCCGGGAGAAGACGACCACAAACTCGTCTCCGCCGAGACGGGCCACGGTGTCTTCTTGACGTACGGACGCCTCGAGCCTGCGGGCGAGGGTGATCAGCACCCCGTCTCCGATTGCGTGACCATGGTCGTCGTTGATGTCCTTGAAGTCGTCGACGTCGAGAAACGCGATGCCGAGTAGGTCGTCATGACGGCGCGCCGAAGCCATAGCCAGCTCCAGCCGGTCCTCGAACAGCGCCCGGTTCGCAAGTCCCGTCAGCGGATCGTGGAATGCCAGATTCTCGAGCACTTCCCGCGCTCGAACCTGCTCGGTCACGTCTCTGGCGACGGAGACGATGTAGGGCCCGCCCGGGGCGTCGGCCCAGCGCGTGTGCACATCGTGGATCACGCGCTTGCCGTCGGGCAGTGTGTGCTGAGACAGGAATGTCATCTCGCCCGCTGCGCGAAGCGACTCGAGGCGTTCTCGGCGAGTCTCGGGGTCTATGTTGGAGGTCCACCCCCATGGGCCAAGCCGCTCGAACTGCTCCACGGTCAGCCCCATCATCGCCGCCGCTGCCGCGTTGAAGCGCACGATGCTACCGTCGGGTCGGTGGATGATTATGCTATCCCCGGCGACATCAAGTGCGAGCGAAATCAGACTCAGCTGCTGTGCAGCCTCGTCTTCGCTTCGCGCTCCCGAATCCGGGGTGAACATGGGCATGTCTGTTCTTTCGTCGAGGTGTCGAGCCGAATCCGCTTCGGCTTTCCCGTACGACCTGTATCGTCAAACGACCGCAATTGCTTAACCTGACCTTATGCATGCCGGTGGTCGCGCAGCATCCGGTTATGGTCAGAACCGGACGACCCAGGCGATCCTCACGAGGGGTTTGGCGTCCCGCATCGGTGCGGCGTGGTGCTCGGCTATACTCCGCAAGGGGTCGATTCCACGCTCCCCGTAGCCGGTATCCATGCTTCTGGGAGGCGCCACATGCTCGATGCACGATTCGTCCGAGACAACCCAGACGTCGTCCGCAACGCCATGGCGAGCCGCAATTCGTCGTGGGACGTAGAGGTGTTCCTGCGTCTCGACGAGGAGCGCCGCCGTCTCATCGGCGAGGTTGAGGCCCTTCAGGCTCAACGCAACGAGGCCTCGAAGGCCATCGGGGTGCTCATGCAGGCCGGCAAGCGAGACGAGGCCGAGTCGGCCAAGGAGCAGGTGCGGCTGGTCAACGACAAGATCACCGCCATCGAGTCCCACCTCGACGCGGTGGAGTCTGATACCAGGAACCTGCTGCTCACTGGTCCCAACATGCCCGACGCCAGTGTCCCCACCGGCGCCGACGAGAACGACAACGTCGAGATTCGGCGATGGGGCACGCCCCGCGAGTTCGCATTCGAGCCGTCCGCGCACTGGGACCTCGGGCCGGCGCTCGGCATCATCGACTTCGAGCGCGCGGTCAAGCTCGCGAAGTCGCGGTTCGTTCTGCTCGGCGGGATGGGAGCCAAGCTCGAGCGTGCGCTCATCAGCTTCATGCTCGACACGCATTCGGCCGCCGGCTACAAGGAGTGGTGGACTCCGGTGCTCGCAAACGCCGAGACCCTGACCGGCACGGGCCAGTTGCCCAAGTTCGAAGACGACCTGTTCAAGACGAGCGAGGGTCTCTACCTGATCCCCACCGCTGAGGTCATGCTCACCAACATCCATCGCGACGAGGTGCTCGAAGACGCCGACCTTCCGTTGCACTACACCGCCTTCACGCCCTGCTTCCGCGAAGAGGCTGGAAGCGCCGGCCGAGACACCCGCGGCATGATCCGGGTGCACCAGTTCGACAAGGTCGAGCTCGTGAAGTTCGCCCGGCCCGAGGAAAGCTTCGACGAGCTCGAGGGCATGCTGATCGACGCATGCCGCATTCTCGAGCTGCTCGAGCTGCCCTATCGCGTGATCGTTCTGTGCACCGGCGACATGGGCTTCGGAGCGGCCAAGACCTACGACATCGAAGTGTGGCTACCCAGCTACAACGCGTACAAGGAGATTTCGAGCTGCAGCAACTGCACCGACTTCCAGGCGCGCCGGGCGTCGATCAAGTACCGGGCACCGGGCGAGTTCAAGGGCTCGCGGCTGGTACACACACTCAACGGCAGCGGTCTGGCAGTGGGGCGGTGCCTTGCCGCAGTGCTGGAGAACTACCAGCGCGAAGACGGCAGCATCGAGATCCCGGAGGTGCTGCGCCCCTACCTGGGCGGCGTGAGCGAGATTCGCGCTTAGGACGAGCGTGGCTGCTTGCTACTCGCGCTCCACGGATGACGCAGCTATGACGATAGCCGAGCGCCCGTTCCACTCGATGCGCTTGCCATCGACGATCGCGTAGAGCGTGGTGCCGTCCAGCGCACGCAGCTTGAGGGGGATTTCGTGCATCCGGTGCCCCTGCTCGAGCATGAGCTGCCTGCGCTCTCGGCCGGCATCCATCCCATCCGGGTGGACGATGGATGAAACATCGATTCCCAAGAGGTCGTCGGCGCTGGAGGCGTGAAGCACGCGCGCGGCTGCCTCGTTTGCGAACAGGATGGCAGACGCTCCGTGGATGATGATCGGCACGTCCAGAGCATCAAGGGCCGCTCGGAACATCGAATCGTTGGTGAGTCCGTCCAGCGTCGTCATGCGAGTGTCTCCGTTGCGGGTCTTGCGCCGAGCAGGCGCCGAGGCCTCGAATCTCTGCGGGTCGATTGTACCCAATCGCGCAGCCAAGTATGTTTCGCCGGCTGGCCGCCCCACGCGGCGCGAACCCGCATCCTATTCGGCCAGCAGCCTCTCGGCGTTTCCTCCGAGAATGGCGTTGGCCACGCCGTCAGCCAATGGCAGGCGCCGCAACCACGCTATCTCGGCCGCCGGATCGGCCCACGGGCCGTCGCTTCCGAACAGGACCCTGTCGCTTCCGTGAGCCTGAACGATCGCGACGAAGTCGGCATCGGGGAGATGACCGAGGGTGTAGGCGGTGTCGAGGTAGACGTCTCTGCCCACAAGCAGCTCAGCGACTTCGCCCCACGCGCCGTATCCGCCGAGGTGGGCGAGGACCATGCGTAGCTCGGGGTAGGCCTCGACCACGGTGACGAAGGACTCCGGAGTTCCGTGGTAGGTGTCGTGGAACTCGTCACGACCGGCATGGAACAGGACGGTCATGTCGTGTGCTACGGCCGCTTCGTAGATCGGCGCCAACCGTGGCTCGTCGGGGGCGAACGCTTGGTGCTCCGGGTGCAGCTTGAACCCGCGCAGACCGAGCGAGGCCATCCGCGCGACCTCTGCGGCGGGATCCTCGTAGTCGGGGTGCATCGCGCCGAACGCCACGATGCGTGCCGAGGCGATCCCCGCGACCCAGTTGTTGATTCCGCTCACCTGACCGGGCTTCGTCGCAACCGGTTGCACGACGGAGCGGTCGATCCCGCTCGCGTCCATGCTGCCGAGCAGGCCACGCACTGTGCCGTCATAGGTCGCGACCAAGGTGCCCTTGTGCGCCATCGAGGCGAGCGCCTTGTCTGCCACGGCATCGGGCCAGATGTGGGTGTGGATATCGATGATGAGAGGCAGAACGGCTCCTTCGGGCGGGGTTAGACGTACGCGTCACATCATGAAGTCTGGCGGCAGTGAGTGCCAGAGGTGCGGCTGGATGCCCGTGTGGGCATACTCCTGAGTACCGCATCGCATATCCTCTGGAGGCAGGTCCCATGCCCAAGCATTCAGGCTCCTCGGCCGATAGAGGCGTTCTCGCGCCCACGATCCTCGTCGTCTTCGGACCCACAGGCGATCTCATGGCGCGCAAGGTCGTTCCCTCGCTGTTCTATCTGCGTGAGCGTGGGCAGCTGCCCGAGCGGCTGCGCGTGGTGGGCTTTGGGCGGCGCGAGTGGGGTAACGCCGAACTGCGGGAGCACGTACGTGGCATCCTTGCCGAGCGTGCTGCGCACGCCGATCCGACCGACGTTGAGGCGTTTCTCGGGCTGTTCGAGTACCAGCGTGGCGAGTTTCACGACCTCGAGGCCTACAAGCGCACGCAGCGTCGCCTCGCCGAGATCCAGACCGAGTGGGGCGTGTGCGCCAACAAGCTCTTCTACCTTGCTGTCCCCCCGGACAACTACGAGACCATCTTTCGCAGTCTGGCCAACGGCGGTCTGACCATCGAATGCAGCGACCTGACGGGCTGGACGCGCGTGCTCGTGGAAAAGCCGTTCGGGGACGACCGCGATACCGCCCGCGACCTCGACACGCTCCTCGGCAGTCTGTTTCGCGAGGAGCAGATCTACCGCATCGACCACTATCTCGCCAAGGAGATGCTCCAGGGCATCATGAACTTCCGGTTCACGAACAACCTGTTCGAGTGCGAATGGAACCGCGACGGCATCGAGTCCATCGACATCACGCTGCTCGAATCGATCGGCGCCGAGAAGCGCGGCGCGTTCTACGATGCTGTCGGCGCGTTGCGCGACGTCGGGCAGAATCACCTGCTGCAGATGCTCGCGCTGATCGCCATGGAGCAGCCTGCCTCCGACACGGCGGGGGAGATTCGCGCGGCGCGTGCCGCGCTCATCGAGTCGCTTGCGCCCATGACTCCGCGTGAGGTCGCCGAGTCGACCTTCCGCGCCCAGTCGACGGGCTTTCGCGACATCGTCGGCGTATCGCCGGACTCCGATACCGAGACGTACTTCCGGCTCAAGACCACCCTGAGCGGTCCGCGTTGGGCCGGCGTGCCGGTCACGATGCAGTCAGGCAAGCGGATGGGCGCTGCGCGCAAGGAGATCACCGTCACGATGCGGCGACCGGAGCCGTGCATCATGTGCGACATGGAGGAGCGCCAGGCCAACCGCATCGTGTTCACGCTCGAGCCCAGCGATGGGATCGACATCGTGTTCTACGCCAAGAAGCCGGGCTTCGAAGACGAGGTCGAGGAGCGCGTCTTCTCGTTCTTCCTCTACGAGAAATCCGAGAAGGCCCAGTACGTCGAGGAGTACGCCAAGCTCATCCACGATGCGTTCGCCGGCGACCAGACGCTGTTCGTCTCGACACGCGAGATCGACGCGGGTTGGAGCTTCATCGATCCCATCGTCGACGGGTGGGAGGCAGGTCTCGTCGCGCTCGAGAGCTACGAGCCCGACACCGACACCATCGTCGCGAAGGCCCAAGCCGCGCTCGCAACCGCCGGCACCCCGGGGTCTGTGGGAGTCATCGGGCTCGGGAAGATGGGGGCGGGACTCGCGCTCAATCTCATCGATAGCGGCTGGCGGGTTGTGGGATGGAATCGCAGCACCGAGGTCGCTCAGGCGATGGAGCCGGAAGGGCTCATCGCGGCGCCGACGGTTCGCCAGCTGGTGGCCGAGCTGCCCGCGCCTCGCACGATCTGGCTCATGGTGCCGGCGGGCTCGCCCGTCGATGAGCTGCTGTTCGGCGCGGCCGACGACGGCATCGGGGGTCTGGCAGAGCTCCTCATCCCGGGTGACACCGTCATCGACGGCGGCAACAGCTTCTGGAAGGACGCTGCTCCGCGTGCCGAGAAACTCGCCGAGCTCGGAATCCACTACCTCGACAGCGGAACGAGCGGGGGCCCCGCAGGTGCGCGCAATGGCGCGTGCCTGATGATAGGCGGCGACCGGGCGGTGTTCTCGGCCAACGAGCCGATGTTTGCCGACGTGGCGCTGCCGGATGGCTACCGCTTCTTCGACGGGCACGGCGCGGGCCACTTCGTGAAGATGGTCCACAACGGCATCGAGTACGGCATGATGCAGGCCATCGCCGAGGGGTTTGCGCTCATGCACGACGGCCCGTTCGATCTCGACCTTGAAGAGGTCGCTGCTGTCTATCAGCACGGGAGTGTCGTGGAGTCGCGGCTCGTCGGGTGGCTCGGCAGCTCGTACGCGGAGCTAGGCAGCGACCTGGAGGGTGTGAGCGGCGTGGTCGGGCACACAGGCGAGGGCGCGTGGACCGTGCAGACGGCGCACGAGGTGGGCGTTCCCGCGCCGATCATCGAGGGCTCGCTTCGCTTCCGGGAGGAGTCCGAGTCGCGGCCGAGCTACGCCGGGAAGGTCCTCACTGCCATGCGCAACGCTTTCGGTGGGCACGGCCTCGGGCCGGGAGGCGGTCCGCGCAGGTAGTGGATGTAGCGCTGCTACCCGCGCTTCATCCTGCCACTCAAGCCCCACCAGGCCATCTTCGCACCGCCGCGAATCAGGCGGCCCGCCTTCAGCAGCGGGTAGATGCGCCCGGTGGTCGCTCCAGGTGCGGCCTCGAGCAGGTCCGCGCAGCGGGCGCCCACTTCGGACAGCGGTGTGCCGAACGCCTCGAGTGCGAGGCGGATGTTGCCCTTCGTGGCCTCGAGGCGCGGGCTGCACGTGATGTCGACGTAGAAGTCGGTGTCGACCATGCCGGGCACGAAGGCGTTGACCGACACGTTGCCACAATCCTTGTTCTCGGCGGCAAGCGACTTGGTCAGCGATGCGATGGCCGCCTTGCTCGCGGCGTAGGCGGCGGTATATGCCGTCGCCTCGCCCTTCCAGCCCCGGCCGCACATGTTCATCAGGTAGCCGCCATGCTCACGGAAGTGAGGGATGACGGCCTTGGCCCCGTACATGTGTCCGATCAGGTTGATGGCCACGAGCGCCTCGATCTCGTCGGCGCCTTCCTCGTCCATCGGACGATAGCCGTTGGAGACGCCTGCGTTGTTGAGCCACACGTCGATGCGGCCGTGCGTCGCAAGAGTGTGGTCACGCAGCGCGATGACGTCGTCGAAGAGTGAGACGTCGGCGGGGATTCCGCTGACCGCGTCAGCGCCGCCCGGATTGAGCGCGCCAATCTCGTCGACAGCGCGGCCTACCGCGTCGGCGCGACGCGAGGACACCACGACCGTCGCACCCCGTCGCGAGCACTCCTCGGCGATGGCACGGCCGATGCCTCGAGTTGAGCCGGTAATGACGACGACTTTGCGGGCAAGGCTCATGCGAGCTCCTTGTCGGCGAGAAACGACGTCGCGATGGCGATCGCCTCGGCCGGCGTCTCGGCGTCGACGAGCCGGCCGGACAGGTAGTAGCGCTCGAACGGCTTTCCCAGCGGAAAGCCCAAGAGGACGACGGGGCGGCCGCTCTTGAGCGCCAGAGCGATCTCGGATACCGTGCCCGCCCCGCCCGGCAGCGCAATGACGACCTGGCTTGCGAGCACGTTGATGGCGTTGCGTGCGTCACCCATACCGGTGGGAATCGCCACGTGGACGTGAGGGGCGGTACCCTCGGTCGAGTCGCCCGGAAGCACGCCGATGACCAGTCCGCCGGCATCCGATGCTCCGCGTGAGGACTCCGCCATAACGCCCGCGTCGCGGCCGCCGGTCAGCAGCACCCAGTCTTCGAGCGCGATGAGCCGTCCGACCTCGCGCGCGTTGCCGAGTACCTCTGGATCGGCCATCGCGCCACCCATCACTCCGACCACCGTGCGCATGCGCCCACCTCCTGATGGCATGGTACGCCAGCGGCGGATATCCACCCATTGCGCGACGGTTGCCGGACACGCGCGGTTGGCATCGTCGGAGAAGTGGAGCCAGCGGGACGGGGATTCAGTCCAGTGTCGTCGCATGCATGGCTGCGTCGGCAGCTGAGTTGAGACCATCCATGTCGCAGGAGATGAGTTCTACTCTCCGGGTGGCACGCGGTCGCGCGGGGTCACTTCGCGCGAAAGGCCGAAAAGCGCGGGTCTCCCGCCCCAGGTTCCGGCACTGACGCGCGTCTCGACAGGGATGAGCGTGCCGTCTTTGGTCTGCAGGTCCACGGGACAGTGGTCCCGCTCGCCAGCGAGCATGGCGCCGATGATCTGCGCCGCCTCGGCGCGACGCTCCGGGGGATGGACCAGGAGGACGTCTTGTCCTGCGAGCTCTTCGGCACGGTAGCCGAGTCTCTCCGTGACCGTCGCGTTCGTGAGGATGATGCTGCCGGTCTCGTCGAGCACAAACAGGAAGTCGTCCACGGCGTCGAACAGCGCCTTCAAATCACGTTGGCTCTCCCGAAGGGCCTCGTCCGCATGCATGCGCATGACGATTCCGCCCACCTGCTGAGCCATGGTTTCGAGCGCGTTGCACGCATCGATGGGGATCTCGTGGTGTGAGTGCGACGCGAGGTTGAGGACTGCCAGAAGCTGACCTCGATGTGCGACAGGCATGACCACGAGCCCGAGCAGTGACTCCTCGGAGTGCACGGCGCTGCTCGACTCGGGCCGGATGCCAGCGTATGAGCCGCGGACGGTCCTGCCGTTTCGTGCAAGCCGTGACTGTGGGGCGTCGGCCGGATAGCGAGCGGCGTTGGCAACGAACTCCTCAGACAACCCCTGATGAACGACGAGTTCGAGCGCCCCGTCGTCATCGGCGAGGTACACGCCGCCCGCATCGATGCCCTCCATGGTCAATGCGGCGTCGAGAATCTGCTCCAGCGCCTCGTGCACACCGCCGCCTGAGCCAAGTCGCAGACTGAGCTGGTGCTGCACCCTGAGTGCTTCTTCGAATCTACGGCGTTCAGTGACGTCCTGAACGATGTTGAGGAGGGCTGCTTCGTTGTCGACGACGACGGGAATCGAGCGCACCTCTACGGAGGAGGCGGTGCCGTCGCGGTGCCGCTCGGTGGCCTCGTAGGTGGCACCGCGCTCGGCCGCGTTGCGGATGTGCCCCTCTATCGAGGCGTGGTCCTCGGGGGCCCGCAGATCACGGACATTGAGGCGGATCATCTGGTCATACGGGTAACCGTAGAAGTCCAGGGCCGCGATGTTCGCATCCAGTATGGACCCGTCGATTCCCATCAAGATCATGATTCCGTCGAGCCGGTCGATTGCGTCACCGGTGGTGACGATACGGCCTATCTTCATGCGGCTCCTCGTTCCCCATGCGTCGCCTTGAACTCGCCAGATGTGCCCGTCCTCTACGGCCATGCGCCGCAGCAACGATAGGGTGTCCGACGGCACCCGTTGAGGATGTACCCTTCAATCTGGGAATTTTGCGATTCGAGCCGAGAAAGCAACAGCACGAGCCGCCCGCGTCAGCTGGCGGCTCGTGCTGTTGAGGTCGATTGAGGTCGCGCTACTTCAGCTCGAAGATCACCGTCACGTTCGCCGTGACATCGAGCTGCCCTGTCTCGATCGGCACGCTCTTGGCCGCTCCGGCCGCCATGCTGTCGTATACCGGCTGCGGACCGACGGAGCTCACGTCGGTCGAGCTGATGCTGAGCACGGCCCCAACGCTCTTGCCTGCGGCCTTGGCCATGGCCTCGGCGCTCTTGCGAGCGTCAGCTACGGCGGCATCGATCGCCTCGGCACGATACGGGGTGGGGTCAGCGATGGTGAACGTCGGTCCACTGATGTTGTTCGCGCCCGCTGCGTTGGCCGTCGAGATGATGTCACCGAGCTTGCCGATGTCGCGGACCTTGACCTGCACTGAGAGAGACGCCTGATAGCCGGTCACGACCTGCTTCCCGCCCTGGTCGGCCATCTGCGGATAGACGCTGACGCCGCGAGTCTGGATGTCCTTCGCCGAGACGCCCGTCTTCTTGACTGCGGCGGTGATCTGCTCGGCGGTCTTGGACGCGTCATCGAGCGAGGTCTTCGCGCTTGCGGATGACGTGGATACGCCGAAGGACATCTGCGCCGTGTCAGGGGTCGCCTGGGCGGTTCCGGTGCCAGCCGCCGTCACGGTGTTGGCTGCGGAGCCGGCGGGTGCCGTGATGACCTTCGTGCTGCACCCGGACAGCGAGATGAGCGCGAGTACGAGTAGTGCCGCTGTTGCTGCGGTCGCGCCGTGGCCTCGGGAAGCCATTGCAGTCCTCCTTGGGGTCGCTTGCGCATCAGTCGATGCGCGTCGTTGCTTCATTACCCGTTGGACGCGGCGTCTGACCGAACCGTTCGCGGGTGCTGCCGCTTGGCTGCGGTGTGCATGCACCTGCCGAAGACTACGGCGTGCTGTCGGCGATTACGCTACGATCTCGGCCGCTTTCCTTTGCCTGATACAGCGCCCGGTCCGCCCGGCTCAAGAGCGCGTCAAGTCCCTCATCCTGGTCGCACGAGCATGCGATGCCCGCGCTTACCGTGATGCTGAGTTCGGTTCCGCCCGAATGCGCGGGGGCATGGGCGAGCATCTCGCGTAGCCGCTCGATCGTTGCGCCCGCCTGCGAGCAATCCGTAGCGGGCAGGATCAGCGCGAACTCGTCGCCTCCGACGCGAGCGAGAACATCGACCTCGCGAATCGTCGCCTGCGCCGCCTCGACAAATGTGATCAGCATCTGGTCGCCGGCGGCGTGACCGTGCAGGTCGTTGACGCGCTTGAGGTGGTCGACATCCATGTACGCCACGGCAAGCGGATGATGATACCGATGCGCACGCCGCAGTTCGCTCGTAGCCAGCTCGAGGAAGTGCCTGCGATTCGCTACACCCGTGAGATCGTCGGTCGTGGCCTGGCGCTGCAATTCGGCCTCGAGATGCTTGCGCTCGGTGATGTCGCGGGTGACTCCCCGCACCTCGCGGCGACCGGTCCGTTCGTTGATGTGTAGGCTCGCGACGACCTCCGTCATGATTGTCGAGCCATCCTTACATGGCTGCTGGATCTCTTGAGTGATGAACTGGTCCGCAGCGATCCTGCCCGCATCCATCGCCTCGATGCCCTCGACGATCAGCTTGCGTACGCGCTGTCGCATCTCGGGATCCAAGGCGGCGTCCACGGGCGCGGCGAGCACCTCTTCGGGCGTGAATCCCCGCAGCTTCTCGACTGAAGGGCTGACGTAGAGGAATCGGAGCGTCTCCGGGTCCAGGGTCCAGATCACATCCCGGATGCTCTCCGTCAGGAGCCTGTAACGCTCCTCGCTTTCTCGAAGCGTCTCTTCGGACTTCCTGCGCTCTGTGACGTCCGTGCCCACGGAGACAAACTGACCCGGTTGTGGCGAGTAGGCGGTGATGAGGTAGTAGCGGTCGAGCTCACGAGCGTATTCCTCGAACCGGGTCGGAACGCCCGTCACGGCGACTGCGCCGTAGCGATCGATCCAATGCTGCTCGGTTCCGGGCAGAACCTCGAGGACCGTCCGCCCGATGATGTCCTCGGCTCGCAGACCTGTCTGGACCTCCCATGCGGGATTGACCTCGAGGAACCGGTAGTCACACGGCTTGCCGTCATCGTCGAGGATGATCTCGTGCATGGCGAGTCCCTCGACCATGTTGCGGAGAACAAGCGCGTTGCGCTGGGCGACACGCCCCAGCTCCTCAGCGCGACGGACATTCGCGAGCGCCGAGAAACAGTGGTGCGCGAAGGTCTCGATGAGCTCTGCTGGCACGCGCGTATCGAGGCTCCGCGTCAGGATGTGCACGTTGCCGAACGTCGTGCTGCTATCAGAGACTCCGATTGTGTAGACGTCGCATATCCCAAACATCTTGGCGCCCGCAGCACCGACCGAGTGGGGGATCTCGCTCTCGGCGAACTCCGCAAACCCGCCTTCGATTCTCGAAAGGTGCCCGTCGAGGAGCGCCGTCCGAAGCCGGGTTGAGATTGGCGATTGCTTGCCGACAACGTCGAAGCCGACGAGCTTCCCGGCATTCACGAGGTCCGATTCATCCAGCCCGGATACCGCGCGCGTCACGAAGCGGTCCAAGTCGGGCGCTGCCTCATTCACAATCACGATGGCGCCCGGCACCACCTCGGAGATGAACTCGCCGATGACGGCGTAGACGTCGCCGGTGCTCTCGCATCGCAAGAGCGCCATTGCGGCGTCGGCCAGCTGACCGGTTTCTGCTTGAGTAGCGGCTTGAACTGCTGCGTCTTTGCGAAGCAAGTCCTTGCCGCCGTCGCTACTCATCGTCCCCCCGTGCATCGTCGGCATTCGCGTCGGCTTCACAAGATGGTATCCAAGCGCACGGATTGCGAAACCTGACGGGAGTGCAATCGGTCACAGTCGTCGGGTTCGCCGAGGTTTGGGCTTCGGGGAGGCCGGGCACTCATGGTTGAGGGGAGCGACACGCTCGACGCGTGTGGAGCGCCTTCGCCCTGCGTGACAACATCGGGAGGACCCATGAAGAGCCACCGTATCGCCTATTGCATCCTTGCGACGATTTGTGTCGCCGTACTGATCGCGGGATGTGGGTCCTCGGAGCAGGCGCCGCCCGCAGCGCCTACGGGTGCGGTCCTGCTCGCCGATTCGTTGAGCACCATGCGGCCGCAAAGCGTCTGGCAGCACTTCTACGACATCACTCAGGTCCCACGTCCGTCACACCATGAGGAGAAGGCGACCGAGTTCGTCTCGGCGTTCGGGCGCGGGCTCGGGCTCGAGACGGTCGTCGATGATGCGGGCAACGTCATCATTCGCAAGCCCGCGACAGCGGGTATGGAAGACCGGCCCGGCGTCGTTCTCCAAGCACACCTCGACATGGTCCCCCAGAAGACCGAGACGTCGACCGTGAACTTCGAGACCGATCCCGTGACCCCCTATGTCGACAACGGATGGGTACACGCTGACGGTACGACGCTTGGTGCCGACGACGGCATCGGCGTCGCGATGATCATGGCGATCCTCGAGGCGAAGGACATCGTCCACGGGCCGATCGAAGCGCTCTTCACGGTGGACGAGGAGGACGGATTCGATGGTATCAACGGGCTGTCGGCCAAGGCGTTGACGGGCCGGCTCTACATCAACGTGGATAACGAGGTCGAAGGCCAGTTCTTGATCAGCAGCGCAGGCGGCGTCTACGTCGATTCGAGCAAGAAGTACGCGGAAGTGGACACGCCTTCGGGGATGAGTGGGTTTTCGGTGACGGTTGACGGTCTGGCCGGCGGCCACTCGGGCGCAGACATCAACAAGGGCCGCGGCAGCGCGCACCAGCTCATCGCGCGCCTGCTCGTCGATGCTCCGGCCGAGCTCGGGATCCGGGTCGCGAGTCTGACGGGCGGCAATCTGGCTAACGCCATCCCGCGCGCGGCAACCGCAGCCCTCGTAGTGCCTACGGCGCAAGCGGATGCGCTTGCGTCCTATGTGAGCGAGTTCGGCAAGGTAGTGGCAAGTGAGCTGGCAACAAGCGACCCGAAGGTAGCGGTGTCGTGCGACGCCACGGATCTCCCCGTAGCGGTCATGTCACCCGCCGAGCAGAAGGCGCTGATCGGCGCGGTATACGACGTCCCTCAGGGCGTCTACCGCATGAGCGCAGAGGTCCCTGGCTTGGTCGAGACCTCAGGAAATCTCGGTGTGCTCTCCATCGCCAAGGGCGCGTTCGCTGGCACCGTGTATGTGCGCAGCGCGATTGACTCCGAGCGCGACGCCGAGGCCAAGCGCTTTGCCGGTGTGTTTGAGAAGGCGGGTGCGAAGGTCGACATCAACGGCGCCTATTCGAGCTGGCCACCGAACCCCGATTCGCCACTTCTGGCGCTCATGGAGCAGGTGTACACCACCACGTTTGGAGTAGAGCCCTCGGTCGAGGCGATCCACGCCGGGCTCGAGACGAGCGTTGCCGGGGTTAAGTATCCCAGCATGGACATGATCTCGGTCGGCCCGACGCTCTTGAACGTTCATTCACCCGACGAGCGGCTCGAGGTCGCCAGTGTATCCAAGGCCTACGACCTGATCGTGGCGACGCTCAAGCAGATCGAGTAGCACGCGGGGGCGGTGTCATCGCGCGTCATCGTGGCGCGGTGGTTTCCAGCTCCCGCTCGATCATGACCAGTTTGCGGTCGGTTCCCCAACGGTAGCCGCCAAGTTCGCCCGTGGAGCGCAGCACTCGGTGACACGGGATGACGTAGGCGACCGGGTTGGCGCCTACTGCGTTGGCGACCGCGCGGGATGCCGTGGGCTCGCCGATCCGCTGCGCCAGATCGCTGTAGGAGATG
>Ga0194062_1000673_pt1 | contig 14405 bp, 7 predicted proteins | sample SepL2225m_MetaG_FD_155481 | JGI IMG/M metagenome (GOLD analysis project Ga0194062, IMG submission 155481) | Anoxic zone freshwater microbial communities from boreal shield lake in IISD Experimental Lakes Area, Ontario, Canada - Sep2016-L224-25m | ecosystem: Environmental > Aquatic > Freshwater >... | reverse complement strand
TCATAGCCCTCAGAATTATAAATCAAATATTTAATAAACTTTACGGATACAAAGGGCATATCACAGCCCAGCACAAGGGCACGCGGTTTCCGGCTTGCTTTAAGGCATGAATAAATACCCGATAAAGGACCTTTGCCATGTATTTCGTCAGGTATTTTTCTGAAATCATACGATGGAAATTTATCTTTGTCACAACTTATCAGAATTTCGTTACAATACTTTTTAAGGAGGTTCAAAGGATATTCTATAAGCGGTTTGCTTCTGAAAAGCATCGAAGCTTTATCAGTTCCCATCCGGCTGCTCTCTCCTCCCGCCAGCACGATGCCCCCAAGGTCATTTCTAATATACATATTCAATCGGGCTTTATCCATAACGGATCAGGGTATGATTATTTAAGGTTATACTGTATCTTTGACCAAAAATAGGCTTAAAACGACTGAGCTGAAAGAAATCCAGCCGGTTTTTATTAACATGAAATTCAGCTATTCAGAACAATTTTTTCTTTTAACGATTGATCCTGTTACAGGAAGGGCATTTCCTGTTTCTGAACAGGTTATGCACCTGACGCTAGCCGGTGCCATACTGTTTGATGCGTCTTTCAAAGGAATGATCAATGATGACTGGGAGCAGGTGACTGTCCTGAAAACGTTTGAAACAGGGCATCCCGCGCTGGACGAAACAATGCGTTGCCTGCAGGTTTCTGATAAATCCATTCCGCTTGAAAAAGCGTTGGCCCTGGTGGCGGCTCATGGGATAAGCCTGCGCCGCATGGTGTCGGATTTTTTACAAACACGGGGAGTCCTGACCAGGAAAAAAAAGGAGATCATCCGCAGGTCATGGACACAGGAGCTTTTTTCACCAGACATACCCCTGGTCATAAAAATACAGCATAAAATCAGAGATGCGATCATCAAGGATGAGTTGCCTGATTTTCAGCTCCCTGCATTGGTTAGTCTGGTAGTAGCAGGTGGTTTGAACAAGTATATTCTGAGCCCGGATGAAGCGGCCCGGTTCAGGGAGCGTATCGACTGGCTTGCAGGGATGGAATCATTGGGAAGGGCAATCATCCGTTCGGTTCGTTCTCTTGAATCGTCTGACCTGGATCAGGATGCCGCTAAAATGGTGGGTTTGGATTACAATGAGCCAAAAACTATGGCAGGAGGGATGGACGCTGTTTTGTCGTCGCTGGGGTATCTCTATAAAGAGGTTGGGATAAGGCAAAGCAGGAAACTCATTGGCAGCTTTAACCAGGTAGGAGGGTTCGAATGCCCGGGCTGTGCCTGGCCCAATCCCGACAATGGACGTTCACATTTCGAATTCTGTGAGAATGGGGCTAAAAGCCTCAGTTCCGAAGCAACGAAAAAGACCGTCACTGCCGGGTTCTTAAAGGAATGGCCTGTAAAGGATCTCATGCGGACCCAGGGCCACTGGCTGGAGCAGCAGGGGCGACTTGCATTTCCGATGATACTGAACGAAAACGAACAGCATTATAAACCCATTTCATGGGACGGGGCCTTCAGGCTAATTGCCGGTGAACTCAAAGCCCTTAATCATCCTGATGAAGCGGTTTTTTATGCTTCAGGCAAATCTTCCATAGAAGCCGCATACATATACCAGCTGTTAGCACGCACTCTGGGAACCAATAATCTGCCGAGCAGCGCCAACCTTTGTCACGAACCTTCGGGGAAAGCCCTTGCGATGAGCCTGGGTTTTGGGAAAAGCAGTGTTACTCTCGACGATTTTCCAAAAGCCGATGCCATCTTTTTGTTCGGCCACAACCCCGGGTCCAATCATCCCCGTATGTTGAATTCCTTGCAGTCGGCAGCCAGGAAAGGCTGCAGGATCGTTGCCGTGAACCCAATGCCCGAGGCCAGCCTTATGGGTTTTGCCGATCCACAAGACCCCATGTCATACATAGGAAAACAAACCAGGCTCGCACATTTGTATCTTCAGCCCAGGATAAACGGCGACATGGCTCTTGTCAGGGGGATGGTTAAAGCAAGCCTGGAGGAAGATAAACTTAAGGGGAACATTCTTGATCATGGTTTTATACGTAAGTATTGCAGTGGATTCGGTGAGTACGAACAAATTGTTTTACAAACTTCATGGGAATCGATAGTTACAGCCAGCGGTGTTGAAAAAAACCTGATAACAGAAGCAGCAAGGATATATTTTACTTCCGAAAATGTAATCGCAAGCTGGTGCCTGGGGATTGCGCACCACCTGAATGCCACGGAAACGATCAGGGAGATCATAAATCTGATGCTGCTGAAGGGAAATATCGGGAAACCTGGTTCAGGCTTATGTCCGGTTCGTGGCCACAGCAATATACAGGGGATCCGCTCTTCCGGAATCGGCGTGAACATGCCCGTTGATTTTTTGGAATCACTTGAAAAACATTTCCCTGTAAGGATTCCCCGCACACCCGGGTTGAGTGTGATACCGGCTATCAAAGCAATGGCTGAAGGAAAAGTAAAAGTTCTGATTTCTCTAGGGGGGAACCTTGCATCGGCGGTTCCGGATACATCGTTTACCGAGGAAGCATTGCAACAGTGCAGGCTTACAGTCATGATCTCGACAAAATTGAACCGGAGCCACCTGATAACAGGGAAGAAAGCATTGATCCTGCCTTGCCTGTCAAGGTCGGAGGAGGATATCATCGATGGGATTAAACAATTTATCACGATTGAAGATTCAATGGGTAAAGTCAGTTTCTCCAGGGGATGTATGCCACCGGTTTCACGTCATCTGAAGAGTGAGGTTTCTATCATAAGCGGGATCGCCAGCGCTACATTCGGCAATCATACCGGCATTGAATGGCAAAAGTTCTCCAATGATTATCATCACATCAGATCAGCCATTGCCGAAACCATACCGGCATTCAGGGATCTGGGAAAATCAAATCTGCCAAGGGATGGATTTTACCTGGAAAATCCTTTGCAAAAACGAATTTTCAGAACGCCCGATGGCAAGGCCCAATTCAGCGATAGTCCGATGGATATGATTCTTCCTGCGACAGGGGAGTTGCTGCTGATGACAATACGAAGTCACGACCAGTTCAATACTTCTGTTTTTGGGATGAATGACCGTTATCGCGGCATCAGTAATGAACGACGTGTTTTGTTTATGAACAGTAAGGATATGGAGGAGAGGAAAATCCTGCCTGAGCAACAGGTAAATATCCAAAGCTATTACGAAGAAAAGGAGAGAAAACTGGAGGGCTATTATGCAATTCCCTACCCTATAAGCCCAGGTTGCGTTGCAGCCTATTTCCCTGAAGCAAACTGGCTTTTGTCAATAAACAACACAAGCAGTGACTGTGAGACCCCGGCATATAAATCTGTGATTGTCAGGGTGGAGAAAAATGGGAAATCAGAACTTCATTAAACTGCTTACCAGATTGACTCCGGGATCCAAACCGATTTTTTTGCGGATGCGTGAACGAGCCGATTCCACTGTCGATATTGAAATATTTGCAATGTTTGATATGTCTTTCGATGAAAGATTCAATCGAAGCAAAGCACAAAGATGCAGATCGTTCTGACTTAAATCAGGAATCGATTTACAGATGTTTTCATAAAAATCAGGATGCAATTCCTTAAATAACCTTTCAAATTCTTCAAGTGGGGAGGTGATTGTTCCACTTTCAAGCTGTTGAAGGATTTTTCGGAAGACCTCCTGCTCCTTTTTTCTGGAAAATGAATGAGAGAGGGGTGCAAGTTTCCCGGCCAGGGACGTCAGCAGATTGTTGGTTTGGGCATTCATCAGCGACTGGAAAACAAGATACTGATCCTTTAATCCGATGTCAAAAGTAAGCTGGCCGATCTGCTGTTCCTGAAGCTGTTTTTCAAGCTGTACCTGCTTCATCTCTGATTTCTGAAACAGTATTTCCTTTTCGGTCAGGGCATTGGATTCAAGAGCCAGCAATTTGTCAATTCTCAGTCGTTTCTGAATTAGCCAGAGAAGCACCACAATCAATAATAAAACAACCACCACTGAGACCGACAGGATATAGGTCATCTGCGACTTTCTGCGGTCCAGTTCCTGCTCTCGCTGAAGGATTGTCAATTGCTGGTTAAGCAGCTGAGACTGATATTTTATTTCGAGTTCTTCCATGGTTTCATGGCCCGCTGCAGTAAAAAGTGAGTCCTGGAATATTCTAGCAAAAGAGGAATAGAAAAGAGAGCTGTCGCACCGAGCCATTTCCTTATACCATTTACTGAGGATACAGGCGCTTTGGTAACCCGTGTTAAACAAGTGCGATGACTTTGAATTGACAAAGGCTTCAGTAGCCAGTTTCAGTGCATTCTGATGATTTCCATCCTGCCAATCGATCGTTGCTAAAAGTAGTTTTGCATCCTGAAGAACGGGGAGAAGGCTTGTCTCGGAACTGTCCCCAACAACGTTATAAAGAATTGTTTTTGCCCCGGCATTTTTTTTATACTCATGAGCAACCACGGCCTTGAAATACTGCAAGCTCCTGCGGATTCGGCTGTTGAAACTTGCAAAACAGTCAGGGCTGTCCGACAAGATTGAATCGGCAAGACTGAACTTCTTTAAGGCGACGAAGGCTGAGATCAGGTTCATTTTAGCAAAGCAGATTCCAAGCTTGTGCCCGGTCCTGTTGTAGAGTGTAAGGCTGCGGTTGAAATAATCAAGACTTCTGCTATAGTATTCCCTGGCCTTTCCAGGGTTTATGGTTTTATAAAGGTTGCCAAGGTTAAGATATATGTTACCAATCCCTACCTGCGTAATCCCTATCATGGTTGTATCGTGGAGAATGCTGTCGATGGAGGCCGATTCAAGGAAATAGGTCAGGGCGCGGTGGTTATGATTCTGCTCCACGTAAATATTGCCAAGAATTATCAGTGATGAGGCGATATAGGCTTTGTTTTGCTTTTTCCTGAACCATGCAAGTGAACCGGAAACCAGGGCAATGGCCGAATCTGCTTTCCCGATGATCCGGTAATTTTCGGCCAACTGTTCAACCGCTCTGAATTTCTGCTTCTCCAGGTTGTTATCGGAGAATACCCTTAAGGCCTTGTGAAGAAAATAGAAGGAGGAATCTGATTGTCCTATATTTTGCCAGGCAACGCCAAGAACAAAATAGTTATATCCTTCAACCAGTGGCGTTACACTTTTATCGATCAGGCAATACCCCTGCCTGCCAAACCAGAGGGCGCTATCGGCATCAACATACCAGTAGCATGCAGCAATTTTATTGTAGTACCTTACTTTCTCGTTGAGGGTGAGCCTCCCGTTTAATGCTTTTTTCCATATCCTGGTCGAATCGGTTACCTGTGAATACTGCCGACCGGAGACAAGAAGCAACACTATAAGCAGAAGAAAACGAAGTTTGCTTGCCATAAGCGATAATCCAACTATCAGACAAATTTAACCTATTTTCTGAAAGTGAACAATCACTGCAAACTACTTTACTGATTATACTTTTTACTTCTATTGCAGTTTGTAACCATAATAATACTTAAGTATGTTGGATGTCGTCTTGGTTTTGGAATCTGTATAGGTGCCATTAAGATAATCGTCCGTCATATAATAATTCCCGTTTTCACCCCGTTTGGCACCCCAGGAGTTGCGAACGAAGAAAATAGTGTCATTCCCGGCAGTGGCGTATGAAAAGAGATAAACCCAGTGAGTTTCTCCCACATAGTATGATCTTGCCGGCGGCACCCAGGTATTGTGCATGGTGGAATCATTGGTGTCGGAGTGGGTAAGTTGGCCCTGGCTGTATGTAAATCGATCAAACAGGTAAATGGCATCACCTTTTACCCCATCCCACTGATAAAGGTACCTGAACATGATCAGAACCAGATAGCCCTTGTCTAATGCTTTTGCAATCTTTTCAGAAGGTGTTTTTCCGGTAAAAACGCTCGTTTCGTAGCTGTAAACCAGGGGTTTCACATTTGTTAAAGCCTTGATAACGCCATTAGAACTATCAGATTTATAGGTGGTATAATTGGTTTGCCAGGGGTTGGGCATTGGCAATTGCGACTGGAGGAGTGTATAATCGGGATGATTATTCGCGTTAAGGGGTAAATTTGTTGAAAGATCAGTAAACACATTATTGGAATATCTGGGTGTACCAGGAAATTCATAGCCATTGGAACCAAAAAAGGTCCACAACTTTCCAATTAAGGGGTCGCCCCAAAGGTAAAATGGTTTGGGATGACCCGAAGTATCTAAAATAGGAAAATAATAGGCCTTAAAGAGCGTATAAAGCGGTGAGATTTTGTTGGTATTTTGAAACAAAGCATATCCAAGCAAGCCTGCGGAGGAGCAGGTTTCACAAATACCGAATGTGCTCTGGTTGATTGGCCAGTTAGCTGCAGAATCGTAAAAATTCTTCGTCCATGGATGTAAAATGGTATCAACCTGATAGGATGAGGGGAGTGTGAAAGGAGCGCCAAAACCCGTACTAACCTTTACATCATCGGGTGAGGTGCAATCTTCATACCCCTTTTGTACAGCGGGCAGGTTGTCGACAACCTTATCCTTTCTGCAACCGGAAAACACGATCAACATCCCGGCTGCCAAGGCGATCTTAATGCGAGCTAAAGTTATCTCTTTCATATATATTGGTTACCCTTTTTAGGGTGCCTGAAAAATGTTGTAGGTATTCATGTAACAATACTGAGTTCCCCAGCGCAATTCATAATCTATATAACTGGCGGGCCAGCCCTTGGCATTATTATCCCATGCCTCGAGGACATAGAGATCCAGGTAGGTGTATTGCGATGTCATGGTAATTTCATCTGACATTGTATTGTAAAATCCTGTAACAAAACCAGGTTCATTGGTAAAATTAAAGGTTGTTACACTATTAAAATAACCGGAATAATACGTACTGTTTCCGTATGCGGTTACATTCATGTTAAGACCAGGGGGTGAGACTGCAAGAATATATACATTGTTGAGATAGAGCATTTTGAACGATGATCCTCCGCCGGGGGGTGGTGATACACAATACTGTATGCCTATAGTGCGACCTGCATCAATACCGCCGTCCGTGCCAGGGTTGGGAGCTGCACTTCCTTTCATGGTGAGGTTATTCATAAAAGGGGGAGGGGTGTTGAGTGGTGAAGGTGTTGGCCAGGAGAAAGCCGGAAAAACGAATTTATTTCCGGGATCTGTCCAGATTATGTTTTGGGTGGTTGGATTTACGCCAGGACAATTACAGGCCATAAAACCCATAATCAGAGGCCAATAAATTTCTGATTCTTCCCCCATCGAGAGTCTCAGATACCCCCAGTACCAGTTCCATGAAAGAAATCCAAATGCCATGGTGTTTGTTGTTGTCGGGCTTGTAGTGGCAGTTGCCTGATCGGGTTGATTGGGGTTGTAATACATCACCTTCACGGTTCCCTGTATTGGCATTTCATGTCGCCAGGGATGAAAGAAATCGGAACTGCTAAGCAGAACCGTATGCTCACCACCACTCATTGCCAGGTTGGTATCGCCGATGCTGTAAAAATTCCAAGTGTTGTCGGGCGATGCCGTACTGTCGGCCCATTGGGTATAAGGATATATGCTCAGATACTGCTCGGCCGTTGCGGTAAATGCGTTGCTGTTGTCGATTGAACCGGAGATGCTGGTAACTGGCGTGCTGCGTCCGTTGGTGAGATTATAAGGAGTCAGGATGGTTCCGTTGACAACCGAATATTTCAGATTTACAGCCTGCATCAGAAGTGCTGCGATAAACCTCGACCTGGCAAGTCCATCAAGCAGTGTGGTGTCGGGCGCCATGCCGATCTGCATGAACGGCATGTCGGCCCCAAATTGATTTTGGTTTCGGAAATCAATCAGATTAACCGAAATAAAATCAACAGCCTTGATATAAGCGGCAATCTCACCCATGATCTGCTGGCGAAAAGTTCCATTGAGGTAGGCATTAAATGTACTTCCGGAAGTGTCGATCTTGCTCACCACATTGCCATATACAGTTACGGCCTGGAACTGGTAATTGATAATCGTGGTAAAGTAATTTTCGAGCAGTCCCAGCGTATTCTTTACATTACCATATTGTTGGGCAGGTCCATTGCTTGTTTCAACCACCTGAACTGCAAATTTCGCAAGTAAACCATCCTGCAATTCTGTTGAATTCGGGCAAATCAACCCGTACAAGCCGGTAATGCTGGCTACTGCTCCACTGGTATTGTTATTGGCATTGGTGGCAAATTGGTCCCAGAAAATATTCAGATCGTTCCAGCTGGTGCCCGAGGTGCCATTTTTAATGGACTGGGCCGTTTGGGCAAAATAGGCGAGACCATTGTTTGAAGTCGACGAGTAGAGGTCCCCGATATTATTAAAATAGGTTTGGGCCGCTTCTGCCATGGCAAAATTTTCGAGTTTGGTGAAATCAAGTGAAAGCGCTGCCGCTAATGCCTGAAGGTTCTTGTTGATGGTGGTAAGCTCATTTTCAATGGTAGTCAGTTGATTGCTAATGTTATTATATTCGGCTTCCTGTTGCGAATCACCTTTAGCTTCTTTGTAAATATCCCAGCCTAACTCAACGATATCGAAATAAGGGAATTCACCAACTCCATTAGCGCCGCCAAAAATCCTGCTGTGGTACAATCCATGGCCAACCAGGTAATGTTCATATGCTGATAAACCCTGTCCTGAGGCCTTTTCATGTTGGTGCAGGATGTCTGGCAGTTTGCCGGGAATATTCACTGTATTTGTGGGTGGAATAACCGGATCGGGATTGGAAATATCATCTTTCTTTTTGCAACTGGAAGCAATCAGAATCATAATTCCGGTCAGGATTGTAATAATATGGATGCCTAACTTATTCATTTTCGGTTTCATGTCAAATGTGTTAAAGAATGTTTATATTCGGGAACAAGCTATAAGGTGTTGATATATTGCATGATTTGCGTGGCATGAAGCGGTTTGATCAGGTGGAAATGATCCAGCCAGAACTGAACAGGCAAGGGGCGGTTCACTGCAGCACCTTCAAACAAACCTGAACTTACAGGAACCAGGCCATCGTTTGGCTGGGGAAACAGTTCGTAGAAAAGCTGGTAACCTAATTTGTCGACAGTTGCATAATAATCGACTTTCCATTGTAAAGTTGTATTACCATGCACTACCACTGTGTCCATTCCCATTTGGCCATCGATCACATAATATTTACTTCGGACGGCGATATCGAGGGGGTCGTGCAGAATCTTCTGGATATATCCCTCAGAGGGGTACATATTGCGAGGACCAGGGTAATTCACCGCGCAAAGTCCGGGAATGTTGATCAGGTTAACCAGCGGAGTGCCGAGGTGAGGAGTCCCCAGGGTGACAAGTTTGGTGATGGCCCCTCCGCTCACAATGTATCCGCGTGAAACCAGTCCGCCCATGGAGTGGGCGATAATGATAGGGTTCACCAAACCGTAGCGTTCCACAGAATCTTTCAAAATCCTGCCGTTGATAATGATGGAGTCTTTCCAGTTGTACTGAAACTCATAGACATCGTGTTTTGCTTTAAATTCAGCGCTCAGGTTCATTACGATGGTATCCCAGTTGCCCATTTTTCCGATCATGCCATGAACGAATATAACCGGTGGTCCTGTAGGATTCGGAGAGGATACGACTTTTCTGAAAACATAAGCGTTAATATTCATCCCGCCATCATCGCAATGATAGTCTTCCAGCATCTTCAGAAGTGAACCCTGCAAAGTGGTCTTGTCGGGGAACGTAAATGTTCCTTCAATAACCAGAGGGCTTTTTGAAGCATCGAAACTGCCTGAAAAAGAGAATGACAGTGAAGATAGATCCATGGTTGCTGAAAAAGCAAGTGTACCTCCTGTTACTGAACCCGTTATCATTCCAGCTACCATTTGATCAACATGATGAACCGATATTTCTCCTCCCACTGCTGTGCCATTCTGGATTAAGGTCATCTGGTAGTACCTTGTTAAAGCTCCTGCCGACTGGCCATTCATGATAAATTCATAAAAACCTGCAACATTGCCGTTAACAACCTGATCTTCTGTCTTCTTTTTGCAACCGGAGACTATTAAGATTATGGCGCCTGTAATTATTACCATTGCCACAAAGGCAGATCTGTATTTTTTCATTTTTGTTTTTTAGCAAAAATACCATCTGTGCTGTCCATTGTCAAACAAATGACCTGCAATAAACCTTGTTGTTTATTGCAGGAAAATCGTAATGTATTGATATGTGGTTACATGCAGCCTTAGCCGAATCAGTCTTGCTTTACCAGTACTGGGGGTGTACCAGCCCCAGCGGTGCCTGAAAAAAAAAGAGGGTTACTTCAGGATCACAATTTTCCTGGTAATTACGCTGTTGCTGGTTTTGACACGAACAAAACAGATCCCTCCGGGAACATCGGCGATATCAATTGCAATTGTATTTAGTGAGCTGCCGGGGGTAAGGGTTTTAAGTAGTTGTCCTGCGATATTAAGCAGATCAATAGTTACAGCCTGGTTTGCATCCCTGCTCAGCAACTCAATATTGATCTTGTCCCTGGCCGGGTTGGGAAAGATATTCAGGCCGATATTGTCCGGCCTGGTCCTGTTCGGGATATCGGTGAATGTTCCACCTCCGGGAAGTGTATTTGTGACAAAGGCCTGGTTCACTATATCGGTCATTGCTTTCAGCTTTGAAACTGAGCCAAAGGCGCTTTTTGAATTATAATCCCTGGCCCAGTTGAACGAAAGGTCGATTTCCTGTACAGCCCCGCTGTCGAAAGTAAAAGGACCTGAGAACTGAACACCCCTGCGGTCGAACGGGTTATTACCGGCTGTGGAATCGGTCCAGTTCTTTGGACCGTAAGGCGGGATGCCTCCTGTTCCCCAGTTCAGGGAGTCGGATTCCCCGGGGAAGATGAACCTGCAGGCAGGACCGTACGCGCCGGTGATTGTATTTCCGTTTCCCCCGTATAAAAAAGGAGTTCCGTCGAGCCAGAGTCCCTTCATGTAACTGTAATACTGGGCGGCGTATTTGGGATCGGTCATGTACCACGGGACCCCTGAATTGTATATATAAACAAACCGGCACATTCCAAGCCGTTCGTTATCGACAACGGAATCGCCGAAAAACTGTCCGTTCACGCTGTAATCGCAAAGCCTGTGGCCGTTGTTGTCATATTTTGGATTGTCAATGCCGTCGGGATCCATGTAAGGCCCGGCAAGTATTACTACGCCCAGGGATGGGGGATTTGCACCGTAAGCATATGGTTCCCCGTACCCGTCGACTGGCGTTCCGTTATATCCTATATGTATGTTCCTTGCCACATCGCAGCCAACATAATCATCGTTTGGAAAACCGATGTCGATATCGGTGAAAACCCCAAGGTATACGCTGTCGTAAGTGTTTTGGGAACGGTTGAAGATCTGGTAGTTCAGGAAGATTGTGTTCTTGAAAGCCGAATCATTTGGCAGGTCCCAGGCATAGGCCATTCCATGGAATTCCACTCCCAGTTTGTTTCCGAGGGTTTCAAGGTGGGGCCCCCGGTCATCGTTGAAAATGAAAAACAATGCCTGGTCTCCCCTGATCAGGGGATAGTCGCCATCCATCGGGCTGTACATTCCGTCGCCGTTCACATCAAAAAAGGGAGCCAGATGTGATGCCTGTCCCATGGAAGTATTCCCATTCCCGGGCCAGGTAAGGATATCGGTAAGAGGCTGGTAGCCCGGATCGGCATAATGAGCTTTATGATATTCTATCTCGGTTTTCTTAAGGTTCCATACATGGCTCCATAGCGAATCCTGGTATGCTGAATAATAAGCAGGATCCATGACCGGGCCGCAGTAGAAATCGGGACATGAACCTGCTATTCCTGTATTCGGACCCTGGCGGTAACGTTCGCCTGCAAAATGCAGTACTCCCTGGCTGTCTTTTCCGCCTATCCACATGGTGTTGGAAAAGGCTGAAGTTTTCCCGCTGCCCTTAGGAACCTCGAAGGCGGCATTTTGATAAAAGAAATGGCTGCCCCGTGCATAGAACAGGGCATTGATGTTGTTTATATTTAGCCAGGCATGGCCGGTATCGCTGGCAAGCAGGGTCCTTACTGAGGGGATGGAAGGATCTTTTCCGAAATTCACGGCAGGGCCCGCCAAAGGCTGTGCACAAATGAAGAGGCCTGAACAGGTCATCAGGCATAGCAAAATCCACTTGACTGGTGTAAAAATCCGCTTATCCATAATATTCTTTTTAAAGGTTATAAAACCAATTAACCTGATATTACCCCCGGGCTGAGCCCTGGACCCGCGTTCCGACCCGATCTTCTATTTTAGAAACGGGGAAAGTGGTCATCTTCACAAAGATAATATAAATCAGGGCTGGATCAAAATCTTTTTTCAGATTATCTTTAGGGTATAAGACCACCGGTTGAAACCGATCCACCTTCACCTGATCCACATGAACCTCCAGAGAGGATAAAGAAGATTAAACTGAGAATAACAGTATATCGTTAGTGGTATTGTACGAGCTAAACCAGGGAATCTTATTTGCGAAAAGAAAGGGATTGTTATTTACCGATTAAAAAGCCCTAATGGCACGCACATAAACCGCAGCGTTGTCCTTACCCCCGTAGTTCTCGTAGCTATTGAAAAAGAACATAGCCCAGGTGTTGCCAGCATCGTACTCGGAAGAACTCCAATAGTTGGTAATAGCAAAATTGCCAATTACATCTTTTTGCAGGCACATCTGAGTAAGTTCATCTTTCGATGGTAAAAACCAGTCGCTGTAACCGTTAAGCACAAGATCATCACAAATACGGGCGGCTATGCCTGCTGTGCCGCAAGCGGTCACAATAGCGGACGTATTGGCCTGCCCTGTGCCAATAGCTGCGGATGTTCCAATCAGAGTTCCCTTACATCCCCACTGCGTTTGAGCCTGGTCGTTTTTGGAGGCTATTAATCCGTGTTTACCTGTGTTATCAATATAGAAGATGATCCCGCCGCCGTAATTTTGGCCAATAAAGAAATCATCTGATAAAGTCGTAAAGCTTACCTGATTTCCATAAATCGTCGCCTTGCTATTGGTAGCATAAGCTCTGACTTTATACTGTGTGTTCGGGATAAGGCCGGTGAGATTGCTTGCAAACACACCAGTCCCGCTGCCGTCGCTGGTATAGCTGTCGGAGGTTGTTGGATTGGATGAAGTACTCCAACATACGCCCCGTGCTGTTATAGGGAAGCCTCCATCAGATTTTATATTTCCACCGCCGTATGCAGTTGTCGATGTGATATTTGTAATGGGATTGGTTACAATTCCAGCAGAGTCCTTCCACAATGTCAGGGTTGGATCACCTTGAAACAAAATTTTAGTTCTCAACTTGTCGATTTTTTCAGGAACTGCACCGTCTAACCATTTTTGAGGATTGTACGGTATTCTTGCTGTTGTGTCACATAAACTGTCCATCAAAGATATGGCCCAAATCACACAATATTTGTCCTGTACTAAACCACTATAGCCAATATAGGTGCCCTTGGCGAATTGTTTATAAAGTTCCGTCCAATAACCTTTTTTGGGACAACTGTAACAAAAACTACCGAAAAAAAGCACGGTATCTTTGCTGAAATCATTATGACAGGCGATGAAATTTCCTGAAATCCAATAGAACTTTAATAACTCATCCTCTCCTGGCATAAAGCCTTTCTTCATACTGGGAATGATGACCCGTCCGGTTTTAATATCATCCGCATATTTTTCGGTGGTGCTTTGATTTACAATTTCTCCGGTAAGCAAATAAGTTTCATCGGATTTCCTTTTACTCATATACTGTGGCCATCCATGAGAATCAATATGGATGATCCCATACCCTCCAAGTTCAGTAAAACGATCGAGAGAGGCTTCCTCATTTTTATAAACGGATTGCACAACAAAGCCTACTTTGGGTAAAACAAGCTTATAGTGTTGCAGGACTGTGTCGGTCGAGGCTTTAAACTGCCAGTAAGCTGGGGAAAGTAAAATCATTTTTTTTATGTTCACCAGCGATTTGACCGGAGGTGACATCGGGGGTACATAAATTGTATTTGTAAGGCTTCCTCTTGATAAGCGCCCTGAGTTAAGGAAGATGCCGCCCCCCATGCCATTAGTATATTCCACTGCAATGCCTATGCTGTCAATGATGGCAGAGGCCACGGATGGATCGCTGGCGAAAAACTGCTGTAATTTTTTAATAGCTTCGAGCGAATCCATGGTATTTGACCATGTTTCGTAATTGTTGCATGCTTTATCCTGCAACGAGAGGATGTTTTCATAGAAAGTCTGGTCTTCAGCAGTCCAGCCAGGGTTGTTATTGTCGCTCTTTTTTTTACATGCCGTAAAAAGGATTAATAGCGAAAGGGAAATCCAATAAATTATTTTCATAAAATTTGATTCTTTTGGTTTAAAAAAATCCAAGAATAAATACGTTAATATAT
>Ga0194062_1000672_pt1 | contig 14406 bp, 11 predicted proteins | sample SepL2225m_MetaG_FD_155481 | JGI IMG/M metagenome (GOLD analysis project Ga0194062, IMG submission 155481) | Anoxic zone freshwater microbial communities from boreal shield lake in IISD Experimental Lakes Area, Ontario, Canada - Sep2016-L224-25m | ecosystem: Environmental > Aquatic > Freshwater >... | reverse complement strand
TTTCCAGTACCATCTCGTCAGCTGGGTCACGTAATTGTGGTCGCCAAAGGTAATGCAGATGAATGGGCTCAATAAATAACGACAGTGCGTCGAGGAAGGCATCGGTCATAGCCTCGGTTCGTTCGCTGACAGCCAGTTGTTCAGGTCGTTTCAGCACAGCTTCGTATTCCAGCATCAGCGGCACAGACGCCAGTGCTGTATATTGACCGTTTTTTAGCGCCAATAGCAATGCAAACGAAGCACCATTACGGCTTCGAGAGGCGGCGACGAGAACGTTGGTATCCAAAACAACACGGGGTATTTTCATATCACATATCATATTGCAATTATTAAGGAAGTCAAGGCGGCTTATTATTGAATGTGGAGCGGAATTGACCAGAGTAGACAAGAAAATGAAAGCTTAAAATTGGAAAATACCTAAGAGGCTGTCTGGGGAACAATAACTCATTTGGCAGATGAATAGGTTACAAACAAAAAATAACCCTTACAGGATAGGCTATCACCTAGCGTTTTGGTAAAAGTAATAGCGAGGTCTGGGATGTTCGCTAGTGAAAATATAAAAACTGTATGATAAGTTGTTAAGGATAAGAGTGGGTTGAGTCATTTAAGCATACAAATTTTATGTTTATTTACACAGAACTCAAAAAGAAGACTATGCTTCTCTCTAGGGCAACCGCCTTTTTAGAGTAGTGGGTGAGTTATTTTGCCGCCACTCTTATCATTTGTTGGAGAATTATCATGCAAGCTAAATTGATAGTCAGTTTTGAACACCTGAATGAGGCCGAATATTTGGCTAAATCAAGTGCTATCTTAGCCGCTTTAACGGGGAATCCGCATTACCAGGAACCGTGGGCAACACAAGCCCCCACCTTGCAGCAATTGCAAGCCGCATTTAATGACCATCAGACTGCTTACTTTAACTCTTTAAGCAAAGATACTCAAAAAATAGCGCTACGTGATGCAACAAGGGTCATTTTGACTGCACTGCTTAAACAACTGGCGCCCTATCTGGAATTAGTGGCCCAGGGTGATACGGCTATTCTGGCTACAACCGGCTATGGTTTACGTAATGACATCGTTCATAATCAAGGTAGTGACCCGTTACCAGCTCCTGACAATTTTCAGGTTACTCAGGGCACTATCAGTGGCACATTAGATGTTCATGTCAGCAAGTTGTTTGGCGCAGGTGCGTATGATGTGCAGATCAATCTGGGTGACCCCAAGATAGAGAGTAATTGGCTGCATGCGATCACCTCTACAAGTTGCTTAAATATCGTATTGCAGGGCTTGATACCGGGACAGTCTTATTGGCTGCGTATCAGAGGTGTTAATGGGAATGGCTTGGGCGCATGGAGTAATCTGCTGAGTATTTTTGTGAATTAGAGGTAAGTGTAGGGAATTTAGGAAATGGGCGGGGTGAGTGCTCCGCCTTTTTTTGTGGGTGATTGGGTATATAGATGGTGTTGCAAAGCTTGCTATAGGGTTTGTTGTAATATTTTGGCTAATCAGATAAGTCTGGGGTAAGATTGTCGTGCATGAATGGCAAGGTTTTGCCAAAAAGGTACCGATCACAATTGCCAAACGAATGACTGGTCTACAACATAAAATGGTCAGTCAAAATTTATAAAATAATCGGCCCGCTTTAGCGGGTTTGGTTGAGTAAATCGTTAGGTTCAAAATTTGACTTAATAATTAAGAGCTGTTTCGCACCAAACTCTGCCTGCTCTTCATTTGTATTTTCTGCAGAAAGTATTTCAAGCAATTCTCGAGCAAGCCCTGCTTGCCCATCGCTTTGCTGAGATTGTCTAATTTTGTACCGCAAGACGGATGCTAGCCAGTTACGTGTTGGCATAGCTTGGCTGGCTGAACTGTCTACAGGAGTGCCAATTTCTAAACTGTAGAGGCTTTTTGCAAAAGAGAAATTCCCGCAAGCGGCCCGACATTCACTATATCCAAGTGAATTGGAAACATGACATGGATCTTTAGCCTGGAGTTTACCGTATCGCTGGGTGTAAGATGATACTGGATATAGATGATCTGCTGTAGAGTAATAAGCCTCAAAATCTCCTAAAGAGTTCTTATAAAAAAAAGCAAAAGACCCAACTGAAGGTAGTAATGCATTAGACAGTAAATCAAGAGGTGGATTAAATTTTCCAATTCCCTTAAGCTGTGGTCGTTTAGCTAAAAGATACCATTGTTCGAGATTCGCTGCAAACTTATAACCACCAACAGAACCCAAAGTGGCTCTTTCTGATTTTGCTTGCAGGTATGTAAGTCTTGCACTTCGCGTGATTGATGAGAACGTTATGATCATTAGGTCACTTAACTCACAACGAGCATTCATCCGAGCGTAGGAACCGTTACCAGTGAAAATGACTTGATGTGATGTACCATGGTATTCCTCAACCTCAAAAGCACCACTAAGCCCTATCAGTGATGAATGCATGGCTTGGAAGAGTGGAATTTCAAAATGACTAAAGCCTTTTGTTAAAACTTTAAAATTAGTATCGTAAGCGTTTGCAAAGGCGTTAGCTGAATGTGTCAAAACGTACTCCTAATTTATTACCTCACTTTTAGAGATAACATGATGACAAAATGTAGATTTTAATTGCTAGATTTATAATCAAACCTTAATTGGGTCAAGCCACGCATACTGTCCATCACGCACATACTTTCCACCTAGTAATGGTTTAATCATTTTCCAATTGAACTTGAAATCGCAACCTGTTAAAGACAGTTTAGATACAGTCAACATGTTATTGGAGTCCACATAGTGCTCATGATGAACCTGATAATCAACGTTATAAATATAATTACCTTTATTCAGATATGCATCTTCATTAACACCCATCAGAAAATAACAGGCTCCATTAACAAACAAATCATTTTTTAGATAATTTAGGCGTGCGATATCCCTATAAATTGCTTGCCTGGTTTGAGTTTGATTTGATCCCCCATTTTTAGATCTCTTTGGCAACTTAAATTCGACTGCAACCTTAAATGCATTATCATTATAGAATAGAAGATCAAGATATTTACTCTCCCCGTCCAAATCATCGTAGCACTGGCTTTCAAAGTCGACTATAACAGAGGAGCCAACTATCTCAAAAAGAGCGATTGCAAACAAGAAAATTAGGTTTTTTTCGCTTGATAATGGATGCCCATTTTCGATTTTTTTAATTACATTATTCCAAGCTTTGTGAACAATATCATCTACAGTTGCTGTATTAATAGAAATTTGGCTCAAGTCCACCTCAGGATAAAACAAGTAATTAAATGGTTATCTATCATACTTGATTACCCAAATCTAAGCGATCAACTCTGTAAACTACTTTATAAAGAGCCAACCATATCTCGTGATAGAGGAAGAGGAAGAAGATGTAGATTTGTTATTTTGATGACAGTCATCTGTGCCAACAGAGGTAGATCAATCATTCCAGCTAGAAGACTGATGAAAGTCTATAAACTAATGTTCAAAGTATTACTCGGTGGTGTGTTGGAGCGTATATTTCTTGTGGCTATATTGCCGAGTATTTGACACCTATCATCCATGATGGAGATTCTGAGTGCCTTTAGAGTTCTGTTAAATGTGTAATGATTTGCATCATAATACTCAGGTAATTAATAGAGTGTCTGAACCTTCTTGAACGACCAATTTTACGCGATACAGAGATAAATATTTATAGTTAGGAGTGGCTCAAGCTAAAAAACAGCCTGCTAAAGTCACTCCGCTATCACTAGAAACCAATTACTCTTCTCTTAATGCTTTGTATTTATTAATCAGCGCATTGGTTGAACTGTCGTGACTCGTAATGACGTCATCATTTTTTAGCTCGGGTAAAATAACCCCGGCTAATACTTTACCTAACTCCACACCCATTTGATCGAAGGAATTTATATTCCAGATAGCACCTTGAACGAAAATCTTGTGTTCATAAAAAGCAAGTAATGAACCCAGTGTCTTAGGCGTCATTTTCTTAAAAAGGAACGAGTTTGACGGTTTATTGCCTTCAAATACCTTCGAAGCGACCAACAAGGCATCCGTTTGTTCTTCTGGTGATAGCCTTTGTTTGACTTCTTCAGCCGTTAAGCCATTCATTAAGGCTTCTGGTTGAGCCAGAAAGTTTGAAATTAAAATATCGTGGTGTTCGGGTAATTTATAATGACTGTTTGCCGCTGCTAAAAAATCACACGGGATCAGCTTAGTACCTTGATGAATTAACTGAAAAAACGCATGTTGACCATTGGTGCCGGGTTGTCCCCAAATGATCGGCCCGGTGTTGTAATCAACCTTTTCACCCTGTAAATCAATGCCCTTGCCATTACTTTCCATGTCACCCTGTTGAAAATAATCCGCAAAATAACGCATGGATTGATCATAAGGTAATAATGCATGGGATTCTGCGTTGTAGAAGTTATTATACCAAATGCCGAGTAATCCCATGATGACCGGAATATTTTGCTCGTAAGGGGTCTCAAAGAAGTGACGATCCGCTTCATACGCGCCTTGTAAGAGCTCTTCAAAGTTATCCATACCAATGTACAGGGCAATGGATAAACCCACCGCTGACCACAAAGAATAGCGGCCGCCGACCCAATCCCAGAATTCAAACATATTATCGGTGTCGATCCCGAAATCGGAGACATTTTTTGCATGGGTGGAAATAGCCACAAAATGTTTAGCGACGGTCTCTGGGTCTTTAGCGGTCTCAAGAAACCAGCGTTTTGCTGATTTTGCATTCATCATGGTTTCTTGGGTGTTAAAAACTTTTGATGCAATGATGAACAAAGTCGTTTCGGGTGATAATGACTTTAAGACCTCAATGATATTGGTCTGATCAATATTAGACACATAATGAACTTTTAGTGAGCTGGAACTATAGGGTGTGAGCGCCATAGAAACCATTTTAGGGCCTAAACCTGAGCCACCAATGCCAACGTTAACCACATCGGTAATCGCCTTGCCAGTATAGCCTTTCCATTGGCCTGAACGGACTGACTCGCAAAAAGTACGCATTTTGCTTAAAACCTTATTAATATCAGGCATCACATCCTGACCATCAACATAAATGGGTTGGTTGCTTCTATTGCGTAGAGCGGTATGTAAGACAGCTCTATGTTCGGTGGTATTTATTTTTTCACCTGAAAATAATGCCTGGGTTTTTTCTTTTAACTCTGCTTGGCTTGCAAGTTTTAATAATAAGGATACAGTATCCTCTGATATTCGATTTTTTGAATAGTCAAAAAGGATTTCATTAAAATTAATAGAGAACTTGTTAAATCGATCGGGGTCGATTTTAAAAGCGTCACGTATTGAATAGTTTTTTGTTTCATTGTAGTGGGTTTGTAAAGCTATCCATGCTTTTGAGGTAGTCAACGATGACATGTTTTTGGGGCTCCGTTTAAAATAAGTTAGCTTAAGTCTACGAAAAGTAGGGTTGGATAGCAATAGCGCAGTTGTTACATTGTCATTTTCTTATGAAATGCCTGTTTTAGATTAGATTCCTATCAATTCCTTTATTTAGATGGGGGTGTGTGCTAGAGTTGGCATTGCTGTAAGTCGGTCTATAGCAAATGCGGCTTTTTTCGATGAAATCAAAAATAAGAAGAGCATTAAAAATTTCATATAATAATAATCATGTAGCAATAATGGGAAGGTATTATGAATAGAGTACAACTAATTAGAAAGGGTTTCCTAGCACTTTTAGGATTGATGTTTTCTGCCACGGTATGGGCGCACGGTGGAGCAGCCGGTACAGATACTGATCAATGTAAATTTGAATTACAGCCAACCCATTGGATTCATTATACTGCTTACCAGCCTAATGCATTTCCAGCGGAAGAATTTTGCGGTAATTTGCCTGGCACCAACACGTTAACGCAGTTAGTTTTTGACTACCAGGATATGAAATATAGAAATATGTTGGTAGAGTTTGAAGTCACTAAAGAGCCTGAAGGTAAGCGCGTATTTTTCTTACCTAGTGCAAAACATAAAAAAGGTTCAGTCAATTTAGAGTTGCCAAATGGTGTTGCTGAAGCAGGGCAGTATTTAATTCATATTACCTTGGTGCCAGATCCAGCAGATACTGAAAACCGTACACAAGGTGAACGCTTAGATGTCCATATGGGCTTTAAAGCCGGTGGTGGTCAGGCGATCAGTAAAAATAATTTATTGCTTTATGCATTTTTTGCTTTAGCGGGTTTATACGTATTGTATTTGTCTAATGCAGGCTTTAAACGTAAAGTCGATGATGTGATTACAAAAATAAAAAGTTAATTAATTGGCAGGTGTTACGCAATTATCATGAATATTTTTAAACCCGGTTTATTTAATATGTAAAGTTATTGCGTAACATCAGTTTGATTGCTCTTATTTGTCAGCTAGGTTTAATTATTTGAGCTATTAGCACAATGATGGGTAATTGAGCTAAAATGGCATTAACTTATGTCAAGTAAAAGAGGAACTAGATAATGGTGAAGTTTTTATCAGTTGGAGTACTGATTGCTTTGTTTTCTGCGTCGGTAATGGCTGTGGACTATGAAGAGCATGATGGTATGCTGATGGATCACGGAGATGGCCACTTGATGGACATGGCCGGTGGTATGGTGATGGGACAAAATACCAGCACGTTGCCGGGTGGATGTGATCGTATTTCTGAAACCAAAGAAATTACGGTTCATGCGGGGCATAAATACGCTGAAAAATTTCCAGGCAGAATGTTTGCCTTTGATACCCAAGAATTTAATTTTAAACCGTGTACCAAGTTAACGGTTCATTTTGTCAATGAAGACAATATTCGACATCAATGGATGATGCATGGCTTACCAAAATATTTATATCCTAAGGGGATGTTTCATATAGAGGCATCAGGCCCATCTAAAATCTCAGGCACTTTAATATTGCCGCCTGGAGATAAAACTTATCTGGTGCATTGCGATATTGCCCAGCATATGGAAAAGGGCATGAAAGCTCAGCTAAAAGTCGGTAAGGGTGATGGTGACTTGCCAAGTATTCCTGGTGTTACGGCCTTTGTAGTTGCGGACGATTATAAGGCTACCTTGCCTGAGCTGGAAGCTAAGGCCGAAAAAGCCGAAGCAGCGGCTTTGAAAGCTCCCCCTGTTGTCGCGACTCCAGCTGTTAAGTCAACTGTGCAAGCTAAAGATGAGTCTCTTGTGTCGGGTGTCACAGTGATTGGATTGGCACTGGGCTTGCTGGTTGCCCCTTTCCTGGCACGCAAATTTAAGGGTATGAGTCCGTCAGAAGTCGTAGCCTACTTATTTGATAATATTCGGGCTTTAATTGAATGGCTTGTTAATCAGTTGTCTCGCCTGGTTAAGTTAGTTGGTTCTAATAAAGATAAAGTACTGCCCGAAAAATAAAGCAGCGTACAAATGAAGACCCTGTGTTCTTGTCGGCACAGGGTTTTTTTTGGGATCAATAAATGCAGGAAACATTCAGTGGAGTATGGGGGTTGTTTTTAAGCGCCTTTATCTCCTCAACTATTGCACCAGGTGGCTCTGAAGCGGTTTTGGCCTACATGGTGTCACAAGGCCATTATAACGCTGGTTATTTAGTTGTTTTAGCGGCAATCGGCAATACCCTCGGTGCAATGACGACCTGGGGTTTAGGTTTGCTGGCAGAAAAGAAATTTCCGGTGGCAAACCTCTTACCTGAAAATAAGCAGAAAGCACTCAATGTCGTTAAGAAGCGGGGTATCTGGGTTTTGTTTTTTTCATGGTTACCCATTATTGGTGATGCTTTCTGTTTTGCAGGGGGCTGGTTAAAGTTGCCTATAGTATCTTCTTGCTTAATTATTTTGGCAGGAAAATTGAGTCGTTATGCAGTCATAGCCTGGTTGTTTGTATGAAAACAAATTTTATAATCAATAACGATCACTCTGCCTGGGTTGAGAATGCATTATTAGTGTCTGCTCTGTCACTATTTTCTTTGCTTTATTTGACGTTAAGAGGTTGGACCAATACGCTGGCGTTTGTGTTATTTGCTATTGCATTACTGCATTTTGTACGACAGCCCAGATCAGCATGGACACTTAAAAATATTAGCAGTACCGAATGGGCTGTTATCGTGTCTCTTTCGGCTGGTTTTATAGCTATTCTGATTACACAGGTATTGCGGCAAAGCTTTATTTTTAAGCCCTATGATGGGCCTCTAAGAGTATTACTGGGCGCGCCTGTTTTTTTATTGTTATTGAGAAAGAAAGTTAATTTCGTGCAGGTGTTTCAATATATTTGTCCGCTCTCTCTAATAATTCTTTTCTTGTTTGTCTATTTCTTCCCAGTGCCTAAAGATGTCTGGCCTGATGGTCGATTGGGTACTTATTTTGTTGATCCTAATACGATTGGCGTTTATACCATGTTATTAGGCTTTTTATGTTTTTTTTCTATAGATGCGCTTAATAAGGACAGTGTCCCTTTAAGGCTTCTGAAATACGTGGGCGTTTTAGCGGGTTTTTATCTGGAATTTAAATCCCAGACCCGTGGAGCCTGGATTGCAGAACCCGCTATGCTAATCTTGTGGGTTATCATTCATTGGCAAGAAAAAAGTAAAGCAGCGATTTTTAGCTATATCTTAATGACCATCATCGTTATTTTGGGTTTATATTTTTTTGTGGATGCTTTTAATACACGAATAAATAGTATTTACACTGAAGTTGTCGCTTGGATAAATAAGTCCAATACCTATACTTCTGCAGGTTTGAGACTTTCATTTTGGCAAATGTCCTGGATCTTATTTAAGCAAAGCCCTTTCGTGGGTTATGGTGATTTAGGCTATCAAGCACAACTCATGCTGCCTGAAATTCAAAGGACATTTTCCCAGGAGGCTATTAATCAGTTTGGAATGGTCGGTTCCCATAATGAATATCTTGCTAATATGGTGCGTTCAGGTGTTTTTGGTTTGATTGCCGTATTGCTGGAATTTTGCGTGCCTGCGGTGGTCTTTATTCGAGGCATTAAATCTCCTGTTCAGGAAGTTAGAGGGACCAGTGTAATGGGACTTAGCCTGGTATTGGGAATAATGATTACCGCAATCAGTCTGGAAGTGCTTACATTGAAATATACTAATTCATTTTATGGTTTAATGATCGCTGCTTTGTGTGCTTCAGTTTTGTGGAAGAGAACAGTTGATAATGAAGGATAAATTCTAAAGTGATAACGGTTTTTGAAATTTTAAATAATAGAATTCTAAAGAGGTAATTGTGCTGCGCCATTTTCCACATCCTAATATTGCATATCCTCATAAAAAACGGGATTATTTTATAGCAGTGTTTACCTTTTTGTGTGTTGCAATCTGTTTAATCAGTGACGCAACGGCTTCTATAGAAAAACAAAATGCCTTAGGGGTGAGCGGATGGGTATTCTTGATTGGCCTGTTATTGGGTGAAAATAAGGAAGTTAGAATGCAGGTAGTGATCGCAGTAATATTTGCAACGATAGGAGAGCATTTTGCTTCACCCTTTATGGGGGGTTATACCTATCGTTTTGGTAATGTGCCTGCTTATGTGCCTCCAGGACATGGCATGGTTTATTTAACGGCTGTTGCTTTAGCCCGTTCAGGCTTGTTTTTAACCTATGCTCGAGAAATTACCACGTTGGTGATTTTAGTCTGCGGCTTGTGGTCTTTATGGGGCGTTAGCGGCTTTGCGGATCAAGGTGATACCGTAGGTGCCTTACTATTTTGCGTGTTTTTAATTTATTTATTCAAAGGCCGTTCGCCTATGGTTTATTTGGCGGCTTTTTTTATTACTACTTGGTTGGAGTTAATTGGTACAGCAGAGGGCACCTGGAAATGGGCTGCAATTGATCCGGTATTACACTTGCCGCAAGGTAATCCTCCGAGCGGTGTAGCGGCTTGGTATTGTTTGGTTGATGCCGTAGCAATAGGTGGAGCACCTTTAGTGTTGCAGGGAGTTTCAAAGATTTTAACTCTGCAAAAAATAAAAGAAATCTGATAACTTGGTCGAATAGCCTTGGCTATTCATAACTTAAAAAGTGGAGAGTGTAATGGAACGTCGTAATTTTATTCGTTTAAGTGTAGTCGGTGTTGCAACAGGTGTTATTGCACCTGCTTTGTCAGTCGCAGAAAGTGTTAAACTGCCAGCAGCCGCTGATATTTATTATACAAAAGATGCACCGGGTCGTTGGAGCGGCAAAGTTGCGACACATTTACCCAGTATTGAAATAAAGAAGACTGGCGAAGAAGTGTTGGTAACCGTTGTAACCGCTCATGAGATGAAAGGTTACGAACACTATATTGTTAAGCATGTCCTATTGGATCAAAACTATAAATTTTTGCAGGAACATTTATTTGATCCAACTAAAGATACCGCAGCTATTTCAACATTTACACTTCATGACTATAAAGGTCCTATTTATGCTTTAAGCCTATGTAATAAGCATGATCTTTGGTTAAATGGAGCTGATGTTTAAAGAGCGTTGAATGGAAAACGGTCAATTATTACAACCAAAGCCGTCGAAAGTTTTGGTTATTGCCATGCAATACCTTGGCGACGTATTGCTGGCAACACCTCTAATACATTCGTTGCGACAAGCTTATCCTGATGCTCAGCTAGACGTTTTGGTGTATAAAAATGCCGCCGCGATGCTGGAAGGTAACTCTGATATCAGTCAAATTATTACTACGCCTAATCGCCCAAGTCGGGCAGAACTGTTTGCTTTAATTAAACAGTTATTTAGGCGTTATGATCTTGCCGTAGTGACTCAGACTGGAGATAGGCCTTTTCTTTATGCATTAATGGCATCTTCGCTTCGGGTGTCTGCCGTCCCTCAGAAAATTTTTAAAGATTGGTGGAAACGCTATTTTATCCAGCGTTGGGTAGAGTTTGATAATGTTGATACCCATACGGTATTGCAGCACTTAAAGCTGTTGGATTTAATCAACGTACCACACTCTTTTACATTGGTTCCTCCAAAAGATAATAGTCGTCAAGAGTTGTTAACACGTTATCCTTTCTTAGCTGAAAAAACAGCTTATGTGGTATTGCATCCTCATCCGCAATGGACCTATAAGCAATGGACGGTTGATGGCTGGATAGCGTTGGGAAAATATATCAATAGCTTAGGCTTAAATGTTGTGCTTTCTTGTGGTCCAGCTCAGCAAGAACTTGATTATGTTTCCCACATTCAGCAACAACTACCCGATAATGTCATTAATCTGGCGGGTCAAGTATCTTTGGCGCAGTTGGCTACCATTATTGCCGGAGCAAAATTATATATTGGTCCAGATACAGGCATTACTCATTTGGCAGCGGCAACGGGTACACCTGTCATTGCGCTTTTTGGACCCACGAATCCGGTCAAGTGGGCGCCTTGGCCTTTGGGTTATAGAGAAAATATCAATCCATTTTATAAAGTGGGCAGTCAGACGGTCAACAATATCACCCTGATTCAAGGGGTAGCTGATTGCGTTCCTTGTCATTTAGAGGGCTGTGACAGGCATCGGCAAAGTCGTAGCCAATGTCTTGACTTGTTAGCGCCTCAGTTGATTTTTGATGCTATAAATCGGGTTTTAAGTTTTTGAACCAAGCGGTTCGGAAGTGCTTGATTAGCACCTGCATCAGATGCAGGTGCTATTTAGAAAGGATTACTGAATATACAACTGATTTGTTGTTGTTGAGCATACGTTATAATTTGATAAAGGTGTGGCTGCTACTGTGTTGAGTGCGGTGCTTTGTGGGGTGGGTAAGGTCAAGTCCTCATAGGCGCCAAAGGCGTCGGCAGTGGAAGCCGCCAATTTATGATACATAAACAGATCATTACCACAGCCTATTTCATCTGCTAATTCTGCCTGTACTATAGGATTAATTCGAGCATCGCCTTTAGCTGATTCAACAAGACCGGAATTGTAATCGTAGGCTGATAGATTGAGGCCTCCTTCATACATTAATGTTTTGAGTCCATAGTAATTGGCTATACTCTTAAATTGAATACCGTTATAAACTATTCCACCGTTATATGAGGGGAATTCAGAAAAGCCAGGCAAAATAGCGGTTAAACCAGTTTGAAGTGCAGCAAACAAACCGTTCAAATCTGTATAATAGTTTGAAGGTGAAGCATCAGGCGCACCACCGATGCCATAAAGATATTGACTAGGTGTTCCAAAATTTGTATTTAGATATCTTAATGAATCCTCTGCAAAATAGGGTTGAGCATATAATGAAGTCAGAACTGGTCTTATTGTGGAGTCGATTGCCGCTGGACCAAATACTTCTGCAAACAATTGGCTAATTTTTAATGTTTGGTGAGCTGCTCTTCGGTATGCCCAATACCATTGATTGTTTACGTTATCGTAATTAAGGCTTGTATCGGCTCCAGAAGAAACATCAGCGATGGCAGCCGCCATATTAACGTTGTCTTGTATAATTTTGTTACTGTACTCCACATAAACATGGAGGTTGGGATTTAAGTTGTTCTTGATTAAGGTTGCTAACTGGAAGACATAGTTATTAGAGGAGGTATCATTTAAATCTACTTTATCAGGGATATTAATCCAGATGTCTTTACCAGTGGCATTGGCGAGTTGGATGATATATTCCCAGGCTATACCGCGTGAATCTTGTTGTGTTGGGTCAGTTACTGTTTTTCTAGTCGCCCATGAAGAACCGTATGTAGCATAAGTTAACTGTGCGTCTGTCGTACGTAATGTACTAAAAGGTGCAAGTGCGTTTAAAAACTCTGAAGTAAAAACCTGATTGGTGCTCAATGCATAACCCGGACGTAGTAATTTTATATTTTGAACACCATTAGCGGTATTTGAGAAGGTTAGTGCAACATAGCTATCTGAGGGTCTTATAACGACATCAGCTGTTGTAGTGTTGGTTGAAGAATTGTATACCTGATTTTGAATCAGGCCAAAATTGTAGGCTCTTACGGTAGCTTGACCCGTAAAACTCAACTTATAGGTGCCAAACATACTGGGATAAGTGGTAGACAATGGGCGTGAAAGTGGGTCGTAGGCGTTGGAGATAAAAAACACCCCAAAATCTGTTGTTGGCCAGCCATTAGCATCCAAAGGTACTGGGCAATTACCTGGGTCCCATGGGCAATTTAAGGAGGCAAAGCCACGTGCCTGTTTCATAACGTCAATAAACATGAGTTGTCTGTCATTCCAGTCGTCTACGAAACCTAAATTGACACCCATCTTGGATGCAGCACTAGGGACTGGCGAGGTGACATTTACAGTGGCATTCTGGGTAACAGTGCTGCCATCAATAGCGGTGCAGGTCAAAGTGTAAATGGATGTACTATTCAATGCTGGAGTGGTAAACGTGCCTGATGTTGCTTGTGGCCCTTTCCATGCTCCTGCGCCCACGCAAGAGGTGACATTGGATGAGGTCCATGTTAATACGGATTTCGAGCCACTTGTGATTGAAGTGGGATTGGAACTAAAAGAGGGAATGGCGCTGTTAGAGGGAGTGGTGTTGTTAGAGGGAATGGTGTTGTTAGAGGGAATGGTGTTGTTAGAGGGACTGGCGGTGAATGTTAATACTGCGGGAGAAGAAGTGCATTGGTTATAATTTGACAATGGCGTTGCAGCCACATTATTAAGCGCTAAACTCTTAGGCGTGGGTAACGATAAGTCCTCATAGGCGCCAAAAGGATCGCTGGTGGGGGCTGCCAGTTTATAATACATAAACAAGTCATTGCCACAACCGAGAGCGCTAGCTAATTCTGCTTGCACAACCTGATTAATTCGAATGTCGCTTTCTGCCGATTGAACAAGGGCTTGATTGGTATTATTTACAGTTAAGTCAGGTCCTCCTTCATACATTAGGGTTTTTAGCCCATAATAATTGGCTATATTCCTGAATTGAATGCCACTATAGACGACTCCACCAGTGTAGGCGGGCAATCCAGAAAAGCCGGGTAGTATGCTGTTTAACCCTGTTTGTAACGCAGCAAACAAACCGTCCATATCGGTATAAGCGGTTTGTGGTGAAAAATAAGGCGCTCCACCAATGCCATAGAGATATTTATTAGGCGCCCCAAAGTTTGCATTGAGATACCTTAACGTATCTTCTGTCAAAAATGGTTGTACATATTGAGACATATAAACAGGTCTAATCGTGTTATTGATAGCTGACTGCCCAAAAACACCCGCAAACAATTTGCTTATTTTTAAGGTTTGATGGGCTATTCTTCGATATCCCCAATACCATTGGTTATTTATATTATCGTAATTAAGGCTTGGGTCAGCACCGGAGTTGACATCGGCTACCGCTGCTGCAGTGTTAGTATGGGTCTGAGTAAACATAGTGTTCCATAATTCATTACTGTATTCCACATAAACATGGATGCCAGGGTTTAGCGTGTTTTTAATTAAGGTAGCTAACTGAACAACATAATTATTAGCGGTCGGATCGTCTA
>Ga0194062_1000671_pt1 | contig 14432 bp, 18 predicted proteins | sample SepL2225m_MetaG_FD_155481 | JGI IMG/M metagenome (GOLD analysis project Ga0194062, IMG submission 155481) | Anoxic zone freshwater microbial communities from boreal shield lake in IISD Experimental Lakes Area, Ontario, Canada - Sep2016-L224-25m | ecosystem: Environmental > Aquatic > Freshwater >... | reverse complement strand
GTAACAGGCATTGCGACTGCCTATATGGATTCGATTCCGATGGTGATCATCAGTGGGCAGGTGCCTACCAATTATATCGGTGAAGATGCCTTCCAAGAGGTTGATGCGGTGGGTATCACGCGACCTTGCGTGAAGCACAATTTCTTAGTTAAAGATGTTAAAGATTTGGCGATTACGCTAAAGAAGGCATTTTATCTGGCGAAGAGTGGTCGTCCTGGCCCCGTTTTGGTCGATATTCCTAAGGATGTTTCCAATCATAAAACTGAATATAACTATCCATCGAGTATCAGTATTCGCTCATACAATCCTGAGAAAAATGGTGATGTAAGCCAGATTAAACGGGCAGCGCAATTACTAATCGAAGCGAAGCGGCCCATGATTTACGCGGGTGGTGGCGTGATTTTGGCGGATGCGGCTAAGCAATTAACAAATTTAGTACGCTTGTTGGACGCTCCTTGTACCAATACCTTGATGGGTTTGGGCGGCTATCCTGCTACGGACAAACAGTTCGTTGGTATGTTGGGTATGCACGGCACTTACGAAGCCAATATGGGCATGCAGAATTGCGATGTCTTGTTGGCTGTTGGCGCGCGTTTTGATGACCGCGTGATTGGTAACGTGGCGCATTTCGGCTCTGTACCGCGCAAAATTATTCATATCGACATTGACCCGGCTTCAATTTCTAAGCGCGTCAAAGTTGATGTGCCGATTGTGGGAGATGTGGCAAGTGTGTTGGGTGATTTGCTCGCTGTGCTGCATAGTAGCAAACAGAAGCCCGATGCGGACGCGCTGGCCGCTTGGTGGAAGCAGATTGGTGAATGGCGTAGCCGTAATTCATTGACTTATAAGTATTCAGATGAAGTCATCAAGCCGCAATTTGTCATTGAGAAACTTTACGAAATTACGCATGGCGAAGCGTTTATCACTTCAGACGTTGGTCAGCATCAAATGTGGGCGGCGCAGTATTACAAATTTAATCAGCCGCGCCGCTGGATCAACTCGGGCGGCCTTGGCACGATGGGTTTTGGGTTGCCTGCAGCGATGGGAGTGCAACTTGCGCATCCAGGCGCCACAGTTGCTTGCGTGACAGGTGAGGGTAGCATCCAGATGAATATTCAGGAGCTATCCACCTGCAAACAGTTCCGTTTGCCAATCAAAGTAATCGCTCTGAACAATCGTTACTTGGGTATGGTGCGTCAGTGGCAAGAATTTTTCCACGGCGATCGTTATTCTGAGTCGTATATGGATGCCTTGCCTGATTTTGTGAAATTGGCTGAGGCCTATGGTCACGTGGGAATTCGTGTGGATAAACCTTCGGATGTTGAAGGTGCGTTGCGTGAGGCGTTTGAGCGTAAAAATGATTTGGTGTTTTTGGACTTCCAAACCGACCCCACAGAAAACGTGTTCCCGATGGTGCCGGGTGGAAAAGGTTTGTCTGAAGTGATCTTGGCGGAGGATTTGTAATGCGACATATTATTTCTCTGCTGATGGAAAACGAAGCGGGTGCATTGTCTCGTGTTGCAGGCTTGTTTTCTGCGCGTGGTTACAACATCGAGTCACTGACGGTAGCGCCTACCGAAGACGCAACATTGTCGCGCATGACGATTGTGACCCATGGCTCTGAGGCGATCATTGAGCAAATTCAAAAGCAATTGAACAAGCTCATCGAAGTAGTCGCGGTGATTGACTTAAGTGAGGGCGATCATCTTGAGCGAGAGTTGATGTTAGTTAAATTGCGCGCGCAGGGTGAGGCACGTGAAGAATTGAAACGTATGGCCGATATTTTTCGTGGGCGCATCATTGACGTTTCTGACAAGACCTACACTATCGAATTGACTGGCACGGGTTCCAAGCTGGACAGTTTTTTACACGCGATTGATCGTAACTTGATCTTGGAGACGGTCCGTACCGGTTCTTCAGGCATCGGCCGCGGTGATCGAATTTTGAAGCTTTAATTTTTTTGAATTTTTACTAAGAGGGCATCATGAAAGTTTATTACGACAAAGACGCAGACCTATCCCTAATCAAGGGTAAACAAGTAACCATCATCGGCTATGGCTCACAAGGCCATGCCCATGCACAAAACCTGAAAGAGTCAGGTTGCAATGTGACTGTCGGTTTGCGCAAGAGTGGCGCGTCTTGGAAAAAGGCTGAAGCTGCTGGTATTAAGGTTGCTGAAGTTGCGGATGCAGTTAAAAACGCTGACGTCGTGATGATGTTGTTGCCTGATGAAAATATTCCAGACGTTTACAACCAAGAAGTTGCACCAAACATTAAAGCGGGTGCGGCACTGGCATTTGCTCACGGCTTTAACGTGCACTACAACCAAGTAGTGCCGCGCGCTGATATCGACGTGATTATGATTGCACCCAAAGGTCCAGGCCACACTGTACGTTCTGAATATCTCAAAGGTGGCGGCGTTCCAACATTGATCGCGGTTTATCAAGACACTACAGGTAAAGCAAAAGACATCGCTTTGTCTTACGCGGCAGCGAACGGCGGTACTAAAGGCGGCGTAATCGAAACTAACTTCCGTGAAGAGACGGAAACAGACTTGTTCGGCGAGCAAGCAGTGTTGTGTGGTGGTGCGGTTGAGCTGGTTAAAGCTGGCTTCGAGACATTGACTGAAGCAGGCTATGCCCCTGAGATGGCTTATTTCGAGTGCTTGCACGAACTTAAGTTGATCGTTGACTTGATGTACGAAGGCGGCATTGCCAACATGAACTACTCAATTTCCAACAACGCGGAATATGGTGAGTATGTGACTGGCCAACGCGTGATTGGCGATCAAGCTCGCGCAGCGATGAAAGAGTGTTTGGTTAACATTCAGAATGGCTCTTACGCTAAACAGTTCATCTTGGAAGGCCGCACTAACTATCCAGAAATGACAGCGCGCCGTCGTCTAAATGCTGAACATCCAATTGAGGTAGTCGGTGGGCAGTTGCGCGCTATGATGCCTTGGATCAGCAAAAACAAACTGGTTGACCAGTCTAAGAACTAGTAATTGGGATGCGGGATTCAGGAAGTAAAACACCCGAATCCCCCCGTAGTGTAGCTATCTAGTTTAGGAAGCCATGAACGATTTTAATCTTCGCAAAAAGCCGATGAACCTTCGTAGTCGCGGCATTTATTTGCTACCGAACCTGTTTACTACGGGGGCATTGTTTGCAGGCTTCTATGCCATCGTGCAGGCGATGAATAGTAAGTTTGAATTTGCTGCGGTCGCTATCTTTATTGCGATGGTACTGGATGGTTTGGATGGCCGTGTGGCGCGCATGACGCATACGCAAAGTGAGTTTGGCGCGGAATACGACAGTTTGTCTGACATGGTTTCTTTTGGTGTCGCTCCCTCGTTGCTGATGTACGAATGGGCCTTTCGCGACTTAGGGAAAATTGGTTGGTTCGCGGCTTTTATCTATTGCGCAAGCACTGCCTTACGTTTGGCTCGCTTCAATACCAATATCGATGTGGTTGATAAGCGATATTTCCAAGGTTTGCCCAGCCCAGCAGCAGCGGCACTTGTTGCGGGCTTTGTTTGGGTAATGGGCGATTACGGCTTTATGGGGCAGGAATTGAAGTGGCAGGCGGTAGGGATTACCGTGTTCGCTGGTTTGAGTATGGTCAGCAATGTGCCGTTTTATAGTTTTAAAGATTTCAACATGCGTAAGAGTGTGCCGTTTATCGCGATTGTTTTGCTAGCTGTATTTTTCATGCTGATTTCTAGCTACCCGCCGGGCGTGTTATTTTTCCTCTTTATGGGTTATGCGCTGTCTGGTTACGTATCTTGGGGATTTAAATTGCGTAAGCGGGCACCACAAGATTTGCTCTAATCAAGAAATGAGTAGCCAAAAAAAAGCGCACCAATTGGTGCGCTTTTTTATTTTGCAGAAAGGCTAAGTTATTTTGAGTGAGTTGCTTTGCGACGAGCAAAATCAGTCAAACGCAATGTTTTAGCTGAAGAAAACAATCCGCATAAATGATGCTCTTTACCTTCTTTTGTATCAATCACTGGAATGTGGGTACGTCCCGTTTTTTGGAACACGTCTAAGACGGATTGAACGGTGAAAGCCCCAACACTTTTCAGATCTACGGTGATCCAATCTTCAACTTTTTCCATGATGTCTTTAACTTGGATGTCTTTGTGCGTAATGCTGCGATCTAAACCTACGCTTTGTAAATAGCGCATTGGCTTTTCGCCCATAATGTCGTAAGAGGTGATCGAGCCTAAAATCTGTTCAGATTCTGATCCCACCACAAAACCTAGGCGTAAACCGGCACTCTTCATTTTGAGCAGTGCATCATCAATCGTATCTTCTGGGCTGACTTTAAATAGAGCGCTCACGCGGAAGTCGGTCATCGCTGAAATAGCGGGATCGGTTAATTCAACTTGCCAAGGCTCATTGCTTGGAACCAAGATATTGCTAATGCCAGAAAAAGTTTGCAAAGCATGTGACTTTAGATTTCCCATCATATTCTCCGTTGCTGTTGTTATTAGGTGTTAGCGCCTGCAAAAGAAGTATAACCGCTTAGGGAATTCCCGTCAGCGCGAAATGCAATGCGAATGCTTAGGTTTTTTGCCAACAAGTTTCAGCTTGATTTGCTGCACGATTAATGACGCGGCTTAATACAAACAAAAGGTCAGAAAGACGGTTTAGGTAGGCCAAGCCATTTTTCGGTGCAGTCTCAGTATGCATAAGCAATACAAATTCGCGTTCGGCACGGCGCGTTACGGTGCGAGCCACATGACATAGGGCTGCCGCACAAGTGCCTCCGGGTAAGATAAATTCTTTTAGCGGTGGTAAGTGTGCGTTGTAATGTGCAATGGCGTCATCCAATCGAGCCAGCTTTTCATCTGAAAATAAAGCAGCGGGGTAGGCCAGTGCGCCACCCAAATCGAATAAATCATTTTGAATTTTAACTAGCGCCGCAGAAATATCTTGAGGGAGTGTTTCGCAGAGTAACAAGCCGAGCTGACAATTGAGCTCATCTACTGTGCCGATAACTTGAATACGTTCGCTATCTTTAGCGATGCGTGAACCGTCCGCCAGACCCGTTGTACCATCGTCGCCAGTGCGCGTCACGATTTTGCTCAAACGGTTGCCCATTATTGCCTCTCCAAGCAGGAAATATATATTGTGGCATCGGGCGCTGTTTTATTGCGCTGCGCTTGCCAGATCATCTCACCCAAACAGTCCATCATCGCGTGTTGTGCCTCGTGCTCAGATTCGTGTTTTTGCGTAAGGCGCGAAAACTGTTCCCGTATGCCGTGCGGTTGACCAATGGAGATTTGCTCTTCAATGGTGAGGTGCATCATCAAATGTAAAAATGGATTCACCACCGTGCCATCTGGTGCGTAGTCTTTGTCCTGGTTACGCTCAGGCGCGGCAAGTAATTCGTGATACTCAGGATGTTTGTCGATTAACTGTGCGGTCAAATCCTCCAGTGGAGTGAGCAACTCTTTGGCAAGACGCTTGTGCCAAGTGTCGAATAAGAATTGCCGTGCTTGATCGCGGGTAGGGTTAAACATTTAGAAGTCTATGGTTTGGAACCCATCATCTCACCCATTTTGATTGGGCGAGTGGGTGACCATGCTGTATTGAAACTGAGCGTATTTTGCGGGAACAACATGACTATAGTCGAGCCAAGCAGGAAGCGCCCCATCTCTTCGCCTTTTTTTAGTTCAATATTTTTGTCGTCATAACGCCATTCGCGAATCTCTGCGCTACGCGGAGGGTTGACTGTGGCGTGCCAGACGGTTGCCATGCTTCCGACAATGGTTGCTCCGACCAGCGTTAAAACGAACTGCCCATGTTCACCGTCGAATACGCACACCACACGTTCATTACGTGCAAATAATCCGGGCACGCCGCGCGCAGTGGTTGGGTTCACTGAAAACAATGCACCCGGTATATAAATCATGCGGCGCAGACGACCTGTGCAGGGCATGTGAATGCGGTGATAGTCTTTGGGGCTAAGGTAAAGCGTCGCGAAACTGCCGTTTTCAAATTGCTCAGCCAGTGCAGCGTCTCCACCTACTAAAGCTGTCGTGGTGTAACTGTGACCTTTAGCTTGAAAAATACTGTCGCGCTCGATAGCGCCGAACTGGCTGATTGCACCATCCACTGGGCAGATATAGTCAGCATCTTGCAAGGGGCGTGCGCCCTCGCGTAAGGGGCGAGTAAAAAATTCGTTGAAGCTGGCGTAGCTGGAAATATCTGGATTGGCCGCTTCCTGCATATTCACTTGATAGCGTGCCACAAAGCGGCGTATTGCAGCGGTAGTGAGCTCCCCCAGCTCCGCACGGGCAAACATGCCAGCAAGGTTGGTGAGAAGTTGTTTGGGTATGAGATATTGCGGCAATACGGCTAAGCGATCTGACATGATATTTTCGTTGTGATAAGTGTTGCGAATTATAGCGAGGTCGAGGGAGTGAGTGTTTATTCTTAACTTGCTTAAAGTTCCGTTATGCCAATCGTAAGTCGAAATAAAGTGTTTTTCATCATCTAATCCAAATTTAGATTTTAAAAATAATCATTACAGTTCTCCTCGTGCAATCTTGAATGAAATTATCAACAGGCGAATTGAAGATGGAGGTGTCAAATGATGAAAAATACATGGCAGCAAATAATTGGCCAGCGTAAGTTCTTAACAGTCCTGGTTTTAGCGGCTTCACTTGTGGGTTGCAGTTCCTATGGTCCAGAATTTGAGCGTCAAATGAAAAATGAGCAAATGCGACTAGAAGAAAGAGCACGTAATCAAGAAATTCAGAGAGTGGGGGCTGAAATCCAGCAGGCACTCAAAAAAGCTCGGGCCGATGCAGAGTATGAAAGAAAAAATCCAGGATTCTTTACTCGCCTATTTGGCGGGTAGGGCAGAGCGAATGTGAATATATTTCAGGTCAGACTATGGACTAAACCTGTAGTTGTTTCGAATTGTATTCACATAAACTTTCAATAAGACATTCTCCGCATTTGGGTCTGCGTGCCTGGCAAATATATCGTCCGTGCAAAATTAACCAGTGATGAGAGTGCAGTTTGAATTCTTCGGGCACCACTTTAAGTAGTTTTAACTCTACCGCCAACACATCTTTGCCGGGTGCGATGCCAGTACGGTTTGAAATGCGAAAGATATGAGTGTCCACAGCGATAGTGGGTTGGCCGAAAGCAGTGTTCAGTACCACATTGGCTGTCTTGCGCCCTACTCCGGGCAAGGCTTCGAGTTCTTCGCGTGTTTGCGGCACTTCTCCGCCATGTTTATCTAAAAGTAGGCGGCAGGTTTCAATCGCGTGTTTTGCTTTAGTCTTGAACAGCCCAATACGCTGAATGTATGTGCGTAGCTTTTCTTCGCCTAAATCGAGAATGGCTTGAGGCGTATTCGCGATAGGAAACAATTGCCGCGTGGCGGCATTCACGCTGATATCTGTGGCTTGGGCAGAAAGCAAAACGGCGATCAGCAACTCAAAGGGTGAACTGTATTCGAGTTCCGGCTTGGGGTGCGGGTTGGCAGCTTGTAAGCGCTGAAAGATTTCTCGGCGTTTAGTGGGATTCATATTAATACTTTCCGATATACCAACTTCATGTAGTTGGTTCACCTTAAATCGGTTGCGGGGTGGTTTCGCGAGCGGGAGTTCGATGCTTATTTGTGGAGCCTAGGTTCTGTTCTTTGAATGAAATGATAATTGAGAGAATGAAAATAATGCCGCGCTCATTACGTGGCATTATTACTAGCGGTTTCAGTCAAATCAGTTCAACTTCAAATCGCCAATGCCAGACATCACATCGGTATCTTTTGAGTGTTGACTATTGAGTTTGATATTCAAGCGCAGATCGTTGAGTGAGTCGGCATTTTTTAATGCCTCCTCATAGCTGATCTTGTCTTGCTCATAAAGATCAAATAACGCTTGGTCGAAGGTTTGCATGCCAATCTCGCGCGATTTAGACATTACCGTTTTGATGTTGTTTACCTCACCTTTAAAAATTAGGTCGGCGATGAGCGGTGAGTTGAGCATGATCTCAATCGCTGCAGAGCGTCCCTTGCCGTCTTTTTTTGGAATCAGGCGTTGTGAGATAAGCGCTTTCACGTTGAGCGACAAGTCCATCAGTAATTGAGTGCGGCGCTCTTCGGGGAAGAAGTTAATGATGCGGTCTAAAGCTTGGTTAGCACTATTCGCGTGTAGCGTGGCTAAACAAAGGTGACCTGTTTCGGCGAAGGCAACGGCGTGTTCCATTGTTTCATGGTCGCGAATCTCACCAATCAAAATAACGTCTGGGGCTTGGCGCAGGGTGTTTTTCAGTGCGTTGTGCCACGTGTCGGTATCTACACCCACTTCACGGTGAGTGATGATGCAGTTGATATGTTCATGCACATACTCAACGGGGTCTTCGATGGTGATGATGTGGCCGTAGCTGTTTTTATTGCGGTGCCCGAGCATGGCAGCTAGCGTAGTTGATTTGCCGGAGCCTGTGCCGCCGACCAGAATTACCAGGCCACGTTTGGTCATTACCACATCTTTTAAAACGGATGGCAATCCCATTTCATCTAGGTCAGGAATTTTTGTGGTGATGGTACGCAGCACAATGCCGACACGTTGTTGTTGCATGAATACGTTGACACGAAAACGTCCGATGCCCGGTGGGCTAATAGCGAAGTTGCACTCATGCGTCGCTTCAAACTCAGCCGCTTGGCGGTCATTCATAATGCTGCGCGCAAGCTCTTGTGTGTGAACAGCGGTGAGCGCTTGCGGAGAAACAGGCGTCATTTTTCCGTCGACTTTAAATGCGGGAGGGAAGCCGGCAGTGATAAAGAGGTCAGAGGCTTTTTTGCTGATCATGCCGCGCAGCAAGTTGTGAATAAGTTCGGTGGCTTGATCTCTTTCCATTGCAAATACTCCTTGATGCTACTTAATATTAATTCCCGGGGAATAGGTCTTTATTCATTGCCTTGCTCCGAGCTTCGGAGGCAGAAACGATGTTTCGTTTAACCAAATCTTGCAGGCATTGATCTAGCGTTTGCATACCGATTTGGCCACCAGTTTGAATAGCAGAATACATTTGCGGCACCTTGGCTTCGCGAATTAAGTTACGAATCGCTGGTGTGCAAATCATAATTTCGTGAGCAGCAGCACGACCTGAGCCATCTTTGGTTTTGAGTAGGGTTTGTGAAATAACCGCACGCAGCGACTCAGACAACATCGCGCGAACCATTTCTTTTTCGTCCGCAGGGAAGACGTCGATAATACGGTCGATCGTTTTGGCCGCCGAGCTGGTGTGTAGTGTGCCGAAAACCAAGTGACCGGTTTCCGCAGCAGACATGGCAAGGCGAATGGTTTCCAAGTCTCGCATCTCACCTACCAGAATCACGTCTGGATCTTCACGTAACGCAGAGCGTAGCGCGTTTTGGAATGACAGGGTATGTGGTCCGACTTCGCGTTGATTAACCAAACATTTTTTCGATTCATGAACGAATTCGATGGGGTCCTCTACCGTCAAAATGTGTCCCATTTCACTATCGTTACGATGGTTCACCATTGCGGCTAGGGTGGTGGACTTGCCCGAGCCAGTTGGCCCGGTTACCAACACCATGCCGCGCGGGTAGTCGGCAAGTTGCTCGAAAATCTTAGGCGCTTTTAAATCTTCTAAAGAAAGAATTTTTGAAGGAATGGTTCGCATTACTGCACCTGCGCCACGATTGTGAACGAAGGCGTTTACACGGAAACGCGCCAAGCCTGGCACTTCAAAAGAGAAGTCGAGCTCTTTGTTCTCTTCGTAAAATTTACGCTGCTGATCGTTCATGATGTCATAGATCATGGCGTGTACTTCTTTGTGCTCCATCGCGGGGAGATTGATGCGGCGTATGTCGCCGTGGACACGGATCATCGGCGGCAAGCCCGCAGAAAGGTGCAGGTCAGAAGCTTTATTCTTAACGCCGAAGGCAAGCAGTTCAGTGATATCCATTATAATTCCCCGTTCTAGTGGCGACCGTAATTTGGCAGGTCGTTAAGTCAATCAAAAGCGCATCGGATTATGACTGCAATCCTTTCCAACTTGCAAGCTATCCACCAAGCAATTGAGCAGGCCGCAAAGGCCGCTCAGCGTGATCCCGCAAGCGTACATTTGCTAGCGGTGAGTAAAACATTTCCGGCCGAGTCGGTGCGCGAGGCCTATTCGGCAGGGCAGCGAGCGTTTGGTGAAAATTATGTGCAAGAGGCGGTAGATAAAATTAACGCTTTGCATGACTTGTCATTGGAATGGCATTTTATTGGGCCGATACAAAGCAATAAGACGCGAGATATTGCGGAAAACTTTTCATGGGTGCATGGTGTTGATCGGTTAAAGATTGCCCAGCGTTTATCTGAACAGCGCCCCACTGATTTACCGCCGCTAAATATTTGCTTGCAAGTGAATGTTAGTGGCGAAGCAAGTAAGAGTGGTGTTTCACCCGCGGAGGTTATAGCGCTGACGCGCGCGGTCACTCAGTTGCCACGGCTGAAACTACGAGGGTTGATGGCGATACCAGCCCCCTCGGATGATTTTGAGCTGCAGCGGCTTCCCTTTGCGCAGTTGCGAGCGCTATTGCAAGAAATTACAGCACAGGGCATTACACTGGATACGTTGTCGATGGGAATGTCGCATGATTTTGCTGCCGCAATAAAAGAGGGTGCAACTATTGTTCGAATTGGTACGGCAATTTTTGGCAAGAGAGATTGATGAGGGTAAATAAATGAATATCTGTTTTATTGGTGGCGGCAACATGGCAACCGCACTTATCGGCGGCATGCTCAAGCGTGGATACACAGCTGCGCAAATTCGCGTGGTCGAATTAAATACTGATAATTGCAAACGTTTACACAATGACTTTGGTGTGCACGCTGATTCAGATCTTGCGGCAGGTGTGGCAGGAAAAGATGCGATTGTCTTGGCCGTTAAGCCGCAGCAATTGCGGGAGGTGGCTGCCCAGCTACAACCTTTGCTTCAAGGGCAGTTGATTATTTCGATTGCGGCGGGCATTCGCGCTTCAGATATTGCTCGATGGTTGAATACACAGAGCGTCGTCCGCGTGATGCCGAATACGCCAGCATTAATTCAAAGTGGGGTGGCAGGGCTGTATGCGCTATCTGAGGTGAGTATGGTTCAGCGTGAGCTGACGCAGGTGCTGATGGAGGCTGTAGGTAGCACGGTTTGGCTAAAAGAAGAATTGATGCTGGACGGCGTTACGGCGATTTCTGGCAGTGGCCCAGCCTATGTGTTTTATTTTATCGAGGCCATGCAGGAAGCCGCAATTGAATTAGGGTTTAATGAAGCTGATGCGAAGCGTTTGGTAGTTGATACATTTCTCGGCGCTGCAAAGTTGGCGGCAGCGAGCCATGAAGATACCGCAGTGTTAAGAGCGCGCGTGACTTCTAAAAATGGCACGACCGAACGTGCACTGATGAGCATGGAGCTCGATAGCGTGAAGCCGCATATTATCGCTGCGGTGCATGCCGCCGCTTTACGCTCGAAAGAAATGGGCGATGAGTTAGGGAGGGCTGGCTAAATGATGAATCAGGCGCTGTTGTTTTTACTCGATGTGTTGGTGCAACCCTTTGCAGCTTTGTTTTTGCTGCGATTCCATGCAGGTTGGTTGCGTGTTCCGATGCGTAATCCAATCGGTGAAGTGGTGATGTCACTTACTGATTTTGTGGTGTTGCGTGTGCGTCGGTATGTGCCACCAGCGTGGGGATTCGATACGTCTTCATTGCTGCTCGCGTTTGTCGTGGAAGGCGTTTATTTAATGCTGATGTTGTCGGCACAAGGTTATCCCTATGCGGTGTTTCCTTTGCCGGGATTGATTGCATGGACTTTGGTGAAGTTGTTAGTGCTGAGTGTTTACCTGTTGATGGCCATGCTTTTTGTGCAAGCTGTTTTGTCATGGGTTAATCCCCACTCGCCGCTTGCGCCGGTCGCCGCAAATTTTACTCAGCGTTTTTTACAACCCGTTCGTGGCATCGTGCCGATGGTGGGCAATATCGATTTCTCTGTGCTCGCGCTGCTAATTATTTGCCAGCTGATCTTAATTATTCCGGTGGGTTGGTTAGAGCATTTGGTTTCGCGCATGCTATGACCAGTTGGTATCAGCGTAATGCGGACACGCTGACCTTGGTGTTGCATGTTCAGCCGGGCGCGAAGCAAACCAGCGTGGCAGGGCTTCATGGCGAGGCTTTAAAAATTCGTCTTACTGCTCCGCCAGTTGAGGGAAAAGCGAATGAAGCACTATTACGTTTCATCGCAGATCAGTTTGGAGTGCCACTACGTAATGTGGAGTTGAAACAGGGTGGGCAGTCGAGGCACAAGCGAATTATCGTTCAGGGGAGTCGTGTTGCACCTGAAAGCTTGTTGCGAGAAAGCGGATCTCAGTAGTCGCCGTCTCGCTACAAAGTCACATAATTACTTTTTTTGCTTAGCTTTTTTCGCTTTAAGCACCGCTTCTAAGTTGGCTAGTTTATTGGCATCGGTTTCGCCACTCACATTAATGATACTAAGCTTGCCAGTGCCTTGATGTAAGTCATCTGCAAAGTCCATGATGGCGCCAATCACAGTCAGCTTTCCTTCTTTTACTTCTTCATCAAATTTCAGCATCGCAGTGGCGACTTGATTATTTACATTAGCTCTTACGCCGTCGATGTTGTTTAAGTCTTTGCTGATGGTGATGGTGTCTAGTTCACGTTTAATTGAGGGGGACTCTTTTGAATAGTTGCTAGTTGCCGCTGCGATTGCGCCGCAACGGGAGTGGCCAATAATCAGTAATACGGGTGTGTGTAAATGATGCACACCATACTCTACTGAGCCCTCAGCTGTTGCCAACTGGTTGCCAATATTGCGGACCATAAATAGCTGTCCCTCTGGCGTCGCATCCATCATATTGGTATGAACACGCGAGTCAGAGCAGGTGATGATAGTCGCTGCAGGATGTTGTCCCTTGGCGAGCTCAGAGAAAAATTCAATTTTGTGGCTAGAGTAATATTTGAGGTTATCTGTCTTCAGTCCATTGAGAAAGCTGATGACAGTGGTCGTCGTGTCGCCCTCGCTAGCGCTAGCATGTTCATCCTGAGCATTGGCGGGATTAAATAGGATGAGGGCTGCAAAGCAAGCGAGCAATAAAATTCGTTCCATAATACTTCTCCGAATAGAAGGTTTATTTCTGATGCAGGTAAAAGTTTAGCAGTCGAAATAATTATTGCATGGCGTAAACAGAGCTATTTTTACGTCTTATTTAGATTGTGCTAGGAGAAAATAAACTAGGAAACTTAACCAGCATTTCCCTAGATATTGTCTAGGTCGATATAGATAATATCTAGACCGTCATAGGCTGTTTGGCATATTGTTTGAGCTCGGCTTTTCATTGATGATGTTACTACTAAATTTATTAATGGGGGCTGCTATGCAGCAAGAAATATTGGTTGAAGATGAGCGTGGTGATAGCCGCTTTTTTTCATTGGGTTCGGGTTTCCGTCTCTGGCCTTTGATGCTCCCCGTGTTAGCCTATCTCTTAGCGATGTTCATTCGCGTCGTAATTTCCTGATTGCTTCGCCATCGTAATAAAAAGCCCTCATTTTCTGAGGGCTTAAATTCGTCAAACTCATCTGTAAAAGCTTTAGTGCCCTTTGTGCTCATTCGCAACAGATTTCGCAGAGAGCGCGGCCGCAATTTTAGTTGCGTCAGTTTGACCATTGACGTTAATGATGTTCAGCTTACCAGCACCCATTTTCATATCGTCAGCAAAATCATAAACCGCACCAATCACGATTAGGTGGCCTTCTTTAATTTTGTCGGCAAACTCAGCGTTAGCCGCTGCTACTTGGTTATTTACGTTGGTTTTTACGCCTTCAATATCCCCTGTTACTTTGCCGATTGTCGTTAGTTCGGCTTGGATAGGCGTTTCCAGTTTTGAAAAGTCACCGCTAGCAGCTCCGATGGCGCCACATTTTGAGTGGCCAATAATCAGTAGCAACGAAGATGCGAGGTGGTTTACGCCATATTGCACGGAACCTTTAGAGGTGGCAATTTGGTTGCCGATATTACGCACCATGAACAAATCGCCTTCAGGTGTCTTGTCCAACATGTTGGTGTGAACGCGCGAGTCTGAGCAGGTAACAACAGTGGCGCGAGGGTGCTGGCCACTGGCGAGTTCTTTGAAAAATTTAGCGTTGTGCAGTTTGTCGTAAGAAGTATTCACAGCCAAGATTTCTTTGATGAAACCCTGTGCAACCGTAGCATCTCCGTGAGCATGCTCACTAGCGAAAGTTGGCGCGGCAAAAGCGGTAGCGATATAAAGTGGACCCCTCGGTCAAGACAATAATGCATCGAGTTTAAGAGGGTAGCCTTTCATTGCAGCGGAACGGCGCTGCCCCGGTTTTCTATTTTTGTTTCTATTCCTGAGTGCGTTTTTTCTGTCGC
>Ga0194062_1000670_pt1 | contig 14443 bp, 15 predicted proteins | sample SepL2225m_MetaG_FD_155481 | JGI IMG/M metagenome (GOLD analysis project Ga0194062, IMG submission 155481) | Anoxic zone freshwater microbial communities from boreal shield lake in IISD Experimental Lakes Area, Ontario, Canada - Sep2016-L224-25m | ecosystem: Environmental > Aquatic > Freshwater >... | reverse complement strand
TCGGCTGTGCGGAGATTGATTCCGGCCCATGCCGCCGTAAACCATTCCGGTCGCCACGGGCTTCTGCTTGATCTACAGGGGGTATTTTTGGGTCATGGAAGGGGGTTGGGAATTCTTTTACAGCCTCTGGACGACGGCAACGTGGCGGAGGTCGTCGAGGCCGGGCGCAGCCGCTGGAAGATCGAGAACGAAAACAACAACACCCTGAAGACCAAGGGCTACCACTTCGAGCACACAACGGCCACGGCAAGCAGCACCTGTCGTCCTTGTTGGCAAGCCTCATCATCCTGGCCTTCCTAGTCCACACGGTGCTGGGCTGGGTGGACGACAAATTCCAACTGCTGCGCCAGAAGCAGCCCTCTCGCAAGCGGCTGTTCGACGACATCAAGACCCTGACCAGCTACCTGTGCTTTGACAGTTGGGAGGCCCTGATCGATTTCATGCTGGAAAGCTTCAAGAAACCGCCCCCACCGAAGCCGGAAACCGGGTAAATTCGTCAAAATGAGAATTGCTGCTGTTTCCCAGGACCAACCTCAGGCTAATTTACAATGTGGGATAATCGTAAAATCCAAGACATCAGGAGTTCTGAATTTACCGTTCAACTATTGTGGGTATGCCTTCCCGTCCAACAAAATGCTCGACGCCGCCACGCTGGACCGCATCCGCCATGGGGCGTATCGGGTCGTCCTGGATGGGGACAGTTACCGCGACCCCAGACCGACGGTCGAAGGGGCAAAAAACACTCTTGCGAAAGAAGAGAAAAACACGCATTCTTGATATCCGTTCGAGCCCCTGATTTGGCAGTTTCTAGTGGCGCCATTACGGCGAAAAACCCTGACGCCATTATGCCGAAAAGTGACACCCAAGCATTGCTCCTGGTTGAATCAAGTCGAAATCTGGTTTGGCACACTGCCCGCCACCTACTTAGGCACTACCTAAAAGGACGATAAGGCCAGATTACCACAAATGCCAGGCAAGGGGAATAATCTGGTGCTGATTATTTATATGGTGATACAAATAAGTTATATACTGATAAATGTTACCTGTAAACGATTCTATGCATACGAACGCACTGTGCATTCAAACCATAGGATTGCTTGGGGGGGGGTAGGTGTCGAATTTCTTGTATCGGTATCTGATTTCACGGAGATGTCGCCACTTTTTCGCCACTGGAATTGGATTCGATCCATTTTGGAATTCGCGAAAATGGATCGCATTTTTATGATTGGAGGTTATAATTAAAACGGTGACGACTGATGTTCGGTGATATCAATTTGGTGAGAGACATGAAAATTAAATTGGCGATGCTGGTGCAAGTCTTGGCGATATTGGGCGCTTTGTTTTTTGCCCCACAAACATGGGCGGTGATTGTTTGTAGCAGCGCCCAGTTAAAAAACCCCGACTTGAAGACTTATTGCGATGCCCAGCAGGCATTGATAGATCAACAGAGAATCAAAAACAAAGCGTTGTTGGATGCATTGAGGAAAAAAACGGCTAAAAGCCCTAATTAGGCAAACGAAGGAAAATCCTTTAAATTGCCGATTGCAGGTTACAACGGTCGATTCATCTATCTCGGCCTGTTGCTTTTATTGCTGTGGTCGCCCATTCCGTTGGGAAGCAACCGCCCATGGTCGGCGGCCTTATTGATGCTTGGTATTTTTTTGTTGGCTGGGTGTTGGCTATGCCTGTACAGCCTCGGCAAGGTCGCAATCCCAGCCCCCTTTATTTTGGCCAAACCATGTTTGCTGGCCTTGGCTTTGTCGGTGGCATGGAATGGCGTACAATTGATCCCGTTGCCGGAGAATTGGGTAGATGCCTTATCGCCCTACGCCACTGAAGTCTACGCCTCCGAGTTGAAAATGCAGGGCCACTCGGTTCCCCTTAGCGTCGATGTTGATGCTTCACTGTTCTCGCTGCTCAAAGGAACGGCTTATCTGGTGTTTTTTGGATTGGTGCTGTTGGTAGTCGATAGCAGCCATAGGTTGAAAATGTTGGCCTGCACCCTGTTGGTCGGAGGCGTTCTCCAGGCAAGTTATGCGAGCCTGAGGGCTTTAAGCGGACAGGATTGGACGGACGCGAACGGGACATTCGTCAACCGGAATCACTTGGCCGGTTACCTTGAAATGTGTTTGGGCATAGGGGTTGGGCTATTGATGAGCTATCCCAAAATAAATAGCTCCACTAGGTGGCGAGCCCGGCTAAAAGGCGTCTTACAACTGCTGCTGGGTCCGAAGGCACTGATACGGATAGGTCTGGCGATTATGGTAATCGCTCTGGTGCTTACGAAATCGAGGATGGGCAACACGGCATTTTTTACCAGTCTATTGATTTCTGGTAGTTTAAGCATGGCTTTATTTAAAAATGCAAAACGCTCCGCCGCCATTCTTTTGGCGAGCCTCATCATTATAGATATGTTCATTGTGGGTCAATGGTTTGGCATCGAAAAGGTTGCAACCCGAATACAACAAACAACCCTAGTCACCGAGGATCGTGATGAGGCTGATATTAGTGCCTTGCCTTTATTCAAGGATTATTGGCTTACGGGTTCCGGTGTAGGCAGTTTTTACAATATATTTTGTCAATACGATCATAATGGCAGTATGGGTTTCTGGGACCACGTCCATAACGACTATGTTGAGTTCGCATGTGAATTTGGAGTCATCGGTTTTGTGCCATTGTCACTTGCCGTTTTGTTTAGCTTGCATGCGGGTATGAAAGCTCAACTCAATCAACATACGGGTATCCGAAGAGGTATGGGTTTTGGTAGTGTAATGGGCATCATAGCCATATTGATTCATTCCTGTGTCGATTTCAATTTACAAATTCCTTCGAATGCTTTATTGTTCATATTGAATATGGCTATTGCTTGGATTGCACTGTCTTTGCGGGAGACACCATTGACCAATGAAGTTGGCCAGTGAGTATTTTGAATTATTGCACTTCGACGGCCAACTTTTTACTGGCTTTTGTATTGATGTGTTGCATGGTAGTCAAGGTGGATGCATCACAAGTTGTGCGCTTGGGTCCAATCGACTTGAATCCTAGATTAAGTATCAGCGAGGCTTACAATGATAATGTTTTTTTCATTAATTCACAAAAGAATGGATCATGGGTCACAACGATCAATCCCCGTCTTCAATTTACTCGAAAATGGAATCGGCTTTCTTTTGATATGTCTTATAGCTTGACCGACATTCGCTACGCAAGCTTTTCGCAAAATGATACCACCAACAACCTACTTAGTAGCTCCAGTCATTGGGTTTTTAACTACCGCAATAAATTGGATTTGACCAGTTCACTGTGTTTTTGTCAAAATCCCATAGGAACGAATTTAACCCAGGGTTCCGTCGATACGCAAAATCTAAAGCCTGTTAAATACACCCGGAACAATTATCAAGCCACTTACCAATTTGGTGCGCAAGGGGCGCAAGGAAATCTAATATTTAGGGCGGGATATTCTGAAACAAATTATGACAGCCAAACTACCACTCCAACTCCCCTAGTGCTTACCAGATATTCGTATCAGGATAACTATAATATTAACCTAGGCGGAACCTTCCTGTATAAGGTTATGCCGAAAACTCAAGCGTTATTTGAGATTAACCATATTATCCTTAAATACGCCAATAAGCAAGCTACTATATTAAATAATAGTTATTACCAAACAAACTATCTATTTGGTGCCACTTGGAAAGCGGCGGGCAAAACGACGGGAACCATCAAGCTCGGAATGTTTGACTTGCAGTATGATGATGGTAGAAAAACCAATCTGGGGTTGACTGGGATGATCAACGTAACCTGGCAGCCGTGGACTTATTCAGGCTTTACTCTGACTGCCATTCAGAACAATCTGCCTAATATAGGCATAGGCACGGGCAGTTATATTAACCAGAAGCAATTTTCTTTGGGCTGGTTGCATACTTGGAGCCCTAGACTTAACAGCCAACTAAGGTTGATGGCTGGCACACAGAATTATGTGGGAACAACTCCAGAGACAAGCGATACATCCATGGGAATGACGGTTGGATTGAGTTATCGAATGCGGCCATGGCTTGGCTTTGGGTTGAATTATACCTATAATAGGCGGGATTCCAACAGAAATTCCTACAATTATGACCAGAACATGATGGTTTTAAATGTCAACTTGACTTTATGAGTAGCCAAGGTAATATTCCTATGATGTTGAAACGTGCAATCCTATTATTAGCCTTAATAACACTGTTTAGTGTCGTCAACATCGGTATGGCTGGTGAAAAATCCATGTCCGATTATAAACTCGGCGTTGGCGACCAGATCAAAGTGATTGTTTACGGAGAGCCGGAGCTTAGCCTTGATTTTGTCCTAAGCGATGCGGGGACCATATCTTATCCATTTTTAGGTGAAATCAAGGTCAAGGAAATGACTGTCAGCGAACTGGAAACCCTGCTGACCGAGCAATTGAAAAAAGGCTATCTCGTATCACCTAAAGTCAACGTCAGGATGCTAGGATATCGGCAGTTTTTTATCAACGGCGAAGTCAAGTCTCCGGGTGGCTATCCTTTTTTACCGGGGCTAACCGTGCAAAAAGCCGTTGCGCTCGCAGGCGGGCTTACCGAGCGTGCCTCAAGAAACAGCATGAGCATCGTCCATGACGACGATCCTAGCCATACCCCACAAGAAGTGGAGCTAAACTCCCCGATCCATCCCGGAGATATTCTCCTGGTGGATGAAAGTTTCTTTTAATGTTGAGAAATAAAAACCGAGTCGGCCCGGCCTAACTTACAACATAATATGCCCTCTAACCCCTAATAATAATAACTGATTTATGGATAATGACGCTACGTCTTCCCGTCAAGTCATCGACGCTGACAATCTGGATGACGGCAATGAAGACCAGCTTGATCTTCGGCAATACTGGGCTATCATCCGGCAACACTGGCTAGGCATAATCGGCCTTGCCGTCATGGTTTCCCTGCTAACCGCCTTGGTCGTTTGGCCGAAAACCCCGATTTACCAGGCAACGGCCAGCCTATTGATGGAATCCAAGCAGGTTAAAGTTGTCTCCATTGAAGATATTTACGCGGCGGACACCAATAAAAATGATTATCTGCAAAGCCAGATCGAAATCCTGAAATCTCGTGATATGGCAAGAATGGCGATTGAAAAGCTCCACTTGATCGACTATCCAGAATTCAATCCGAAACTTAAAGAAGAAAAGACCAGCCAATTCGATTGGCGAAAATGGATGCCGATTGAGTTGCCTAAAAGCCCGCCAGTTGAGCTTGCACCGACAATTTCAAGTGAATCATCGCCTCTCAGTCTTGAGGAAAAGTTGATACCCGCTTTTCAAGGGCGCATGAGCATAGCGGTAGTGAAAGGGACGCATATCTTGAGAATCAGTTTTGAATCTGCGGATCCGGATTTGGCCATGCGGGCGGCAAATACCGTGGGTGAGGTGTATATTGAAACTGGCACCGATACGAAATCCGAATTAACCAAGCAGGCGACTGCCTGGATGTCTTCCCGCCTCGAATTGCTGAAAGAAAAACTGGCCCAGTCGGAACGGAATCTACAGGATTTTATGGAAAAGCAGAATCTGGTCGATCTAGAAGGGATATTCACCCTGACGACCAAAGAGATCGAATCCACCATGGCATCGCTCGAGGCAGCGCGCCAATCGCGGGCGCAACTGGAAAACTTGAATCGTAAAATTCAGGCGTTGGGAGAAGATCTGCATAAATCGGTCGATTCCGTTCCCGAAATTTTCAGTGATGCAAGCATACAAGCGCTGAATAACAAATTGGTGGAATTGCGTACCAAGGAGTCTGAGTTGTCCAAACGCTATGGCCATCTGCATCCAAAGATGATCAGTATTCGGTCTGAGATAAACTCGATTGAAATATCATTTGAAAAACAGGTTTCAAGCCTGGCTGAAAGCATCAAAAACCGCTACGAAACTGCCAAGTCCAATGAAATGGCCCTTGGCGCGTCTTTGGAAAGAGGCAAAAGGGAAATTCAAGGGCTTTCAAAAAAACAATCGCAGATGCGCGAATTGCAACGTGAAGTGGAATCCAATAAGAACCTCTATGAGCTGTTTTTCAATCGCCTTAAGGAAACCAAGGAGGCCGGGGATTTGCAGCCAGACAATGCCCGCTTCATTGACCGGGCGTACAAGCCGACAACCCCGATAAAACCCAAAAAGCGGAGCATCATCACCACGGCTTTCTTCGCCAGCTTGGTTATTGGCGTCCTGCTCGCCTTCCTGATCGAGCGTCTGGATAACTCGTTCAAGGATGCCAGTGATCTGGAAAATAAACTAGGGGTGCCTTTGTTGGGGCTCGTGCCTTTTATCAAAACCGCCCGGAAAGGGGATAAATTAAATTTTTCCGACATTTTTTTAAAAGACAGCCAATCCAGCTTTGGCGAGTCCATCAGAACCGTCAGGACGGGTGTATTGTTATCCAGCCTGGATTTTCCCCACAAAACCATGGCAGTGACTTCATCGCTAACGGGCGAAGGCAAAAGCACTATTGTTCTGACTTTGGCGTTCGCCCTGGCCCAAATGGGCAAGGTATTATTGATTGACGCGGATATGCGCCGACCCAGCATCGGGAAGACCCTGGGTTTCAATTCTAGAGCGCCCGGATTGTCCGACCTGCTCGCGCAAACTTCAGAATCAGCCCAATGCATTCAGAAGCATGAGGATGGAAATATTGATATCATCGCCGCAGGGGCAAATCCCCCCGATCCATTGCAAATGCTTTCCTCGCAAAGATTCGCCGACTTTGTAAAAGAATATGAAGCCATATATGATTTTATCCTGATCGACTCGCCCCCCGTGCAAGCGGTCAGCGATGCGTTGGTGATTTCAAAGTTGGTCAAAACCGTGATTTATGTCGTGAAAGCCGAGACGACCCCAATCCGTGCGGCAAGGGATTCCGTTAAGCGTTTGCGCAAATCCCATGCAGCGATTTGCGGGGTTGTATTAAATCAACTCGACATGGAAAAAACCGGTCGGTATGGCGATTATTACGCTGGATATTATTATAAACAGGGTTATGGGTACAAGGAAAAGGCTTAACCAATGATAGACTTGCACTGTCACTTGTTACCCGGCATTGACGACGGTCCGGCGACAATCGATGAAGCTTTGGCAATGGCAAGGCTGGCGGTTGTCAACGGCATTACATGGGCCGTGTTGACACCCCACATCCATCATGGAAGATACGACAATACGCTTGACTCAATCACTGCGGCTTATTTACAATTCAAGGCAGAACTCGCAACACAATGCATTCCGCTGGGATTGGGCATGGCTGCCGAAGTGCGCGTAGGGTATGAAATCATTCAACTGGTCTCCTGCGGCCAATTGCCGTTTCTAGGCGTCATGGATCAGAAAAATGTGCTTCTGGTTGAATTTCCTCACAGCCATTTACCCCCAGGCAGTGAGAAGCTGATGGGCTGGTTGATGGATCGTGACATAAGCCCGATGATTGCCCACCCGGAAAGGAATAAGTCCGTCATTCGCGATCTCGATAGGATTCTTCCCTTTGTCGAAATGGGATGTCATTTGCAAGTCACCGCCGGATCGGTGGCGGGGGATTTCGGTGGGTTGGCCAAAAAGCGCGCAGAACAAATGCTAGAGAATGGTTGGGTGACGGTTTTGGCTTCCGATGCGCATAATACAAAATCCCGACCACCCGCACTTGAACCTGGCAGGGCTGCGGCCGCAGCGATTGTTGGTGTTGTGGAATCTTGGCGCTTGGTTAGGGAAACCCCGCTTCAAATAATTTCCCATCCATAATCCATGAGGGCGGGTTGGATATGAGCGACAACAGTAAAGCGACATCCCGCAGGAAGCGAAGGAAAAGGCGTAGTCGGTTTATGAATCTCCGTTCGACTAATTATTTCCGCAAGCGATTATGGTTTTTTGTCATTGGCGTGATACTTGGCCTGGGAATTGTTTATTTTGTCACGCAATAACAGGGAATATAATCTATTACAGCGTTTTTAATATCAAATAGTTACTTAAAAATGAATATACGCAACATGTAGGAGCGGGCCATGCCCGCGATAAATAGCCCATTTTTGCTGAATCGGCCCAATCAATCGCTGGCATGGCCCGCTCCTACGGCCTAAATAAAGTAATCAATTGATATTGAAAACGCTGTATCATGCTTAAAAAAGCCATTGCAATCAGTTCGATGTTATCTATGTCGCTGCTTATGGTTATTAGTGGAAAATGGCTATTGGCTGAGATATATTATTATCAGGCAAATGCCTATATGGATTCGTGGGACTCAAAACGCCAGATTCCTAATGACGAATGGGAGATCGCCCGCAAGGCGTTGGTTAAGGCGTTGGCAATGGGGCCACATCAGGCCGTCTATTACGGGAGCTTGGGGGAATTGTTGTTTTCAAAGTCGGCTGATGGCTCGTTGAACCCGGCCATGTCGATTGGCCTACAAATGCAAGCGTTGGACGCCAGCAGGCATGCGGTTCGCTTGCGTCCAAGTTGGCCCTATTCTTGGGCGCAGTTGACGTTAATCAAATATCGGTCATCTGGAATGGACGGGGAAGTCGCCCAGGCTTTGGATAAGTCCATGACGCTAGGCACTTGGGAGCCATCTGTGCAACTTATCGCGGCAGAAATCGGGCTGGCATCCTGGAACAGCCTAAGCCCTGAATTAAAGGCGAAGCTCATTGACACTATGGCGCTTACCGTCCAACCTCAATCCGGTCAAATCCTTGAGATGATAAAAAATTTGGACATGCTTGGGATTGTTTGCGAACGGGTGAAACTCAGGGAAAAATGGGAAAAGATTTGTGTGGGTAGGAAATAGTGTTATCGTTTATGGAAAATATTTCTACAACCGAACCTGTTTAACTATCGGATATTCAAGCGTGGATAAAACCGAACCCGGGCGCATTCTTATTGTTGATGATGAGATTCTTAACATTGAGATTATTCATGAAACCCTAGTCGATTATGGGTTTTATCTGATGACGGCGCAAAACGGGGTGGACGCACTGATTATTGCGCGGGAAGGACAGCCCGACCTGATCCTGCTCGATATTATGATGCCCGGAATGGACGGCTTTGCCGTTTGCGCACAGCTTAAATCCGAACCTGCCACACGGAATATTCCGATAATCTTCCTTTCCGCGCTTATCGAAACCGAGCAAAAACTTCGGGCCTTCAAACTGGGTGGGGTGGATTACATCACCAAACCTTTTGAGCCCCGTGAAGTGATGGCAAGAGTCATGCTGCACCTCGACCAACACCGTCTGTGCCAATGTCTACAACAGCGTCTGGAAGCCTATGGACCTGCCGGACCGGCGATCCCGAACACAACACCTCCTGCCGCCACTGAGCTTTCCAGGTCAGTTATCACGGTCAGTGATTATCTGCTTGAAAACCTTGCCTGCAATCCCAGCCTGGACGAATTGGCGCGGATCGCCGCCACCAACCGTTCCAGCCTCAACCATGAGTTCCAAAAATTCTATTGCATGAGCGTCTTCGATTGGCTGAGGGAGCAGCGCCTATTACGCGCCACCCTGCTTCTCAGAACCACCCAACTCCCCATTCTATCCATAGCCAACCGCGTGGGCTACATTAGCCACGCCGGTTTTACCACCGCCTTCCACCGGCGTTTCGGTATCTCGCCCAGGGAGTGCCGATCCTCCGCAATGCTGTTGAATGAAAAATCGATTTGATCCGGGATAAGGTCGTGCAGCGACCGTCACCGGCATTCGTCCGGTCAATTTGCCGGTCCTCCGCGACCCCGCTTGCGGCCTTTCTTAAAAAATATTTCCGCGCGTTGAAGTTTTATTTCCACCCGTTGGACCACATCAGCTAGGCTAATTGGTATATTTGAAGTCACGCATTGACCTAGGGCTGGAGCGTCAAAGCTTGCTTTGACAGGCAAAGCAAGCTTTGCCTTTCCAATCTCAAGTCAAAGCAAGCTTTGACGCTCCGTAGTGTTAGGCGGTAAGTCATCGTCTCACGCAGCTTTCACATCTGGATTTTACATAAAGGTAATATGATTATCATTTTATTGGCTTTTTTCCTGACGGTTTTTTTTATCAAGGTTTCTTACAAGCCTGCAATGGTAATCGGGTTGCTTGATATTCCGGATGGACGTAAAAATCACTTAGGTGAAATACCCCTAACGGGTGGATTGGCAGTTTTTCTCGCCGTTTGCATAGCTGTCATCTTGCAGGGTAATATATTTTACCAGTTCCCTGTTTTATTTGCCTCACTTTTTTTTGTACTAACCATAGGGCTACTGGATGATCTGTATGATTTAAGTACCCGCATCCGACTTTTTGCGCAGGTTTTTGCAGCTTTGATGATAGTTCTTCCTGGTCAGGTTTATCTAACCGATTTAGGGGATATTATTGGTTTTGGTAATGTCAAGCTACATTGGCTTTCTATTCCTTTCACTGTGTTTTGCGTGGTAGGCATCGTCAATGCAATTAACATGATTGATGGTATCGACGGATTGGCGGGTGGTGTAGTGTTTATAGCACTGGTGCTCTTTGGCGTTGCGGCAGGTATAACCGGGATTGACTCTTGCGTCACTTTAATTTTTATCCTAGTAAGCGCCATCTTGGCTTTTATCGCTTTCAATATGCGTTTTCCATGGAGAAAAAAGGCGGCAGTTTTTTTAGGTGACGCTGGAAGCACCATGCTTGGACTTTTTCTAGCGTGGATTGCGATTTATATTACTAATCATCATGTTTCTTCGGCGGGCCTCTCGCCTATTGCTGCAGTGTGGATTGTAGGTGTGCCTGTGTTGGATACGCTGAGCCTTATGTCAAGGAGAATGTTAAAAGGAAGAAGCCCTTTTTCTGCTGACTGTGAACATATTCATCATATTTTATTACGTGCCGGTTTTAGTTATCCTCAGACGCTTATGCTAATTCTTTCTATTTCACTTGCCATGGGTCTGTTCGGTCTTGGTGGATGGTATATTGGCATGCCTGAATATATTATGTTTTACGCTTTTGTCATCGCATTTATCATATACTTTACGTCGATACATTATGCTTGGAAGACCATGAAGCTGATCAGAATTGTCCATGACAAATGGAACAGGAAATAAGCACAGAACAGCAAGCGGGATGATGATCAGACGGGGGACCCCGCCGGACAACGCTGTTGGAGTAAGGGTTTTCCCGACGTCCCGGCATGGGCCACCGGAACCCAGATTCTAGGGCTGGAAAAGTTAATTGCCACTTTCCCAGAGCCGCTTGCCATGCTAAATCGCAAAAAACCCCTGTTTATTTCGTCAAACCATTTCACATAATACAAATTTTATGAGATGATTGGATGTGATTATAAAGTCTGGATTGCTTTGCTTTAATTTTAATTATTCAACGGGAGCGAAAATAAATGATCGTGAGTCCAATTAAACGTCCTCTGATGGCAGCGTTGTTTTGTGCGACGCAGTTGGTTTCGATTCCGGCGCAAGCCACCGAAATCATGCCGCCTTTCACGAATGCGCCGAACGGAGGGTGGACAGCCCCAGGCGGCAACAACCCACAGCTCAGTGTGAACACTGTGTCTGGCGGCTACCAAGGCCGTGCCGATGTGCTGGGCATAAATACATTGTTAAACACCGCCCCAGGCACTTATGGTGGCCAAATTCCTGTCACGGGCGGTACCGATTCGCAATTGACGGCTTGGCTATACATTCCCCAGACATGGTCGACATCTGCCAATACAATCGTTTCCACCCAAATGATGGGAATCATGCCAATTCCTATACCTGTTCTTAACCCTAACACTGGCAACTACTTCACTTTCGTGTATTATCCGGCCATTGGTTTTAGCAATCAAAGCGGGTCTGGAGAGCTTAGGGTGTGGGATCCAACGGGGCCACTTGCTAACGGCACACAGTCTTATGATTGTAATTTTTCCGCGAATGATTGTTGGGTCGATTTGACCACCCCTTTCAAGTATGACGAATGGATCAAGCTGACCATTGATTACACAGTGCAAAACAATACGGTTTTCCTAGTGAATGATGTGGGAGTGTATGCTTACGTCAATGATCTGGCATTTCTTGTTCCCGACGCCGTGCCTACTGACTACACCCCCATTCCAGGCTTCGGCTTTTCCACCGCTCAACTTTCCGCGCTGGTGTCAGGTGCCCCCTATGTAGCCTACTGGTCGTCGATTCCAGAACCCTCCAGCCTATCCCTGATCGGATTAGGCTTGGTTATAATCGGATTAAGCAAAAACCGCCGCCGTAATACTGCTGATAACGGCGTGGGGTGATTGCCTGCTAGTATCTATTTTATTACGGGCCAAAATTGCCGGCATCAAACTTTGCGAGGTCTGCAACCGGCAATACGGCAGACAGTATCTCAGCGTCATGCCGACCCACCTGTAAGGTTCCAACGATAACTACGATTTGCATAATGCCGAATTGATGTATCCGCTGACCGTCATTTTCGTTGCCGCAGCGGCGGTGGCTGGGTTCATCCGGCTTGCCCTATTATGGGCCAATAATCGGCTGACCATTGCCATGGGTTCCGACCTTGCCGTGAAGGCCTATCGCAATACACTTTACCAACCGTATGTGTTTCATACAAGCAACAATAGCAGCACGTTGATCAGCGCTATCATCAGCAAGGTGGATAACGTGATTTATCGGACATTCGCGCCCAGCCTGACCTTAATCAGCTCGGCAATACTGTTGTTAACCCTCATCGCGACATTGCTGGTGATTGATGCCGAAGTCGCCCTGACGGCTGCTGTTGTGCTAGGCGGAATGTACCTAGTCATCACGCAATTGTCGCGCAAGACACTCATACGCAACGGGCAGGAAGCAGCCCAAGCCATAGCCAAACCTTGAACCAGATGACATCCAAGCGGCACGGCTCTATGCTCATCATTGGGTGGCTGGCGAGACCATTGTTGACCGGCTTGCTGCTTAGATGAAATTTCGTGTCAGAAGATCTTTATATAAACGGTAACCAAAACGGTAACCAAAATATGAACAAAAAAAGAAAACTAATCACCTTCGACTGGGCCATAAAACGCTTGCTGCGTAGCAAAGCCAACTTTGGCATCCTGGAAGGCTTTCTGAGCGAACTACTTAAAGAAGATATCACCATCCTGGATGTACTGGACAGTGAGAGCAATAAAGACTATAAAATCGATAAGTTTAACCGTGTTGACCTAAAAGTACGCAATCATAAACAAGAAATAATCATCATAGAAATACAATATGATCGGGAATATGACTACTTGCAGCGCATATTTTATGCTGTTTCAAAAACAGCCATCGAACACTTGGAAGAAAATAAATCATATGCCGACGTTACCAAAGTCATTTCGATAAATATTCTTTATTTTGATTTAGGCAGTGGCACCGATTACATCTACAAAGGCACCACCCGTTTTATAGGCTTGCATAACCATGACATCCTAGAACTCAATGCCAAGCAAAAGCAACTCTTTAAAAAAGACAGCGTCGAAGCACTCTACCCGGAATATTACCTAATCAAAATAAACCGCTTCAACGATATTGCCAAAGACACCTTGGATGAATGGATTTATTTCTTAAAAAATGAAGAAATTAAAGAAAGCTTCACCGCAAAAGGTTTAAAGGAAGCGGAAGAAAAGCTCAGCATCATGAAACTGCCTGAAGACGAACAAAAAGCCTACGAACATTACAAAGACGACTTGCATTATCAAGCCAGCATGTTTGAGTCATCGTTTGGGGATGGTTATCACGAAGGTGAAGCCATAGGAATCGAGAAAGGAATTGAAATTGGAATGGAAAAAACAACAAAAACGATAGCCTTAAAGCTGATACAACAAGGTGCCGCCATTGAAATTATCATAGCCGCGACTGGGTTACAGCTTTTTTAATATCAATAGATTACTTTATTTAAGCCGTAGGAGCGGGCCATGCCCGCGATTGATTGGGCCGATTCAGCAAAAATGGGCTATTTATCGCGGGCATGGCCCGCTCCTACATTTTGCGTATATTCATTTTTAAGTAACTATTTGATATTAAAAACGCTGTATATCGAAAAATGGAAAATAAACCACGTTTTGCAAAAAGCTGGATGCGGAGTTTCCGTTTCCTTGAATCGAACCCCCCGAAAGACACACCCCGCGCTTTTTCGCATTTCATTTTCGACAACCAGAACCCAGGCTTTGCCTTGGCTAAAGAAGCACTTGGTGCTTTGCAGGGACGACGATTGCCAAAGCTGTTGGCGATGGATATTGCCTCCGGCATTGGCGGCTTGGTTAGGCTAGTGCCCTAACTTGGCTGAATTGACGGGTAAAGCCGCTTGAGTTTGATGCGGGCATCTTCGGTTTTGAAGCGCCAGTCCACGGTGCTGCCGTCCGCGTTGCGCCGGACCTGCCAGGCGGCGACTTCGCTGGCCAGCGTTTCCGCGTCGGCGATCCTCCGATCCAGACACTGCGTCGCCAAGGCGC
>Ga0194062_1000669_pt1 | contig 14454 bp, 16 predicted proteins | sample SepL2225m_MetaG_FD_155481 | JGI IMG/M metagenome (GOLD analysis project Ga0194062, IMG submission 155481) | Anoxic zone freshwater microbial communities from boreal shield lake in IISD Experimental Lakes Area, Ontario, Canada - Sep2016-L224-25m | ecosystem: Environmental > Aquatic > Freshwater >... | reverse complement strand
GCGGTTTTGAGGATTCATAAGAAGTTTATTGATGCGGGTAATGATGCGCAGACTGTGTACGATTATGTACGCGGGAAGCATCGTGAGGGCGTGTTTGCAATTAAGGGTAGCAATAAGTATGCAGCGCCTATGTTGCCTAAGGCTTATTCGCTGGTGGATAAGGGCAGGGTTATGCTACTTAGTTTGGGTACTCAGATTATTAAAGAGGAATTATTTAGTTGTTTAGAGCGTGTTAAGGCTCCGGGACCTAAGTTTACCCACTTTGCGAGTTGCTTTGCTGATGCTGAATATTTCAGGCAGTTGACTGCTGAGCATCGTGTTTTGAAGTATATCGGCGGGATGCAATTTTATATTTTTGAGCCTAAGAAGCGCGGGTTAGCTAACGAGGCGCTGGATATGCTGGTTTATAATTATGCTGCTATGGAATCTTGTAATCCGAATTGGGATTATTTAGATAAGCAGTATTTGGAAATGGCTGATAAGAGAACGGCGGCGGGTGATGTGCCGGGAAGTGTTGCTATGGATAATAGAAAAGTTAATAATAATAATAAATTTATAAGGAGACGGATTGCGATATGAAGATTATGTTGAGTGATGATAATACTATGAAGATTCAGCAGTTGGCTAATGATTTGAATATGCCTTGCAGCACAATTGTTAACCAAATTATTATTCAGATTCAGAAGGTGAATATTGTCACTGATTTGGTGATAAGGGTTGAAGTTCAGAGATCTAAGGATGAGTTGAAGGAGGTTCCGGCGGCTGAGGTTAAGAAGGTAAAAGCGAGGTAATTGATGAGTTGGTTTATGGGTTTTGCAGTGTAAAGTATTGTTTTGGCTATTAATGGAGCGCCTGATTTAATGATTAGGCGCTTTTTTTATGTGTTTTTCTACATAATAAAAAAGTTTGGTAATGTCAAGGCCCGATTAGTGCCCGAATTGGGCCCTGCGAGGGCCATAAATGGGCCCTAATCGGGCCTTGCAAAGTTCGCTCTAAGTCAGTTTACTTGTACTGAAGTTATTTACAAGTTTATTCCCTTATGCTTTTATGCTTTGGGTTCAATTAATTGAAAAGGAATGATGTTATGAAAACAATGTTTTTAATGGTGATGATGCTTTTGGTTTCCGTGTGCTTTGCGCAGAAAACTACTACGATTTCTACTGATGCCAATAATGGGCATTATATTATTATCCGCTCTATTACTCAGGCGATCCATGACTCAGCTACTGCTAATAAAACAGCAAACTACGGTGATACCATACATACAATTACGGTTTCTCCGAAGTACAGCGCTGAGAAGATCAGATTATTTATAAGAGATTCGGTTGGTAACAGCAAGGTTGATTCGTTTTATGTGGAATATAAATCACCTGACGGCAACTGGGTTAAGATAGCAGCTTTGAATTTACTTACTTATACATATGCAAGTGTGCTAGTCCCCGGTGATGGTTTAACCGGAATTTATGAAATATCAGCCGGATATGGTTCTGCTTATAGAGTTAGAAGATTCAATACTGAATATGCCGGCGTGCATAGTAAGTTTTGGGTTAGTGTGGAATTGATAGCTTCTTAATTAGTGATGAATTGAGTTGAGCCGGCTGCTGTTGCGCCCCCAACGGCGCCGGTGAGACTCTTAAAGAAGTTTAATAAAAAAGAGAGTATGAAGATGAAAGATTTATTGATAAAGTTTAAGGATGGTGTGACTACTGCCTGCGGATCTATTTCGGCGGCTACTTTTCTTTTTTTAGGTTATGTGACCGTGTATCAGTTAGAGATTAGTAATCAGGTTAAGATTGTGCTTGCGGGTGTGCTGGCTATCAGTACAGGCGTGAGAGGTTATCTGAGCGGTAAGGCGGCGCCTAGTGATTTGGTTAATGAGCCTATTGATAAGGCAAAAGAATAATGATTATTGAATCTTTGAAGTTGCGCCAGGGTGATAGCTGGGATTTTAGCGAGGATTTAGGTTCGTATGAGCCTGCCAGCTGGGATATGGCTATTGTTTTGAAGCAGGGCAGTAATGATGCTATCGTGATTAATACTGTGACTGACGGCGGTAATGGGTTATTTAATGTTTCTGTGAGAAGTGATGTTACTTCTGCTATTGCTCCGGGTAAATATTCCTGCGCTTATGTTTTAAGCAGCGGTGTTAAGAAGAATACTGTGTGGTCCGGTATGGTTGTAGTTTATCCTGATTTGGCTGTTGCGAGTGACAGCAGAAGTTACTGGGAGACTACGGCGGCTGCCTTGCGTGATGCTTATTTGCGGATGGCAGGACGAGAGTCTGCTGAGGTTACGCTGAATGGTAATACGGTGAAGTATGACAGGGTTGAGTTATTGAAGGCGCTGAATCATGCGGAGTATATGGTCCATACCGAGAGCAGCAGTAATCAGAGCGGTAGAATATTGGCGAGGTTTGTGTGAATAAGTTTCAGAAGTTTTTTCAAAAGATTTTTGGTATAAGTAATGCAGTGCCGTTTTATTCGGCGGGCAGTACCAGGTCTTACATGGCGGCAAGGCAGGACAGGACTACTGCTGATATGGGCGGCGGTGATTATAAGGCGGCGGATTATGATGTGTTTGCCGGTATGGTTATTCTGCGTGCAAGAGCGCGGTTCCTGATGAAGAATAATTCTTATGCGAGAAAGTTTCAACTGTTGTGCAGACAAAACATTATAGGTGCAGATGGTTTCATTCTACAAAATAAGGCTAAAGATTTATCAGGCAATTTTGATTCATTCGCTAATCAGTTGATTGAATATAAATGGTCCGAGTGGTGCAACAAGAATTATTGTACTACTGAAGGGCTAATGAGTTTTAAGGCTGTTCAGGATTTGATTGTTAAGACTGTTCCGGTGGATGGTGAGATATTCATTCGCAAGGTGACGGGCAAGAAGGTTAATAAATTTGGTTTTTCTTTACAGCTTATTGAGCCTGATTTGGTTGATGAGCGGTTGAACCGGGTGCTTGATAATGGTAATGTGGTGCGCATGGGCATTGAGTATGATGCTTCTACGCGCAGGCCTTTGGCTTATTATTTTAAGAATGTGAATCCGACTACTGAATTGTGGGCGGGTTATACGACGGTGAATGATTATACGCGGATTGATGCGAGTGAGATTATTCATTTATATGATAAGGATAGAGCTAATCAGAGTCGTGGTGTGAGTTGGCTGGCTCCGGTGATGGTGATGATGCATAATTTGAGTGAGTTTGAGCGATATGCAGTTACTAATGCGCGAATCGGTGCTTCTAAGATGGGATTTTTTAAGAAACCTGAGAATCCGATGAATCCTACTGCCCAGGTTGGCAATGATAGTGATGCTTTTGGGAATAGAGTGATGGATATTGAGCCGGGTACTTTTGATTCACTGGAAGCGGGTTGGGATTTTGTTCCTTTTATGCCGCAGTTCCCGGAAGCGCAGCATGAGCCTTTTGTTAAAAGTATGCTTCGGGGTATCGCCTCTGGTTTAGGCGTGAGTTACAATACTTTGGCTAGTGATTTAGAGGGTGTGAATTATTCTTCTATTCGTGCAGGGTTGCTTGATGAGCGGGATAATTGGAAGCGTTTGCAGGCTTGGATTATTGAATCATTTATGGATAATGTTTTTGAGAGTTGGCTTGATTGGGCTTTGCTTACCGGTGAATTGGCTTTGCCGGTGCAGAAATTTGATAAGTTTAACGCTCCTACCTGGATAGGCAGGCGCTGGCAGTGGGTTGATCCGCTAAAGGATGTTAATGCGAATATTCAGGCGGTGAAGGCTGGGTTTAAGACTAATTCGCAAGTGATTGCGGAGCTTGGCGGTGATATTCAGGAGGTTTATGAGCAGTTGGCTTATGAAACTCAACTGAAAACTGATTTAGGTTTGGTGATTGAGGATATGAAGTTATAAACGGGATGCGAATCCCCCGGCATCTGCGATGCCACCCCCTTTTGAAAAAGGGGGACTTGAAGTGAATGAAAGGATATATATGAATTTGGAAATGAAAAAGTATTTGAGCGGTAGTCATAAGAGGAGTTTTAGTCTTAAGGCTGAGCTTATGAATGCAGATGCCAGAACGATTGAGTTTAGCTGTGCTAGTGAAACTCCTTATGAGCGCTGGTTTGGGTTTGAGATCCTTGATTTGGGTATGAGTAGTGTGCGCTTAGGTCGGATGAATGACGGTGCGCCATTGCTGGACTGCCATAATCCGGATGAGCAGATTGGTGTTGTTGAGAAGTGCTGGATTGATGATGCTAAGAAGCAGTTAAGGGTTATCGTGCGTTTCTCTAAGGGTGAGGACGGCGAGGAAGTATATCAGGATGTTCTTGACGGTATCAAGAGGAATGTATCTATCGGCTATATGGTGCATAATATGACTCTTGAAAATGAGAGTAACGGTGTTTGCAGTTATCGTGTGATTGACTGGGAGCCGTATGAAGTTAGTATTGTTTCAATCCCCGCGGATAATAGTGTGGGTGTTGGGCGTGCCTCGACTGCGCTCGGCAATCAAACTGATGGATTTGGTGAAGTGATTATAACCGGTATGAAGGCGCAGTGCCAGCATAACGATTTAGGTGAAGGTGAAGTTTGTCTGGTATGCGGTGAAGTGTGCGCGGATGGTGAGGTAAAGAGTATTAAATCAACAACAACAATTAGTGATATTAAATTAAAAAACGAAAGGAATCATGAAATGACAGATGCAGAAAAATTAGCAGCTGAAGCAGGCGATAAAGTGCGCGTTGCTGAAATAGAAGAACTTGGTAAAAGGCATCAGTTGCCTTATGAGTTCGCAGTTAAAAGTGGAATGTCCACTGAACAATATCGCGGTTATGCTTTAGAGCATAAAGGAAACAATAAACCATTGTATACCCCGGTATCCGATGTTGATGTTTCTAAAAACGAAAAAAGATCTTACTCAGTTAGTAAGGCTATCCGTGCAATGATAACCGGTAACTGGGGCGAAGCAGGCTACGAGAGAGAATGCAGTGATGATATTGCACGCAGAACTCATAGCAGCGCAAGTGGAATTTTCCTTCCGCTTGATGCTTTCAAGAGAGATATTGATGTTACAGCAGGCGCTCCGTTGATTGCTACTAACACAAACGCTGCAAGCTTTATTGATTATTTATCAAATAGCGCGCTTGCTTTGAAACTTGGTGCTAAAACACTTAGCGGCTTGGTTGGAAATGTTAAAATTCCACGCAAGACCGGCTTGGGTCAGGCAACATGGGGAAATGCATCTAAGTCAGAAATGACCTTGGATTACATTGAACTTATTGCGAAAAAATTAATGGCTTGGGAAAATTATGATAAGCAGTTACTTGCTCAGTCTACTCCTTCCATCGATGCGCTCGTTACCAGCGATATCATTACTCAGCTTGGATTAGCAGTTGATAAGGCTGTTTTCCACGGTGATCCTGATAATGGCGAGCCTACAGGAATAATTAATACTTCAGGCATTAACAGCGTGACAGGAACTACCTTCACAAACGCAACTGCCAGAAGCTACAAAACAAAAGTCAAAAAAGCGAATGTTATCAAAGATAACTTAGCTTTTGTTATGACTCCGGATATTGAAGGTACCCTGGCTTCTACGCCTAAGGTTTCTACCTATCCTGATTATATCATCAGCCCTGAAGGAAAGATGGCAGGCGATTTGGTTTATTCGACTAATCAAATTGCAGACGGTCATATTTTCTATGGTGATTTCAGCGAGATATTGGTAGCTGACTGGGGTGTTGTTGACTTAACAGTTGATGCATCTACTTTAGCTCATCAGGCTCTTGTAAGAGTAATCGCTTTCATGCTAACGGATATCGGTGTTCGTCATCCGGGTGCATTCAGCGCATCTACTACTTTTAGTGTGTAACAGTTAACTGTTGCCGGGGGAGCTACTCATGCTGTGGCTCCCTAATTTAATAATGTTCCCCTATTCTTTTCCTTATAGAAGGGAATAGGGATTATTTAAGGAAAGTTATGAAACAAATTAATATTAAAAATGATTGTTTGGTAAAAGGTAAGCTTGCTAAGGCGGGCGAAAAATATACCGAAGATCAGTTGAAGAAAAAATTTAAGTGTAAACCTAGCGATATTACTACGCTTATCAGTACGGGTAATGCTTTTGCTGAAGAAGTTGTAAATGTAACTATTGAGGAACCAGTTAAAGAAGTTAAAGCAGATGATACTAAGCCTAGCAAGTCAGCTTCTAAATAGCGGATTCGAGGAGGCCGGATCTTATATTTTTGAGGACGGTATTGTTGAAGTTGCTTTGGTGTTTAACAGGCCGAGTGCTGAGGATAAGTTATTTAGTCAGGACAGCGGCAATAATTATAATGCTATGGCTTATATGCTGACTACTGACTGCATTAATATTAAGCAAGGTACTAAGATGAAGGTTCGCGGTGTGGATTATACTGTGGTTGATTTGAGTGATGATGGTTACGGGTTAACTGAGTTGAGGTTGAGATGAGCAGGAGTGCGGTTTTAGCTAAGGTGGTTTCCGTGCTGGAAGGCATAACGATTGACGGCGGTTATTCTACGGATGCGGGCAAGAATGTTTTTTACCTGGGTAAGATTTTGAATGAGGGTACGAATACTGAGTTTGAATGGAATCTTGACACTATTCAGGATGAGCAGTACCCGTGTATTTTGGTTTTGGAAGGTGACAGGAGTTATGATATTGACTCCAGGCCGAATGCCCACTATCAGAAGCTTCAGGTTGATATTAATATTTATGCTGCGCCCGGTGCCGGGATTAGTGATGTCCGCAAGATGATGGCGGATGTTTACAAGGCTATAAGGCTAAGTGAAAATTTAATGTTAGCTGAGTTAGGTTTGGTGCGCATGACTCCGGTGGCAGATAAGCTTTCGGTATTTGGCGAAGAAGGCGGAAGGATTGACGGTTGTCAGGTGGTGATTGATTTTGAGTGGACCAGCTCTAGATGGACTATGGAGTAATAATGTGTTGTGTAATTATTAATATGGAATTTTGGAAATGAGTGAGGAAGTTAAGGCGAAGTTGAGGGAGCAGGGTGTTGTTGTAACTATCCTGCAAACATGGCATATTTTTTTAGTGGTGATGAGTATGCTTATAAGTTTAGGTATTATTTGGGGCGTTACTACTTCGCGGATAAGTCAGGTGGAAAAAGATATAACCGGTCATGAAGTTTGGATTAAAAATCATGAGGAAAAGGTTAGCAAGCTTGGTGAAGGGCATGTAAAGTTATTTTATGAACTTCAGTTGAATTTGCGGAGGCTATGCGAGAAGAACGGCATTACTTATCAGGGAATAAAGCAGGATACTAATGCGAATTAAGAGGTTTGGATTTTATAAGGGTGATTATTTTCAGCGGGATGCTTCGGGTGTTGGCGGGAAAGTTGCGAATCCCCCGGCATCTTCGATGCCACCCCCTTTTGAAAAAGGGGGACTTTATGAGCAGAAGCAGATTGTTTGGCATCATACTGTTTCTAATGGTAGTGCTGAGGCTGTTGCTGATTGGTTTGGCGCTGATCATGGTGCGAGTAAGATTGCGACGGCTTATGTGATTGCTTTGGATGGTACTATTCTCCAGTTGTTTGATCCGGTGGACGGATGGGCTTATCATACCGGGTTATACGGTCAGGGCGATAAGAATGTTATTGGTATTGAGATTGTTAATGCGGGGCCTTTGGTGAAAAAGACTGTGAAGAATTTGCTTAATGGCAAGGATGAAGTGAAGTATTTTTGGCTGGATGGCAAGTATGAGTTTACGGGTAAGGTGTTTGATAATGGCAAGGTTTGGCGCGGTATATCGCAGTATTGGGCGACATACACTGAAGAGCAGATTCAGGCTGTTAGTGAGTTGACTGCATGGTTATGTGATAGGTTTGATATCCCAAAAAAGGTTTTAACCGATTTAGCTTTTAAAGCTGAGTATTGTAATTGGAAGGGTATAATTGCCCATTGTAATATCCGGAAGGATAAGAGTGATGTAAGTTGCGCGTTTGATTTTATGAAGGCGCAGAAAGTATTGTTAACGGCATGATGAAGTTTAGAATGTTTAAGTATTTAGTGTTTTTAAGTTTTGTGGTTTTAGCGGGTTGCAGATCTACTCAGGTGATTAGCGATGGGATGGTTCGCATAGATGTGCCTGATGTGGAGGACACGGTTGATGCACGGATTATCGGGAACGGTAGCGGTAGCTGGAGCGAGTGCGTGGATGATTTTGAAGGTTCCGGAAGCAGTATTGAGGGCAACAGTGTTACCCGTGATAGTACGGGTTCTATAACTGCGGTGAATGTGATTTTTAAGCCGAGGAAAAGCGGTGATAAGGGTAAGGCCGGTAGTTTTGAGATAAGCGTGCAGAAGTCACCGGTGGTGGTTAAACCTAAGGAGCCAGTAGTAACCGGAATAGATAATAGTTTATCTAAGGCCCCGGCGCCGTTGGGTGATAGGATTTTTGATTGGTTCAAAAGTGTGATGAATTGGATTGTGTGCCTGGCTATAATATTAGGGCTGGGTTATTATGTTTTACGATTAAAAAATTATAGTAATAAGAATTAAAAAAATAGAAAGGATAGATTATGGCTGAACAATTAGCGATCGTTAAAGAAGTGTTTATGGCTCCGGGTAGTGCTGCGATGCCAGGAACATTGACAGGGGTTTTGCCTCTTGGATTTCGCGGTGATAAGGCTGCTTTGAATATTACTCATTTTAATGAGATAAAAGATGAGCGCGGACGGGTATTTGGCAACATGCTGAATTTTGAGTTGAAGGCATCTTCGCTTGAAATGACTTATGAAGGGTTGGCTAATTTAATAGCTTTTACTAAGGCTAATGATGTTAGTGTTGCGGTTGTAACCAGTGGTGCTACCCGTGATGAAGATGGACTGCTGACAGCTCCGGGCGGGTTATTCAAGTTTGAGAATGCTAGTTCTTTAGGGCTTGGATGGGAATTGTTAATTTCTCCGAAGGATAGGAAATTGAGCTATACTTTGGCAAGAGCTTTCCGTTTGTCGGATGGGCAGGCTTTGATTACTGCATCTAAGATTAATTCACTTCCGGCGGCTTATATAGTACCTAGTGAGAATGCTAATAATGTGGTTAATGGTTTCATTAATCCATTATTTGGAAGTTTGACTATCGGTGATGAGAGATTAAATGATTTCAAAATAAGTTTGAAAACTTCGGGAACGAAAAACGGTTTTAACAGGATGCTGAACAGAAGAGTTGAAGTATCTATTGAGGGAACTTTGAACGGGCCTGATCCGGATGAAGTAAATGAATTTCTTACTTCGGCGATTGGCGTAGATGATATGAATCTTGAGATACCGACTATGAGCGGTTCTTGTTATATTAGTTTAAAAGCCGGCGGTATATCTCAATACGGTAGTGCAGAGCTTGGCGAAGATAAACGCGAGGCTAAAGTAATGCTGGTCGGTTCTTATGATATCGGCGATATTACTTGTGACGCTGATACGATTATTTTTGGTTATGTAATATAATTGGTTCCCTTCGGCTTAGGGCCGTTCGCCTCAACAGGGATATGATTATTAAGGCTGGGCAATTATTTAGGCAAGAGTTGAGGCTTGTTTGGGTGGTTGCCCATTTCTATAAGGATTAGTTATGAATGATTATGTAATAAGCGGTGTGAATTGCAGGCTAAGGGATTTGAGCCTGAAGCAGAAGAACAGGGTTAATGAGCTTGTTGGCAAGAAGCTTCAGGAAGGCAGTGCCGGGAGTGATGATTTTAGTTTGGATTTATCGTATGAAGAGAATGTTGAGTTCATGGAGCTTATTCTTGAAACTGAGAACGGTGAAAAGATAAACGGCGAGGATGTGCCTGAAAGTGTTGAGTTGAAGGCTGTTTGTGATTTTTTTTTGCGGAGGATCAAGAGTCAGTTAGAAATTCAAGATTATATGGTGAACTTAATGAGCGGGAAAGAAAAGCAAGCGCCGAGTATAGGCAACTAGAGAAGGATTTAGACTGGGAGCGCACTTATTTTGCGGGCGAGAATGTGTTTGATGATACTGAGCTGATAGTTTTGTTCTTGATTGAGCAGGAGTATTGGCGGTATGATGAGGTGCTGAATATGCCTGCAAGGCGTGTAATGAAGTTTGTTTATGATAAAAGAGTTTCAAATTTGAATGTTCTGCTGGGCAGAATTTTTGAGATGAAAATGTTAAAGAAGGATTGACTAGATGGCTAATGATAATGAAATAAGTATTCTGCTGAGGATTGACGGCAAGGATGCGAATGCTCAGATTAAGATTACTGATGAGAATGTTAATGCTTTGTATAAGTCTTTCCGGATGGGTAACAAGGATGCGAGTGATGCAACTAAAACCATGGTGCAGGGGTTTACGGTTGCCCGTGATGTGATTGGGGGCATGAAGGAGGCGTACAGCGCTTTTACGAGTGTGTTTGGGAGTACGATAAAGAAGGCGCAGGAATACGAGATGTCCATGGCGCAGTTGAAGGGTATTATTGCTTCTAATGGCAGTGCGGCGGGTTATACTGCCGAGCAGATGGATGTGATGGCGGCGAGCTTTGCTAATGGTAGTATGTTTACTAAGGGCAATGTGCTGGAGGCTGAAAAAATGTTTATGACTTATAAGAATATAGGTCATGATGTGATGCCTAAGGCTGTGGAAGCAGCTATTGGGATGGCAGAGGTTATGGGCGGTGATTTATCGAGTGCGGCGGTGACTTTAGGTCAGGTGCTGGAGAATCCGATTGAGGGAGCGCGGAAGTTAAGGGCGATGCATATTGTTCTAACTCAGGCGCAGAAGGATGAGCTTAGGCAGATGCAGGAGACTCAGGGCGTGCAGGCGGCGGGCGGGTATATCCTAAATATTCTTGCTGAGAAGTATGGCAAGGTGAGTGATGCCATTAAGGATACCCAGGAGTTTAAGGTTAAGCAGATGAACGATGCCATGGGCAAGATGTTCAAGACTGTGGGTGAAGGTCAGATGGCAGTGATAGCGCCGTTTATTACTACACTTGGCGATATGATGAGTAGTTTGAATAAGATTAGCCCCTTTATTGGGGCTAGTGTTGTTGGAGCGGGGCAGTTATTTATTGCTTATAAATTGTTATCTACTGCGGGAATAATGCCGCTTATTATAAATACAAGTAGTTTAGGGGCTATACAAGAGACACTTGCCGTCAAGACTTGGCTAGCTAATGCGGCGGGTGTTGCTTCGGTAGGGACTATGACTACTATGAGTGTTGTTGCGAAGGGTTTAATATCATCTATTGGTCCTTTAGGCTGGGTAATGATAGCTTTAGGTGCGGCAGTTGGAGCTTATGCGCTTTTGAAAAAATCAGTAAGTGAAACTGATAAAGCTATAAAGGATATTAATTTAGAGACTAGTAAAGGCGTAGGAGTTTTTAAGGCGTATGCATCATCCGTGCTTGATAGTAATAATTCGATGGAGGCTAGAAAAAATGCTTTAATAAAAATGCGGGAACTGGATCCTGAACATTTAGAAAATATCAATTTAGAAAAAATAAGTTATAAGGATTTAACTACTGCTATTGCTAATGCAACTTCGCAATACGAACATCAGGCGAAAGTTAAGGGTTTCAGCAAGCAGTATGAAAAAGTTAATGAACAAATAGCTGAAAAGACTTTAGCCTGGGATGATAAAATTAATCCCATTAAATTAAGTATTAATCTAGCAAGCGGAAGCGATGAAGAATTTTATAAGGCTTTATTGAAGTTAGCTGAATTTACCGCTAAGGAAGAGATAGATAAACTAGAGAATAAAGCTAAGGAAATATTGGCGTATATGAATAGCATGTCGGAACCTGATAAGGTATCTGGTCCTGCGGAAGGTACTTTAGGCGAGAAGATTGAAACGCTTAAGGCACTGATTGCAGATTTAGGAGTTGAGAAAAAAGCTTTGGCGGATACTGATAAAGCGGGGCAGGATGCGATTCAAAAAAAAATAGATTTAAATACTAAATTATTAGAAGAAAAAGAAGGTAAGAACAAGGGAAGCAAGAGCCGTGAGGGATTGGGCGGGATAGCTAGTTTGAACCGGGAGATGAATGCAGATAATTTGGACTGGGATGCGCAGATTCAGCAGTTGGCGGCCTTCCGGGAAGAGGTTAATAAGAATACTAAGGATTATCCTAATACTAAAGAGGGCAAAGATCATAGGGCTAAGGTTCTTGATGAAATTACAATTAAGGAGAAAAAAGTTTGGGCGGATATTGCTAAGGCTTATCTAGAGAGTGAGAAGCTTAAGGCTGAGGCTATGGCGGACGGGGTTGAGAAGGATATGGCGCTGGCTGATGTTTGGCAGAAGGAGCAGATTGCTAAGATTGATGAGAGCGTTAAGGATGAAAAGATTGCGGCGGATCAGAAGGTTTTGATTCACCAGCAGTACCTTAATAAGATTATCGATATTAATGAAAAAAAAGCTAAGAAGGATGCCGAAAATGCGGCTAAGGCTAAGGAGAAGTTGCTTCAGGATGCCAAGGATGCGGCGGCTTTTGATAAGTCTTTAGCGAGGGGCGGGGTTGGCAATACTGAAGGGGCAATGAGCAATGCTGAGGTAGGTCAGCAGAAGGATGTTGTTGATGAATCGGAAAAGAAGGATAAGGCTACAAATTTAAAGTTATTGAATGATAAGGCTATTGATGATGCGAAGTATGAATCTAATGGTGTTTTGATTCATGCCAATGCTACTGCGGCTAAGGCGGCTATTGATGATGCGGCGCTTAAGAGCAGGCTTGCGGCTACTTCTACGATGCTGAGTAATTCTAAGGCGCTATTTGGGAAGCATACGGTTGCTTACAAGGCGCTAGCGACTGCCCAGGTGATTGTTGATACTTACAGCAGTGCAACTGCGGCTTATAGGTCGATGGTTGGTATCCCGGTAGTTGGTCCCGCGTTAGCGGCGGTTGCAGCAGCGGGGGCGGTTGCTATGGGTATGAAGAATTTAAGTGCGATTTATGCTGCTAAGGTTTCGGGTTATGCTTTGGGCGGTGTTATTGACAGGCCTACTTACGCGCTTATGGGTGAGGCGGGACCGGAGATTGTTGCGCCTAAGGATACTTTTATGCAGCATAGTGCGGAGCTGGTTAGGGCGGCGATTAATAGTTCGGGATATCCAGGGGGCAGCAATAATTTGCATAAGGAAATTAGTGATTTGAAAAATAGTTTTGAACGGTATGCAAATAAAGCTACGAATATATTGATCGGTGATAATGAATGCATCAAAATTAAAAATAGAGCAAATACGAGTTTGGGATTCAGTAAGATATGAAAACAAGAATATTATTTGCCAATGTAGGCAACACGATGATTAGGTGTATTTACGGCGATAGCGCTGTTAGTTATCTGGATGCAGAATTGAGTAATCGTATGCCGGTGACAATAGGTGCGAGGATTTATGGCATTATGAGCGGTGAGAGTGTTTACCTGGGTACTATTGCCAGTTATGATATGTACGGATTTACTTTTGAACATGGTGTAAAGGAAGAGTATGAGGGTGAGTTTTATGTGGATTGGACGGATTGGAAAATATCGGTTGGGAATATTTCCAGGAAGATTGAGAATGATGAAGCCGGACAAAGTGGAGTAATAACTTTTGATAACGCATCTTTGAATATGTATTATTTACCTACTGTGAACCGTGTCATAGACGGTGTGACGGTTGAGTTAGATAATCCGGTTAAGTTAGGGATTTGGTTTGCTTTGGCGAACGGTAAGAGATCTAAAGTGCGCATTGAGAGGGTAAGCTGTAATTTAATTGATAAGGCACTATTGGCATATGATGGCGGATCGTTTAAGGATCTGAAGACTAATACGAGTGATTTAATAGCAGCTGCGGAGTGGGGCGCGAAGGGATCGGTTATCTTTGAGGGTATGCTGAATTATATATCTTTGGAAGCAAATGAAATTACGATTGACGATGCCGGGGATTATATATCTACTGTAACTTTTCAGGTTATAGATAAGCTATCAAGTTTGACGATGATTGATATTGGACGGGCTCAGAGAGCAAAATATGATGCGAAGGCAAGGATACCTTACACGGGGAGCATGGGATGGACTATCGTGCGTATTACTTCCGGTGGTAGCCAATATTTCATAATAAGTTGGGAAAAGGTATGGGTTGGTGGTACTGCTACGAAAGGTGATCAGATAGAGCATAGCCAGACGGTCTTGAAAAAAGGTGATATCATGGTACATCCGAGGTTGAACGATGATGGCAGCGAACAGTTATATATTGTGATCGATTGTGGGTTAACTCATTATAATGAGTTGGACACTACATGGGTGAAGTTAATTGATGCAAGTTCCGGGTTATCATTTGGAGATTGGACATTTTTTGTTCCACAAATTTATTATTACGATAAAAGTTATTATGGAATTAATGAGATAACAGAGGTCACGGGTTCCGAGGTAACAAGTTTTAACGGTAAAAATATATTATTAGGGATAATGGCGAATTTTTGGACTGATCTGAGTATTGATA
>Ga0194062_1000668_pt1 | contig 14455 bp, 13 predicted proteins | sample SepL2225m_MetaG_FD_155481 | JGI IMG/M metagenome (GOLD analysis project Ga0194062, IMG submission 155481) | Anoxic zone freshwater microbial communities from boreal shield lake in IISD Experimental Lakes Area, Ontario, Canada - Sep2016-L224-25m | ecosystem: Environmental > Aquatic > Freshwater >... | reverse complement strand
CGGTTAGTGTCTTGATATTCATCGATATGAATGTATTTCCAGACATTGTGGTAGTGTGCACGTACCGTTTCATTCTCAGCGAGAAGTCGAGCCGCCTTCAAGAGTAAATCGTCGAAGTCTAAAGATTTCTCTTTTGCTAATATAGCGTCATATTTTTCCCATACTTGAGCAACTATTTCCTCGGTATACCCTTTTGCGAAGTCTTTATATTCAAGAAATGTACTACCATCCCCTTTTGCGCGTGATATGAGATTCAACACAGTACCTGGTTCGAACTGTTTTGGGTCTACTGAACATTTTTCCATAGCGTCTTTGATGGCACGACGAGAGTCAGATCGGTCATATATAGTGAAATGTCGTGTGAGTCCAAGGAGCGCAGCATTTTCACGGATAATATGAACTCCAAGCGCGTGAAATGTACTTACAAATGGTCGGTCACCCATTGATACCGGTCTATTTAAGTTAGAATCTTCTGAAAGTAACGTATGAACTCGCTCACGCATCTCTTTTGCGGCTTTATTGGTGAATGTTATAGCGAGAATGGCATGTGGAGCGACTCCCTTTCTGATAAGGTTCTGTATTCTGTGTGTAATAACACGTGTTTTACCTGACCCTGCACCAGCGATGATGAGGACTGGTCCATCGGTTGTTTCGATGGCTCGTTGCTGTTCATTATTGAGAGTGGACATGAAGAGCATCATACCACGTGCCCGCATAGTAGAGTAATAAAAGCTATTTTGTCGCAGAATTGATTGAAGAGAAGGGTGTCCGGCGTGCTCTTGGATGAAACATCTGTGACGTTCTAGTATAAGTGCCTGAATAATACAATAATGAGACGATATCCCGCTGGGAATTGTTTCAGCCGAGAGCACGCCGGACACCCTTCTCTTTCACGCACTTGCGATAATCAATTTGCTACAACAAAAGTTGACAATAAGTCACTATTTGTGGCTGTGTATAGCCCCGATTGACAATGTTTGTGAGCTTGATACGCTAGTAAAGCACCCTTCGGGATGCACCCATTATAATGGCTTTACAGAGCCATTTAATTTATTGGGAGCCCTACCTAGAGTATCGAAAAAGTAAGTAGATGTGATTTGCAAAAACTCTAGTTTTGTTATGAAATTAAAGACTATTCTCGCAACTAAATATAGCCGTCTTCTTAAGCGTTCTATGACAGGAACAGTTATTTTTATTATTCCTGTACTTATCCCCTTTTTATACCCCATGACCGCTCACGCCGGTCTTTTTTCTTTCATATCTTCGATGTTCGAAGGACAAGAAGCATCTGCAAAGATACAACCTTTGGTGCAGTATCCCAATTCACAAACTATTGCTCTTCTTCAGGCGACAGTTAACCACGATCAGAGTGTTGAGAAGTCGTCAGATATCATTCCGGTAAGTGATCGTCAGATTCTCGTTGCTGATATATCAGTCACAGACCCAATCATTGCAAGTGATTCAATAAATACTCAAGTTAGTATTTACGTGGTTCGTGACGGTGATACATTGTCGACTATTGCGAAGATGTTCGATGTTTCAGTGAATACTATTGTATGGTCAAACTCAGATTTGGGTATTTCACGATCATCATCACTTAAAGTTGGTCAAACACTCATTATTTTGCCGGTATCAGGAATCAGTTATACAGTAAAAAAGGGCGATACGATCAAAGGCATTGTATCTAGTTACAAGGCAGATCTTACTGAAGTTCTCCAGTATAACGATTTGACTCTTACCTCCCCTCTTTCTATTGGTCAAACTGTTATTATCCCCGATGCCGAACTTCAAGCTCAACCGTCATCTTCAAATACTGCCTCAAAAAATATTGCTCGCGGCACAAATGGTCCTTCATACGTCGGATATTATATTCGTCCTGTTGTTGGAGGAAGAAAGACTCAGGGTGTACACGGATACAATGGTATTGATATTGCTGCACCCGTAGGAACTCCTATATATGCCGCCGCAGAAGGAACTGTTATCGTAAGTGCATTCAATTCTGGATGGCACGGAGGATATGGCAATTTCATCATCATCGCCCATCCCAATGGTACCCAGACCGTGTACGCCCACCTTTCCAAGAACATTGTTCACGCAGGCGACTATGTGAAGCAGGGTCAGAATATTGCTCTTATGGGTTCCACTGGAAATTCAACAGGTTCACATGTCCACTTTGAGATTAGAGGTGCCAAGAATCCATTCTAATTTGATATTTTACGTCTATATTGTAGGGCTTCAAGTATGTGTTCCTTGGATATTATTTCTTTTTGCTCTAGATCAGCTATAGTTTGTGCAACTTTGATAACTCGGTGGAATGCCCTACCAGATAATTCGAGTTTTTCTGCAGATATAGCCAATAAGGAGCGGGCTTCATCTTCAATATGTATACACTTTTCTATATCGGTTGCAGAAAGTTCGCTATTATAGGTTTTCTTTATTTCGTATCTCTCAAATCTTTTGGATTGTCGAGAGCGACATATAATAATTCTTTTTCGTATAGTTTCTGAAGATTCAGACATGTGTACTTTTGCAGCTAGTTTTTCGTAGTTTACTTTCTCAACATTGAGCCATATGTCGATACGATCAGCAATTGGTCCAGAAATCTTGCGTCGGTAGTTTTCAATAGTATGTTGTGAACAAGTGCAGTCTTTGGTGCCACTTTTCCCACACGGACAAGGATTCATGGAGGCAATTAAAATGCATTGTGCAGGAAATGTTATGACTCCCCGTGCCCGAGAAATAGTTATTGTTCCATTTTCAAGAGGCTGTCGTAATGCTTCAATAACTTTACGATCAAACTCTGGAAATTCATCAGCAAACAATACACCTCTGTGTGCAAGAGTTATTTCTCCTGGTTTGGGTATGATGCCTCCTCCGACGATAGATGGATATGAAGCTGTATGGTGCGGGGCACGAAATGGTGGATTATAGATGAGGTTATTTTGTAGCGTACGAGCTGCTGAATGTATCCCTGTAACTTCAACAGCATGTTCATATGATAGTGCGGGAAGTATCGACGCAAAACTTTGTGCCAGCATTGTTTTTCCTGTGCCTGGTGGTCCATGCATGATGACATTGTGTCCACCTGCTGCGGCAATTTCCAGCCCCCTTTTTGCAACTTCATTACCTCGAATAGTTTTCATGTCGATGTGTGTACCGTCTGATGTGTGAACACTATATTGGGAATGTTTGAGTACTTTTATACTATTTGTTCCAGAAATATGATGTATGATTTCTTGTAATGAATTAACTGGATGTATTGTTATATCTCGCGCCAACGAAGCCTCAGTACTATTTTTTTCTGGTATGAATACAGATGTAAAACCGTATTCTGGAGCCTTGCATAGCATAGGTAAAATACCGTGAATCTTTGTGACATGGCCTTCCAATGATAACTCTCCAAGAATTAGTGTGTGTTCAGGATCAAAATGTATTTCATGTGCAGCTGAAAGATATGCTATTGCCATAGCAAGATCAAAGTTAGTCCCTTCCTTTTTTAGATCTGCTGGTGCAAGTGATACAACAACTTTTTGGTTTTTTTGTTTTGGTGATGTATACCCACTATTTTTTATAGCTGCTGATATGCGATCTTTGGCTTCTGTTACTGATCGATCACCCATACCAACTACTGAAAATGCATGAAGACCATTCGTTATGTCTACTTCAACGGTTATGATTTCAGTTTCAAGTCCGTTGAGTTGTGCGGTATATGTTTTTGCAATTGCCATAAGCGAATCATACGACACCTGAATGAAGAACCGATGAAAAAGGAATCAAATTTTGATGAAGATTTAACATGTTCCTTTTAGACTCTCAGTGATAAGCAGAAACAAAAAAGCCTCTTTCGAGGCTTTTTAAATTATTTTGTTGCGTGGTCGATACTAAATCGTGATGATGGGTTGGCTTCGAGGCGGCCCTTATCTATAGGTTTGCCACATTTTTCACAGAGACCGTATGTACCCTTTTCGATACGATCAAGAGCTGCATTTACTTCGATAAGCTGATTTTCAAGTTGTGTAACAATACCCGCATTGCCTTCGTATTCTTCGAGTTTGTCAGCAACTTCATTTTCATCGGCAGCATCAACTTCCATACCACCAGTATTGGCTTCCCATACGTTTGGATTATTGGAATTACGTTGACCAACCAAAGCTAATTCAGCTTCAAGTTCAGCCTTTTCAGCAATGAGTTTCTTTTTGAATTGTTCAGTTTCCTTTTTATTCATGCCACTATTCTACCTCATGAATGTTTGTTTTTCAAGACGTATCAATATATCAGCCAAAGTCTCTTCTTTGTCGGTGATGATGAGTTTGTTGCTATCTATAAATGAGTAGAGGAATAGAATAGTGCCAGATGTTGTCTTGAATGCACGAACATCCTTATTTTTGACGATACGATCCTCAAACTGACCGTTAATTGTCAGGTATGACTGGAGAGTTGGTTCAGGAACCACTAGTTTTGTAGTCGAAGAGGTGGTGGATGATGCAGTAGTTTTTGGGGTAGTAATTTTCGTAGAAGTCGCGGTAGTGTTCTTTGTTGTTGAAGCAGTCTTGGTCTTATTTGTAGAGGTTGCAATATTCTTTGTTGTCGAAGCAATTGGGGCTTGATTTGTAGAAGTGGCGATGTTTGAATTTGGCAAAAGAGAATTTTCAGTCGGCGTTTTCACCACTTTTCCAGAAGTATTTGAAATACCTTGCGGCGGAGTTGCATATAAGTATTGTTTTATGTCGTCAGGCATTATTTTTTCCCACTGCAACATTCCTGAAAAGGCATTTTGGAAATAATTTGTTGTAAAAACAACGAATACACTCTTTTCATTATTTTCATTCGAATATACCCCAAGCATCCATTGCGGCGTTAGGGTGCGAGTTAAGATATTTGGCGGCTCTATATTCATCGCTTTTAATATGTCAGTTGAAAATACTTTTGAAATAACAGCATTGTTTTCACGAATCAATACTATATCTTTTATAGAGCCACTCGATATTGGTTTTGAAATTTCTTTTTTAATTCGAGAGATAATTTCTGCTTGACCAAGGTTATTTATTGCAATACTTGTATGTATATCAGCGGGAATAAGGCTTGTGATCGTCTGTTCTGGAACTACAGGTACAGCTTTTTGTGCGAGAGGGCTTTTACTGTAGAAATAATATGCACCAAATATTCCTCCGCCAACAAGCAAGAGACTTGCCAATACAAGAAGTAGTTTTCCTGTAGAGTGGCTTGGAGCCTGACTTCCCATTATCTCTGAACCATTAGTTTTACGACTTTCTGCAATAGCGATAGATGCTGTCGATGTTTTGGTATGTGCGAGTATGTTGGCGACATCACCTTCATATGTACGTAAGTTTTTTTGATCATATTCAGGATTTGTGACTATTTTTTCTTGAGGTGGTGTTGCATGCACAAATGGATTTTCTTTAGGTTGCATACTTCGAGGAATGAGTGAACCAATTTCCATTTCGAGATTGGAGAACGAACCGGTGAAGGGTCTTACCGGTGTTTGTTCCTCCTCTTTCTTGTCTGTAGTATCAGGGGTAACTTTTGATTGCACTATTGGTGGAATATTTTGTTGTGGTACTGCCGCGAGCTTTGGCGTCAGGGGAGGAATTGCTACACGAGTAATAGGACGTGGCACCTCATCTTCTATGTTGGAAGCTGGAGATATGTTGTCATCAGATATGTCGAATACTTGGCCAGATTTTATTTCTGATTCCTCATTTTCACCACCCTCTGTATTTTCAGAGCCAACTGCATCATTTTGAGGCTCTTGAGTATCATCGATTGTCATTGGGAGTATTATAGCGCGTGTGGGATAAAACAGAAATACTAGGTACTAGAGATGCATCTATATAGATAAGACAAGAATATTGGCAAGAAGAACCCGTGACATATATGAATAAAATGGACGCGGATATTTTCTTGGTACTAAAGATACCCACACACTACATAAGTACGGGTGAAACATCCGTTACGTTCTAATATGAGTGCCTAAAGTATAATGTAATGAGACGACATCCCGCTGGGAATTGTTTCACCCGTACTTATGTAGTGTGTGGGCTGTTACGCATCAAACGTGATCATTTGGAAATTGGTGTTTGTAATTTGAGATTTTTTCCTAGTATCTCTTTTTAAAATCGGGGCGCGGTGGGCGTGGGAGTTCATCTTTTTTGGTGAAGAAATTTGGGTTTGCAGCTTTGATTGAGAGGTTTATTCTTCCCTTTTCGTCGACTTCTTTCACGACCACAGGAACTTTGTCCCCTTCTTTAACATATGTCTCTACACGTTCTACACGGAATGATGCCAATTCAGAAACATGAACAAGTCCTTCTGAGTTTGGTCCAATCTTCACAAAAGCACCAAAGTCCATGAGGCGAGTCACTTCCCCGTCAAATCTTTCTCCTGGTTTGTATTCACGAGTCATGCCATAAATAATATCTTTCGCTTTTTGTGCAGTTTCATTCTTGCCAGTGATAAATATTGTTCCATCATCTTCGATGGTGATATCTTCAACCTTTGTATTGTCGCGAATTTCATTAATTGTTTTACCTCCTGAACCGATAACGAGTCCGATTTGATCAGGCTTGATCTTCATGACAATGATTTCCGGTGCATGTGGGGATATTTTTGCTCGTGGTGTAGCAATTTCTTTTTCGATCACGTCGAGAATAGTGAAGCGGGCAGTCTTTGCCTTTTCAAAAGCTTCAGCAAGAATCTTGAGTGGGATTCCACCAACTTTCACGTCCATTTGTACTGCAGTGATGCCTGTGCGGGTACCTGCAACCTTGAAGTCCATGTCGCCATGGTGATCTTCAGGGCCTTGAATGTCAGTAAGCACTTTGTATTCAGTAGGACTCTTCATCATGAGACCTGAAGCAATTCCTGCCACTGGAGCTTTGATCGGAACGCCAGCATCCATGAGTGCGAGTGTTGAGCCACAGACTGATCCCATTGATGTTGAACCGTTTGAAGACATTGCCTCAGAGACGATGCGTATTGTATAGGGGAATATATCTTTTGCAGGAATAACCGGAACCAATGCTTTTTCAGCCAATGCTCCGTGACCGATCATGCGGCGATTCGTGCCACCGACACGACCTGTTTCACCTGTTGAAAATGGAGGAAAATTGTAATGGTGCATGAAACGCTTGTCTGGTTGTTCCATCAAACCATCGAGAACCTGAGCATCACCGGGACTTCCGAGCGTAAGAGCTGAAAGGATGTGTGTACCTCCGCGATAGAAGATTCCTGAACCGTGAAGTATTGGTGAAACACCGCCAGCTTGTGCAAACAAAGGGCGAACTTCGTCGAGAGTTCTACCGTCAGCACGTTTACCATTCTTGATAGCTTCTTCATGGAGCAATTCATTGACCGCTTCTTCGAATACTTCTTGCGCCATTGCTTTATTTCCTTCAGGAAACTTTTCAGCAAATGTATTTGTCCATATGCCATTGATTTCATTGATACGAGCATGACCTGGAGTACTGCTCATGATGTATTCTTTGAGTTTTGGTGTGATTTCAGCCTTGAATAACTCAGCTGTTCCAGGAGTTGGTTCAGGTAATACGATTGTTGCTTTTGGTTTACCAATTTCAGCAATAATTTGTTTTTGCCATGTTTGAATCTTCTCTATTTCTTCACTTGCTCGAGCAAGTGATTCATTCATGAGATCTTCACCAACTTCCCTACTAGCCACTTCGATCATATTGATCATGCCGTCTTTTCCGCATGCGACCAATTCAAGGTCTATCTTCGCTTCATCGCGTGTTGCATAGTCAGGATTGATGAACCAGTTATGGTCTTTGGCGATGCGAATAGCAGAAGCGGGTCCATTCCATGGAATACGTGATGTACCAAGTGCAAGTGATGCAGCGATAACTGAGATAACATCTGGATCGTACTCATCTATCGCGAGAGTAGTAACAATAACTTGGACCTCGTTGCGCATTTTTTGATTGAAAAGTGGGCGGATAGTACGGTCAATGATACGTCCTGAAAGAATAGCTTCTGTAGAAGGCTTTCCTTCACGTCGTACGAAACGTGATCCGAGAATTCTTCCTGCGGCATAGAAACGCTCCTCAAAATCAACAGTGAGAGGAAAGAAATCTCCGTCTTTTAAGTCACCCATAACTGCAGTTGCGAGTACGGCAGTATTTCCATAACGCACGATGACTGACCCATCAGCATTTTCTGCGAGGTCGTTGAATTCGGCTGATAATATCTTGCCACCGATTTCGATCGAGTATTGTTTTTTCGTCATTGTAGTTTCGCCTTCAGATTTCAGACTTGAATTGATTGCAACAAGATTATTTGTTGTATCTTCAAACCTGCCTATCTGGAGGCGGTTAGTTTGTAATGTCTAATATCAGTCAATGTAGCATGATTTATAAAAATGCGCATGAATTGACTATCTATTTTTTACATGTATAAATATGATATATCAACTTTCTTTTACAATGAAAAATCCGCAAATAATCATTCCTACGGTGATATTGAGCCGCAGTCGTTCGGTAGCGTATAGACCGTCGTTATCGCTTCCTGAGTGGGCTTCTGCCTGGGTATTTCCAGAATACGTTTCAACTGATCGTCTCAAGCTCGACATTGGAAGGATTTTTCCTCTATCATTTCAGCTCGGGAATAGCTCCACTCTTCCGGCATATGACGCCTTCGATACTATCAAAACAAGAGCACTTTTGAGTGAATGTTTAAATTTGGAAGATGGAGTGTCCATTGTCACGTATGAACACTGCCACTCAATTTTCAAGGGCAAGAAGGTCTACTTGTGGCAGTCGGTCGTGCGCGACAGTGATAACAATCTATTTGTGCCACAGGTTCAAAATATTCGGGATCAAATGCCTATCATCTATTGGCTTTACCTTGATTATATTATTGAGCCTGATCAGTGTTTGAGTTTTCTGATGTGACAGCTCTCTTTCACTCTCTTCGCGACGAGTTCATCCCGGTGAACTCGTCGTTTTTTATTAGTCTTTACTCCACAATTTCTTTGCAAAATTTCGCATACTATCTGCAAGAACTTTATCTCTGATTTGTACTAGGTAATGCAACTTCTCGCGCGTCACTATTGAGACGATGTACTCCCCCATTATCCATTGAGTTGAAGTGAAACTATCCCCTGTCCAAAATTTTAGTTGTCTTTGCGATAGTTTCTCCGCTTTCATCTCCTCTTCTATTTCAGATTGATTGGTAAATAATTTTAAATCAAAATCACCTTTATTTTGTTTCCAATACCACAGAATCCATTTCAAATATGCGGGATTTTCTACAAATGTATGATCTTGGAAGCCCCACCACGTCTTTTCATTCATATCACGCATACTTTGTTCCCAAATGGGAGTTTTTTTATACAAGAATTCTTCGATGTCCGCACCGTTTATAAATTGTACCTTTGGAATAGAGTAGTTCCCTGACTTCGGAAGTAGTTCTAGTTCGGGGATGATGCTTTTGACGAGATGCTCCTGACGTTTGAGTTCAGTAATCTTCTTTTCAAGATAATCAGTCAGCCTTTCTGGTGGTAAAGCGATGAGATACTTGGTCTTTCCAGATAGATCTTCTTCGATAATTCCCTTTTTCTTCAATTCATCTGCAGCTGCATAGGTCGTGCTTCTATTGATACCTGTAATACGACTAATATTGGCAGGTGTTATTTTGCCATGCTCCAAAAGAGCTAGATAGATGTCTATCTCTGTTGAATTAAGGCCTATTTGTTGAAGTTTTTCCTTCATAGGCTTTATATTAGCAAATCTGCTCCATTTTGTCAATTAGTTGTCAACAGTATTTTATGGCCATATAAAGCCAAATTACAACATATTTATTTTACTTTGTTTGACCATGAATGAAAATTATGATATACTTATACCAGAAAGTCAAGAACAGAACATTTAAAACAAGGCTTTAAGTAGGTGTGCCATTGAACACCAGAAAAGGAATAGTTATGAAGACCCTCAAGATATATGACTACCGCGACGGGAGTGCTAAGGAGTTTAAGGGCTCAATGAAGCAGTTTATAAAAAAACTGAAGCTTCAAGAGAGGTACGACATCATGTACACCCTATGCACTCAAAAATGGATATGCAAGTCAGGGTTCTATCAGTTTAGAGCGTGGACCGGTCCATTCTTAGGTTTCGATTCTCAACACGTGGATACTGGGCATTCTGAAAAAGTCTTTCAGGTTATCGCAAATACACCTGAGGAAATTTTAGAAGCAGTTGCTCCACTGATCGAACATAAGGCCGAATGGGCGCCATTAAGTGCTCGCACTGTTAGGCTCTGGCTCGGTTTCCATAGACGCTAGGTAATCATCCAAAGGATAGTGCCACCTTTGATTCAAAAGCACTCATTGTTGTCACCTTTCTAAAAGCGTGAGTATGGTTTGCAGAACCGACGGAGAATGCCAATCCGTCTCTGTCTCGGAATGTGTTATTCCGACTGATGAGTCCGAAAGGACGAAACAGAAAAACAACAACCTAGTTCTTTACAACAACATATATGAAAAAAACAAACGTTACATCTGACGGTCGTTTTGCGGGCATTGTCGGAGAAGATTATGATCGACTCCTTCGTGCCATTCCCCACATTCCTGCCTTTGAACACGGGATTGCAACATTTGCTCGGAAAGGACTTCCAAAGAAGCTTTCTGGTCAGGCAAAGGTCCTTGATCTTGGGTGTGGAAATGGAATGACGACGATGGCACTCTGTGCAGAGATGAAGAATGTGCACATCGTGGGAGTCGACATTGAACCGACCATGCTCAAACAATACGAAGCTCGTGTTATCGAAGGTCAGAAGTCTGCTCTTCGTGATGCGAACATCTCGATAACCGTTACCCAAAATGACGCGCTTCAATTCTTGAAAGGATGCGAAGCGAATAGTTTTGATGTGGTGGTGTCTGGATACGTATTGCACAACCTCCCGCAGCAAGTGCGCAGCGAAATCGTCAAAGAAATTGCTCGCGTACTTCGTCCGAACGGCCGGTTCGTGAATGGTGACAAGATTGCGCAGAATGATGAAAAAGTTCATCAGCGCAGTCTCCTGAAACAACTCACGACGATTGTGAATGTGTATTCCTCACCTGCAGATCGGGCATATGGTATCGAATGGGTCGAACATTATGCTCGAGACAATCAACCGGATCTTAAATACAAGGAATCAGAAGTCTTTGATTCACTCAAAGCCGCTGGTTTCAAGAAAATTAAGATCGTTAAACGTTGGAACATGGAAGCACTTGTTTCCGCCGACAAATAGTGGTTCGTCCACTCGGTGAAAATCCGGAGCGTAAGCTCGAAAAAACCGCACACACCTGAATAGGTCTGTGCGGTTTTACTTATTTGGTATCAGTTTTTCTAAATCCTATCTTTTCTTTTGATACTTCTTTTTCAGTAGTTAGGTGATTGATTACTTTGAATATCTCATAAATATGTTTGTCATATTTCCTCTCCATCTTTTCGACTTTCTCTGCCAGTTTTTTATTCTCGGTTAGTATTTCACGCAGTTTAGTGAAGGTTCTGATAATCTGTATATTTACTTGAATAGCTCGAGGACTTTTGAGAACACTTGAGAGCATCGCTACACCTTGTTCGGTAAATACGGTTGGAAAATATTTGATATGCTGACCCCTCTTTAAGGTCACAATTTGTGACCTTAAAGGATTATGTTGCCACATCTCAGTTTCTTCGGCATTCAGTTTGAACATGAAGTCTTCAGGAAATCGTTCGAGATTTCTTCGTACTGCCTGATTGAGTACTTTAGTTTCTACTTCATATAGTTCTGCTAAGTCACGATCAAACATGACCTTCTTTCCTCTTATCAAGAATATTTTGCTTATAAGTGTTTCATTCGGGATAGTAATAATTTCTTGTATCATATAATTTTTAAATGCCCTCCGCCCGACACGGAGGCTTTTATATTTTATAGTAGGCAGACGCACATGTATTATATCAAAAAATTCAAGGTTACAATTTGTAACCTTGAATTTTTGAATCAATAGATTCACTATCTTTTCCCTGATCTCAACAAATACTTATTTGGATTTTCATCCAGATCAGTAAAGTGATCAGCGACTTCGATAAGTTTTCCAGAAGTAGATTTGCCGAATGAGACAACCTCAACTTGGCAGCCCTGACTCATTTGGAGATATTGGACGAGTGGAATGAAGTCACCGTCACCGGCAACTATGATGACGACGTCGAGCTTGGGAGCCATGACGACCGCATCGATAGCGAGACCGACATCCCAGTCTGCCTTCTTTGCGCCAGAACTGAAGATTTGGAGATCTTTGACCTTGGTTTCAATGCCCATTTTAGTAAGAGCATCGAAGAAAGCATTTTCATCCCCTGCTTCTGTGGCGATGACATATGCCACTGCGCGAATGAGTTTGCGCCCGTCGAGAACATCTTTGACGATGGCCCCAAAGTTGACTTTAGAGTGATAGAGATTTTTTGCACTATGATAGAGATTTTGCGCATCGATATAGATACCGACGCGTTGTTCCTTGTGTTTGATTATTGACACGGTAGTTAAAAATTAAAAGTTGCAAGTGAAAAGTTACGATGCAACATATATATGAATAAAAATACGGACTAATGTATTAAAAAGAATTATTTTGTAAAAGTACCTACTACGTAAGTTTACAGTTAAAAGTACAAAATGAAAAGTTAAGTCAATACGTGTATAGCATCAACTTTACACTGTAAACTTATAATTTTACACCTGAAACTTATTTCTTGAGATCCAACTTCTTGATGATAGTTGCGTAACGCTTTGGGTATTTCTTCTTGAGATATCCGAGGTGTGTCTGACGATCAGCAACCATACCGAGGAGACCACGACGTGAGTGGTTGTCTTTCTTGTGTTTCTTGAGGTGATCAGTCAATTCAGCGATTTTCTTACTCAAAAGAGCGACCTGGATTTCTGGTGAACCAGTGTCCTTGTCGTGAATCCCTGTTTCCTTGATGATCTTTGTCTTTTGACGTGTCGTTAACATAGTCGAAACATAGTAGCATGAATGAGTCGAGCCTGCAAGTTTACCTACAAATACCTTGCTTTTAGACCCATATGCTAGAATATACACATGTCGCACAATATTCATGACCTCAAACAACAGTTTCTTGAATATATAGAGATCGAAAAGGGTCGTTCGGTGAAAACGGTTGAGAATTACAATCATTACCTCACTCGATTTATTGAATTTGCCAAGATAAAAGATCCGAAAGATCTCAGTGAATCAACCATGCGCGAGTACCGTTTGTGGCTCAATCGCCAATCAACTGGCAATAATAAGGCAACCGGAGCTACTTTGAAGAAGAAGACCCAGAATTATTACTTGATTGCTTTGCGTGCATTCCTGAAATATCTCGCGAAGCGCGGAGTGAAGACTCTCTCCCCTGAATATATTGAGCTCGCCAAAGTTGGTGAGCGACACATTGATGTCATTTCTGTTGATGAGCTCGGTCGCCTGCTCAAAGCTCCTGACGGTGACGACGTTAAGTCATTACGTGATAAGGCTATTCTCGAACTCCTCTTTTCTACGGGTTTACGTGTCTCAGAGCTCTGTTCTCTCCCCCGGGACCTCGATCTTTCATCAGATGAGTTCTCTATTCGTGGTAAAGGAGACAAAGTTCGTGTTGTTTTCTTGTCAGATGAAGCGAAGAAGATTGTTAAGAAATATTTGGACAAGAGAGTTGATGTTGATGATGCAATGTTTGTGAAAGTTGGAAAAAATGAATCAAATAAAACCAAAGAGACCGCTCTCACGAGTCGTTCCGTTGAACGTATCGTCAAATATTATGCGATCAAAGCTGGTATTTCAAAAAAAGTAACTCCGCACGTGATTCGTCACTGTTTTGCCACAGATCTTCTCGGCAATGGGGCTGATTTGCGTTCAGTGCAGATGCTTCTTGGTCATGCGAATATTTCCACGACTCAAATTTATACTCACGTGACGGATAGTGAGTTAAAAAGGATTCACAAACAGTTTCATAATAAGAGGAAATAAAAAGCGCCCAGTACGAGACCGGGCGCTTTGGTATTTCAACTGCCTATGCAGTCTTGAAAAAGCGGGAAAGTTCCCACTTCGGATTTTCCATGATTTTTGTGTAGAACCATGGAGCGAGAACCAGTGCGAAGAACGTATTCCCTGCGAGATGTCTCAAGGTGAACGGAATCTGGCCGACGATCGCTTCCATCCACGGTTGGTGGTAGAGAAGCGGGCCCATCAATACTCCGGTTACCAGATCAAAGAACAATGTCCCGACTATACTTGCCACGACAAAGTTCATTGCTGATGGGGAGCGATTCTTGAGGAAATACGATCCCCAAACGCCTACCACGCCATAGGTGATGGCTGTGATGAATGTCCACGAGCCGGTTCTGCCGACAATGATGTCGAGCAATACAATGCTGAGTGCACCGTATAAGCCGCCAACCCAAGGTCCATAGG
>Ga0194062_1000667_pt1 | contig 14455 bp, 10 predicted proteins | sample SepL2225m_MetaG_FD_155481 | JGI IMG/M metagenome (GOLD analysis project Ga0194062, IMG submission 155481) | Anoxic zone freshwater microbial communities from boreal shield lake in IISD Experimental Lakes Area, Ontario, Canada - Sep2016-L224-25m | ecosystem: Environmental > Aquatic > Freshwater >... | reverse complement strand
GCCTTTCCAGGTAGCCTTTATTGACAGAGGATCGTTCATCCACGTTAATAAATCTTTATCCGGGGTGGACATCAACATCTGGTTAAAGTTATTTGATTCCAGATGAGAGTTTTTTAAGTGTTCAAGTTTTTTATCAAACAATAACGGGTCTAAAGCACGTAACAAAGCCTTTTGGGTACTGTCATCCTTTGCAACACTTAAACCTAAGCCCCCTGATTTTGAAGTTAAGAAAGCATTGACACTCCAGTCTTTACCATTAAGTTGACTCCAGAACACGCCACGATATTGAAGTTCTGCCAAGCCTTGTAACCACGTCGGACAAGACTCTATGGCTCTTAAATCAGACCGACTGACTCCCGGCAAATAAATGACGGGCAGGGTATTATCCGGCAGCCTTAACTCAGGTAATGTTCCTGCAAGCACACATTTAAGCCATATCACCGGCCCAGTGAGCTGGTCAGGGGCATACGTGCCTAAAATGATTAACTCAGGTAACAGCGCCTGAATTTTATGAATAACCACTTCCCATTGCCGGTCTTTATCTGTCCATAACACTGCCGCAGGTGCAATTTGATTATTAGAGTTATATTTTTTAGCCTCTTTAATGGCGTTAACCAGGCTATCAATTACCAGCATTTAAAGTCCTTGGGTATCGTATTTAAACCACAAATCAATATCGTTGCTCACGCCAGTGCCTTAACTGATTCCAGTTTATTTATCCATTCATCAAATAAATTGCATTCTGCACGGATTTTATTAACACCCATCTTAAGCGCAATAAGAGAACCGTGAGTCACTTTATCGTATCCAATAAAATGTTTCTTAATGCGCTTACTGGGCGCCGTATCAGAACTATTATTAACATGCTCGGGAGTTTCAAATTGATTTCTAATGGCCACAAATTTATCAACGAGATCAGGTCTGCCTATTTCGGAAGCCATAGACGTAGGGTCACTAAATAACAACCCTTCAAACTCATAAAGCTGAATATACGGGATAAACCGACGCATCGCATTTTTATTGATATGCTGACTGAGTTGCTCAACCAACCGATCATTTATCTTGTTCTGTTTAGCTTTTATATCATTTAAAGTGACAGCCTCTCTCTTACCTGGGAAATCTTCTGGCAGACCATAAAAATCAAAAAAGGTGGTGCAATAACTCTTTGTATCACCTAACAAAAATTTTTCGACATCGTTCAATACCCGTTCAAACTTGAAGTTACCTCCTTTATGTCCTGGCTTACCAATCAGAGAGGGATATAAATAAATACCCAAAAGTTCGAATTGCTCTGAGAGCACGTCATTGACAAACATCTCTTCAGTTTGGCCCTCACAAATGACATAAATCCTTATCATTTACGCGGTCTCCCACCCAAAAGGTTCTTCTCCCAAAGTTCACCCACAGAATAATCGTCTAACCAGCTAGAAAATTCTTCTTCATTAAGGCGCTTAAATACAGAAACCTCATTTTCGCGTTCCACGATAATTAAATCATTAACCGAAAACTCATTTAACAAGGGTACGGATTGAGTAGAAACGACGATCTGCATCCTTGTAGAGGCGGAGTGTAATAAACCACCGAGTAACGTAATGGCATAAGGGTGTAGGCCTAATTCAGGTTCATCAATAATAATCGTAGAGGGTGGCTTAGGCTGTAGTAAAGCCGTTACCAAACACATAAAACGAATAGAACCATCAGACAACTGACTAGGCCATAAGGCATAATCATTATCTTTCTGTTTCCACAATAAGCGTATTTGTTGCTCTTCTGAAGGAAGCGTCTGTGGCTTTAAGACAAAATCATCGAAGAAAGGAATGGCTAAGCCAATGGTTTTACGTATTTGTTGATACTCAAGCGGCGCTTCTTCCTTTAACTTATATAAGAAGGCCGCTAAGTTAGAGGCATCCGTGCGCAAATATTCATTATCATGTAACGAGCAAAGTCTTTTAACACCGGCCGTTTCACTGGTGTCATGAAAATGATAAACACGCCAACTGGTAATCGAGTCATAACAATAATGTGACTCATCACCTGAAGATGTCTTTTGGTACCGTTCGGGTAATTTAGCTTCAGTATGACCAGACCCCAACTCTTTCCAGGTTTTTCCATAAAGCGATCCATTAAAAAATAGTGCTTCTCTGGAAAAGGTAAAGCCACCCTCTACCGTTGATTCCAAATTAAACAAATAACCATTTAAGCCAAATTCAACATACGAAGAAACTACGGCGGTTTCTTTAACGCCGTAGGTCAAAATACGATCTGCACCGCCTTGCTTTGCTGTCCAGACCTGTAAGCGATTCTCCAATACCTCACCTAATAAGCGAAAATAAGACACGAAATTACTCTTACCCACTCCATTGGCACCGATTAATATATTAAGGTTCGTTAAAGGTAACTTGTCCAGATGACGAATGGACTTAAAGCCTTTAATAGTCAAATAATTAATCGGATTAATAGTTCCCATAGCTAATATCCTCACTTATTATCAATGCCACACTCCAATTTGAGAGAGATGCATAAATGCTATTCATCCCGTGCCGCCTTCTTTTCAGCCAGCTTCAAATGATGATCATTAATCCTCGACCCTGCGCTTTCACCGTATTGTAAGCCCAGTGTATACCAAGGGGCGGAGGCGACATCATTGCCTCGGTCTTTGGTCCATTTGATATTGGGTTTAGTGCGTAGGATACCGGCCTCTTTTTTACCGACATCGGGGACTGACATAAAAGGCCGGATATTCATGCGCACACCGTCATTGATATCGGGGTTCCAGCCTAGCGGTTGTTCAGCCAGTGTTTTCCAACGGACAAATATATCGTAAGGGGCTTCACCTTCAAGAATGGTTTCTAAACGGGTTTTTAGTATTTGTGCTGCTTGCAAGCGCAGTACGGCACCATCTACACCTTCTTTAACGCCATGATCTTGGGTTCTGATCCAGTCGCCTAGATAGGCATAGATTAACCGTTCCAGGTTTTGACGATCCAGTTGATGATAATTAACCAAGGCATTAAAGCCATCGGCTAAACCATCCCAGATGTGCCAGATAAAAGGGCGATTTTGGAATAGTTTACAATGTTGCTCAAAAAACTTTTCTCTCAGCCAATAGTTCAGGGTTTTACCTGAACACTGGACTTCCATTAATAACTGGTTGCGTAAAGTGCCGTTCCATTGTTCGCCAAACGCCGCCATTAATAAGACTTCTAAGCGTTCATCAGCGGATTTCTCACCGCGCACAGGTGATAAACAGACAATGCCATCATCATCGACAAAAGGTGAAAGGGATTCACACTTGGCAATCCAGGCATGTGCTTCGTCAGAAAGCTCCATGCCTTTATCGGATTCAGCAGGCCATTGATAACCTAGCAGGCGAGCGACAGCCACTTGTAAGGGAGCTTCTGATTTTGCAGGATGACCGTGAAAAATCCATTGGGTTGGGTCGTCTGAATAAGGTTTGGGTAGGCCGTTGGGGTATTTTTCTTGGGCTACTTGAGTCCAGAGTTCTAAGTCGAAAGGAACTTTAACCAATGTGGCGTTCGTTACTTTTAATGCTTGATCGATTTGCCGTACAGATTCGTTGAATTCTGGAGATGAGCAGAAGCACCAAATGGCAGGTAGATGTTTAGGATCTTTGGGTACGATAGGTGAACAGCTAATATCAAACTTATCACCTGAATATAAAGATACTGGTAAATCTCTCATCATGCCAGCGACGACTCCAGACTTCCCCCAAATACTTTCCCCCTTAACATATGCTTTCGGATTCTCTCTATGTGTTTTTCCGTTTTCAGGCCAATAAAAAACATACGATTTTCCGCCAAAATATTCAGTTGTATTATTAGTACATTGAAAATAACTCCAACTTAAATAGTCTGTAATTTCCCAAAAACAAAACCTAAATCGAAGAGAGTCAGCACCATGCATACCATTCAATCCATCAGCATAATTAGAAAGAAGAATGCTTCGTTTACCGCTTTCTAGAACTACTCTAGCATCAGGGTTATCAACCTGTAACGTTTGAGTTATAACTTTAATTTGACCACGTTCTAAAATAGTTGCTTTTTCTTGGGCCGTTTTAGGTTCACTGGCATCTATACCTTTTAACAAATGCTTTTGATTTGGAGCAAATTTGGATAATGTTAAAAGTTGAACATTAAAATCATACATCGGCGTTTCAAATGAGTTTGCTCCTAATCTAGCCAACAAATTCCATGTCACTTCTTTCAACAAATGCTCACGTTGTTTCTTATAAGAACCTAAAAACAACCAGTTCTGCGGCATCACCATTTGGGTCACACCCCCTTTCGTATTAAGCTCTAAACACCGTTCCAAGAACACATTAGCAATATCACCTTTAGCATCCTGATAATGGCGTTCCGTAAAATCCTGCAATTCTTTACATTGTTTACCGCGACTTAAATACGGCACATTGGTCGCTATTAATTCATATTGTTGACTCAATAAATCAACCGCCAGCGTTAAGCCTTTAGCCGCAATCACCGCTTCCTGATTTTCTGCGACTTCGTATTGTAACGCTTGATTTAACAACGTTTGCAACCCCTCAAACCCATCACTCAGTAAATCATTTGCAATCGACTTGCTCGGGTCAATTAAACTGCCTAACAAGGGCGCATCTTTAAAGGTGTTATATAAGGCTTCCATACCCAGGTATAAATTATCATCAGTGCCCGCCAATGCTAACCAGTCTGCCTTAGTCGCTTTAATCGATTGCCCAACCCAGGCGATATTTAACGAAGGCAAAGGCCGATAACCGCTGGATTCAGGATAACGCCACGCTTCCAAAGCTACCGCAAAGACCGCAATTTCTACACAGCGTTGATCAAGTTCCAAGCCATGAATATTTTCAGACAGTACTCGGGCAATGGCCTCATCAGCACTTAAGCCTTCTGCTTTCATCCGCATCGGCACTAACATTAATAAAGTAGCCACTAAAAAATGCCCAGACCCACAGCAGGGGTCCAGCATCTTTAATTCGCTTAAGTTTTTAGGCCATTGCTGAAACGTACCGGCGGCTGGAATCGTGGTTTCTTTATAATCAGAGTCGATTTGATCCGATTGTTCGGGGGCGTAACGCAAGTATTGAAACGGTAACAGGTCTTTATGGTCGGGGTAATTGCTCACCCACCACGCACCTAAACTGTTATCCAATAAAAAGCTCACCATATAAGGTTCGGTGAATAACTGAGTCACGGCAGACAATTCATCCGCACCGATTTTATTACCCGACTTATTGACCGCCTCTTTTCTTTGCGTTTGCCAGTATTGATAAACCCAGCCCAAACTATCGGAGGCTTGAAAGGTTTCAGCGTCTAAGCCTTCTAATAACTTTTCGAGAGCGCGTTGATGTTCCGGTGAAAACTTGACCGCTAGGGCTGGATTTTCTGATTTGAAAATTTGTGGCAACATGGCAGATGCATAACGTCCGGCTAATTCCCAGCCATTAACTCCTTCTTCATCGGCTGCCAGTTCAAAACAGTCTTGTATGGATAGCGAGACGCCATCTTCATGCATTAATAAATTGTTCTCAGTCAGGAAACGGGCAAATAACATTCTATGCCATTGCTCATAAGCGGTTTCTTGTACTAAATGCTCAAGACCCTGTTCAGCATTATCTTGCCGAATATCACCCAGTTGCCGACCATGCGCCCGTAGTTTATTACGTTGTTGACGCATTGCTTCTGTTAAATGCTCGCCTGGTTTGCTGGCACCGACTGAAAGCCGCTCTAAAGCAGAACGTGCCGCCGACTCGGCTATGCTACGCGCGTTAACAATGGTATTTTCTAATTGTTTACGCAGTCTTTTATCCAGGGGTTGTAAGCTCATATTTCTCTCATAATTGAATCACTAATGAACTCGAATAAGATATTTTAAATTCCAGGCCATTCGTTGTTATAGTTTTGTAAGGCGATAAATCATGGGTCATAGGCAGTGCTGAGGCACGAAGCGCATTTTATGAGGTGCATTTTACCGCGTTATCAAATACAGGAGTCACTCATAGTTTAAGCAGTTCACAAAAAATAACATTCTTAGTATATCCAAACATCAATAATGTGGAAAAGTCACGCCTCCTATGCTATTGTTGTTTTTTATTGTAATATAAAACATTAATCCCGTGAAAAAATCACAAATAAGCACATGATTGTTTCTTTCTCTGTCTCCAATTTTCGTTCCTTTTCTTCGGAACAGACTTTATCGCTGGTTGCTAGTAATCGTCTCAGTGGTAGTCATGAAGATCATGCCTGTTCTATTCCAGGTACTAAGGAAAAAGTGCTTAAAACAGCTGTTCTATATGGGGCAAACGGCGCGGGGAAATCCAACCTTTTTAAAGCGCTACACTATTTGAAAACTATTGTTCTCAAGCCGAGAAAAAGAAATAGTGGCATGGAACGTGAGAAATTTCTATTTAGCGTAGACGCGGACGAGCCTTCCGTATTCGATCTTCAATTCATTGTTGATAATAAATTATACCGTTACGGAGTCAAAGTTAACGACCATAGAATTATGGAAGAATGGTTATACGAAGTAGTCGGTTCTAAACAAAAAAACTTGTATGAACGAATAACTGATGAGCAAGGCAAGGTTCTAGTTGACTCCGGCAAGGCTAAATTTAAAAAGGGTAAGTTAGGTGCGCTGATTACAGTTGGAGGTCCTCAAAACCAATCGTTTTTAGCAACCATTCAGGCAACCTTGGATAGCCAGGATTATGGGAGCGAGCTAACAGAAGTCATTAACTGGTTCGACAATCATTTGACCTTCATCGGGCCGGATACATCTTTCGGTTCGCTTGGACACTTATTAGTCAGTAATTCAGAATTCTTAACATTTGCGGGAGATTTTCTTAAATCAGCTTCTACTGGCGTAGATCATCTACAAACGCAAAAAATCGAAATCAGTGAAGAAGAACTGCGCAACAAACTGCCAAAAAGATTGGTTTCCAAGTTGCTGGAAGATATAGATGAAGATGAGGAGGGTAATGCCATCATTAGCCTTAATGAAGGTAATGAGCTTTTGATTGAGCGTAGCGAGGAAAAGCATTTTTATCGAATAAGCATTCAAGCAGCGCACGAACATCAATCGGGCAGAGTAATACCTTTGGATTTAAGCGAAGAATCCGATGGTACCCGTCGACTATTAAATCTCTTACCTGCATTGCATTTTTTACAATCAAGCAACGCGGTTTTTTTTATCGATGAAATTGATCGCAGCATGCATCCCATACTTGCAAAGCAATTTTTGGAGTTTTTCCTTAAATCCTGCCAAGGTGGCAGACATCAAATCATTATCACCACGCACGAATCGAATTTATTGGATTTAGATTTACTTCGCCGTGATGAAATATGGTTTGCGGAAAAAGACCAAGCCGGAACCAGTCATCTTTATTCTTTGGCTGACTTCAATGTTCGGACAGATCAAGACATTCGTAAACGTTACTTACAAGGTCGATATGGAGCTATTCCATTTTTAGGCGATTTAAACGCATTGCTAGAAAATGACGCTTTGCCCCAATGAGTTTAATCAAAGAACTCAAACCTAGGCCGGTAAAAAGAGATACCAGCACTCTACGCGACGACAGGCTGTTTATTGTTGCTTGTGATGATTCCTATGCACCGAAACAGTATTTCAATTTTTTTCGATTCACAAGGGTGCAGGTACATGTTGTCGAAACTCCCTTAGATGAGAACAGATGCCACGCTATTGATGTTCTAAAACGATTGGAGGCAATAGAGCATGAAGAGGAAGACGAACGCTGGATGCTGCTGGATACCGACCATTATGTTAATGGTCCTCACATAAAAGAATTTACAAGAATCATCAAAGAGGCCAAAGAGAAAGGGATATCTGTCGCATTAAGCAAACCCTGCTTTGAACTTTGGTTACTGCTTCACCACTTAGACAAAAATGCAGTGACGGAACTAGACAACGCAAAAGCAGTGGAAAAGTGCTTACGAGGCCAACTTGGGGAATATAACAAGACAAGTTTGAAACGTGAGCATTTTCCGGTTGAAACTGTTGCCAAAGCATACTTACAGGCTAGAGAACTGGATAAAACAGTCAAAGGTGGAGCAATACCAGAAACGAATACCAGTCGGGTCTATAGACTATGGGAAACGATTATCGCCAATGCGCTTCCGTCGCAACTCCCTCTAAAGTTGGCTGAGTTGCTGGCATCAAAGAGATAACGCGGCGAGATTGTGTAGTGCATCTTATCGCGTTATAAAATTGTTGGTTTTTATGACCTCTCACCTTAGCTATCAAACAACCAGCGGCCCATTTTGTATATCCTTCAGCATTTGTTGCTCCACTTCCGCTAACCACAGTTTAATATCGGCTTCGGTTTTTAAGGTTCTACGCGGTAATTTAACCGACTGCACTTTAGGTTCCAGCAATTTAGCAGCCTCTAGGCTAGCGGAATCAAACTTACTGCTTTGTGCTTGAATACGGTCATTCCAACGCTTTATAGAACAGGCTTCCAGACTGTCAATTATATCTTCGACACTGTTGACTGTAAGGTCATCCGGTTCATGTAGGTCATGTTTATTCAGAATATCTTGTTGCTGGGGCAGGCTTAGTTTTTGCCAGTTGATATTGTCTTCAAGCTGGTCTTTGAGCGCGTAATACTGTTCATTAAATTGTGTACTCAGCTGAGTAATGGCGAGACGCAGTTTATCAGTGATGGTTTTAATTTGTGAGGCTACGGGATCAGGCTCTGCTAATAAACTTCGATTATGCAGGATGGCCTCATACTGTGTTTGTAATTCTTCATGGAACACTAGGCCTTTACTCAGTTGTAATAATTGCTTTAAGGTATTCCAGGCGGGTAGACGTTGGGCAATTTTTTCTGCGTCGTGTTGCCAGGCATCGAGCTGGGCTTTTAAGGCGTCGCGCTGGTCGTACAGGGCGAGTAATTGGGCATTGCCTGAGGCCTGAGTAATGGCCTCCAGTAAAGAGGTATCCACTTTTTCGGGTTTAGGTGCTTCACCACCGGCTGATTCTGCCAGTTGTCTGGCATGATGAATAAACTCAGGTAACCTGGCGAGTTCTTCTTGTGGATGACAATTAAGCCCGGTTTCGGTTAACAGTTTTCTTATTTGGATCAGTTGAACCGGTTTGATGGTGATTGATTCAAGCTGAAAACTGGCTTGGGTTAATTTACTACGCTCCAGTGTTTTGTTATCAACCGGTTTATGTGCCGCATCTTTGGCACGAACCACACCACTGGCCAGTAGGGCGAACAGGCCACCATCAATAGCATCTTGTGACCATCCATAAGGGGCAGCTTTAAAAGTGTCCCGAATTTCTGCGCCTTTTTTACTCACGCCGATATACTTTATAATTTCGGCACAGACCGGATGCTTTTCAATATCACCGCTGTAATCAACAGCTTCTAAGGCATTTTCAGCACCGTCCTGGCGAGCCCTATCATAGACCTTACCCCAGCCACTGTGATCCGCTTTATCAAAATCACGATACAGCCGGATCATTGATGCTTTAGCGGCCTGTTCTATTTGGGCTTTTAAATGATCGGCAAAAACTTCTGAGCCTCCGGCCTGAAAGACTTTAACACCTTCGATGACATCTTTAAGTAAATTTTCGACCTGCTTTTTGGCTTCATTAAGGCGCGTTTCCATAGCGATGCGAGCATCTTTTCCCTCAGCGGTGGTTGGAATTCCTCTCATGTCTAAAGTCGCTTGGGCGGCCTCCTGGGTTATGATAGCTTTGTAAAGCTCTGATTTATTGCGGGCAGGGAGGAATACATAAAGGGTAGGTAGGTCAGGGTGGGCATTGCGTGCCTCGGCTAATAAGGATTTTTCATCCGTTTGCCAACCATCCTGAACCCAAAGATAGATTTTTTTATTAGCATCCTTCGGTACTTCGGCATCAAAGTTGAGTTGCAAGGTGCGTTGTTCTTTACTGTTGCCCTGGGTAATGCGGACAGTGGTCACGAGTGCTTGTATTCTATGATGCAGCAGGTCTTCCCGTTTGTTTTCGATGCGCTGTACATTACCCTCAAACTCGGCTTCCTGTTGACGGTAGGTGTCATACCATTGACTGCTCTCTTGGGTTTGTAGTCTAAACTCGATGCCATTCGCGGTATCCAGCGCCATTAAAATGCCTTGGCTCTGGAGTTGTTGTAAGCGTTCTGGTATTTTCTTGCGGAGTTCATGACTGCCGCTGTTTAAGTCGTCTAATAAAAGATCGGCCAGGCAATGTTCAGTCGCTCTAACACCAATATCCGCATTGGCTTCGGTGGGTAATTTGCCGATTAAATAAATGAGTGCCAACAGTCTTGATTGCAATTGCTCATCATCTGTACCGGCTGATAATTTTCCTATTGTTTCGCTGATTTCTTTGGAGATCATCCCTGTTTGTAACAGGTTTGACGCGATTTGTTCGTAGATAAAATCCGCACCAATAATATGCCCCAGATCTTGTTCGGCACTTTTTTGGGTGGCATCGTGGATGATTTTAAGTTGATTTCGAAGTTGTGATACCGTGCCAGTGGTATCAATAATGCGCAGGACTTTTTCCCAGAACCGACGTCTAACCGGGAGTATCGGATAATCAGCGATCATCACGGCTTCATCTTCTTTACGATGCTCTATTTTTGTACCCCCTAAATGCCGGGATATTTCGCCTAGATTCTTGGAGATAACCGCTTGGATATCAGGCTTGGCGGTTTCTTTTTTCTGGAGAATAATTTTACGAATAACCGATTCAACATCCACATCAGAGAGTTGAACGGGAATTTGAAAGCGACCCATTAACTTACTTAAAGACGCAGTACCCGATAACGCATTTTGTCCGGTAGCCACAAACAATAATTGCCCCCCAAAGTGTTTACTACAGGTTTCGGTGACTTCTTGGACTTGATAGGCTTTGGTCGCGTCTTTATCAATATATTGTTGAACTTCATCCAGGACGATTAAGGTCAGTGGAAACTTGCCCTGCACACTTAAAGCATCAGTTATCGCGGCAATTAATTCGTCATTGGTAATATGACTCACTTTAGGGTATTCAGATTTTAACAGTTGGCGCACTTCCTGGGCGTTCGTTGCCAAACCGGGGATCAACGATAACAGGGTATCGGCGATGATGGGCGACATATATAAATGTGATAATTCTTTATGAAGTTTTTTACCACTACTCTCTACCGCCGCTTTGACTTTGTCATAATGCCCCTCTGCTTTTAACCACATCACAAAGCGGGCTAAATGGTATTGTTCTGGCAAACCAGCCGATTTAAAAACAATGCCTAGCAGGGCTAAGTAAACGTTTTCTGCACCTGAACCAATGGTGCCAGATGCCGCATGTAAGCCCCCATAACGGCGACTTTGATGACTGAGTTCTTTTAAATGGTCGCTAATTTCAGTGGGTATTTTGGCGAGAGTTCGTGCGGAGGCCCCATCAGTAAAGGTATAGTCGATCCATAAGGCGCGTAACATCTTGGCCAGATGCGATTTTCCTGAGCCATAGAAACCACTAATCCATACACCGGGCTGTTCATTACCGGTATCTAGTTTTTTTAAAAACGTACCGAGGATTTTATCCAGACCTTTTTCATATTCACCGTCACAAACAAAAGTGTCCAGCTCATAACGCAGGGTCTTTAAGGCTTGATCTGATAAATCATCCTTGACTTCAGCGACGCCATTATTGGCTAGCTGATTGTCGATGGGATCTTTAAGGTATAGGTCTCGATTCTTCATGTCGTCTGTCTCTAGTATTTAACTGGCTGTAATCGGTACTGCCTGGTAATTCCAGCCATCTCTGGCATCCAGTAAACGATAATTATTGTTTTCAAATTCACCCGGGAAGAATATCAATAATCTACCCGGTACAAACGCGGCTATTTTATTAACTAGATCAGAGGCTTTTGCATAACCAAATAATGTACCGACCCCCACGATAGCTACCACAGTATTCGTATCTGTAACGTCTATTTGCAAACGCATTTTCTCGACCAATTCGTACATAAAATCATCCAGAGCGGTCTCAATATCTTCAGGTGATTCAAAATAGCCTTCTTTATATTCTAAAGAGGCCATCCATTCTGGAAAAGCGTGACTAATATCAATTTCACACCAGTTATGTAGTGCGTGGGTTGTAGCTATTTCAAACTCGGTTAAACGCGCCCGTAATTTAAGCTCATCGGTTTTATCATAAACAACAAAAATAACTTTCTGGACACCGGCAAGGCCTTTTTGCCAAGGGACACTAATGTGACTCGCGTAGTTGTTTAATAAGCGATTTAGACGGCTACTCATTGATGATACTCATGTGACAGTTTGATAATGTGTTTGAAGTAAGCGCTGTTCATCAGGGTTTAAAAAGTGATTAAAGCGGACATCAACAACGCCCCCCGATTCTTTATAATCAATGAGACCACGATAAGAAGCCGCACTGGCCAGTGTTTGAAGCGTTTCTAAAGGAGTATGTAATAATTTTATCCATACACTATTAAAGAGTCTTTCACCACTTAGCCCACATAAATAACCCTGAAATAGGGCGTAACTGACATTAATGGGTGAAATAGTGGGTAGTTGATGAATTTTTATCCCTTTACCTTTCAAATAACCCGCTTGTGTCCAACTGCTATTAATATTTTGTGCCAGTGATTTTAAGGAGGCAGCAGAAAACCGATCAAGCGCATCTTTGCTTAATAGTGCTTCCATCTCATCACGTTTAATGTGTTCTCCAGGCTTATGGACTAAGATGCAATCACTACTCTTACGCAACAAAGTATCACGGGCATAAGCCAGTTGCAAAGCCAGTAATCCTTGTGCGGTAGGGTCACTTTCCCAGAACAACCTGAAGACCCGAAAAAGTGCCTGTTGTGACTCCAGGCCATAGAGATCCTTTAAATGCCTAAAGGTTAACTTTCGGGTGTTCTCTGTCGATTTGTTTAAACAGTTATGCTTGATGATTTCTGTTTGATAGTGTTCGAGCGTCGCAGAAACAGGCGTTACTGAAAATAGGGCTTGTAACTCTGCCAACATGATGGTTCGACTTGAGTGGGCGCCACTTTTACCCCATTTAAAGCCAAATTTAATGAGTGTCTCTTGAGGTATTAGGCTGTCCATAACGAATGATCTCCAGACTTATTATTAACCAAGCCTTTATCAACCCCAGCACCAGTAAAGGCTGTATCTTTTGAGATGCTTAATTCTTCAGCGATATTTTCTGCGGATAACCAACGATCAGACACGTTTTTCCCTGTTCTTTAATGAAGGTACGGTATTTTATTTGTATATTATAATGGATGCATAGGGTGTTGATTGAATAAAGCGAAATTTATAATCTTTGATCAGTTATTACTTCTGGATTGATTTTTAATTCAGCATATAACAATTAATCGGTAAAAGTAGCTTCAAAACTCGTCATTAAAAATAGTGTCAAAGAGCGTTAAAAAGTTCCAGTTTTAGCTAAAAAGAGCGTCCAAGTTTTTCCTGTTGAAGTTAATATGTTGTTGATTAAATAATAAAATTACTAATAATCGCTTAGTAAAAAAATACTAACATTGGAAAATATTCCACGCTGTTTTAGATAGAGATGCTATTAAGATATTTGGCTAAACTTTCGTATGCGTATAAGCGTATAAGCGTATAAGTGTTTATAATTCAAAGCTCCAAATTCTAATTTACCTTTAATGTAAGGACTCAAAATGAGCAGAGTAAGATGGTCGGTCATAGTTCCTGAATCAACTGATAAAGCGTTAAGGACCTATTTGGCGGGAACAGGTATGAAAAAGGGTGATATTTCCCATTTTGTTGACGAAGCAGTTCAGTTATATCTTTTTGACTTGGTGACCAATAAAGTGAAAGCTCGTAATAAGCAATTCGACCAGGCCGACATTCTTTCCGCTATTGAAGAAGCCGTTGCTCATTAGGCTAGAATGAGAGTCGTCTTAGATACTGGTATTTTGATTGCTGCACTAATTACTGTTGATACGCCACCGGATAAAATTTATCAGGCTTGGAAAAAGAAACGCTTTGAATTATATACATCTGAGTGGCAATTAGAAGAGTTTCGTCGTGTTAGTCGTTATCCGAAGTTGAGGCGGTTTATTAATCCAGTTGAAGCGGGTCAGATGATTAATGGTATTAAGCTCAATGCTTTTGTCTATAGTTCATTGCCTACAGTGGATCTCTGTAAAGACCCTGATGATAATCCGATATTAGCGATTGCCTTAGAGAGTAAGGCAAATTTTCTTGTTACTGGCGATAAGCGCGATCTGTTGTCAATGGAGCATATTCAGATGACTCCAATTATAAGTGCTGCCAATTTTTTGGCTATATTAGAAGGAAGGTAACTATTCAGCGAAAATAATATAAAAAATACTTGACAAGGTTTTTGCTTGAAAAAGTAAAACCCACAGGCAGTTCTAATGCTCGACTAAAATCACATCAAAATAGCAGCATGTGCTGCTACCTGA
>Ga0194062_1000664_pt1 | contig 14472 bp, 10 predicted proteins | sample SepL2225m_MetaG_FD_155481 | JGI IMG/M metagenome (GOLD analysis project Ga0194062, IMG submission 155481) | Anoxic zone freshwater microbial communities from boreal shield lake in IISD Experimental Lakes Area, Ontario, Canada - Sep2016-L224-25m | ecosystem: Environmental > Aquatic > Freshwater >... | reverse complement strand
CTATTAATGCAACCGCATCTTCCTGTGAAATACCCCTCTGACTGCAGTAGAACAAAATGTCTTCTCCAATCTTTGAAGTCGTTGCTTCGTGTTCAACTATCGCTTCTTTGTTCTTTATGTCAAAGTAAGGAAATGTATGAGCGCCGCACCTGTCACCCATAAGCAAACTGTCGCACTGTGAAAAATTTCTCGCACCATCAGCATCCTTGCCGACTTTTACAAGTCCGCGGTAACTGTTCTGACTGTGTCCCGCAGAAATTCCCTTCGATACAATCCTGCTCTTAGTATTCTTTCCAAGATGAATCATCTTCGTTCCTGTATCTGCCTGCTGATAATTATTAGTCAGTGCAACACTGTAAAACTCGCCAATCGAATTGTCACCCTTTAAAATTACACTCGGATATTTCCAAGTAATCGAAGAACCTGTCTCAACCTGTGTCCACGATATCTTCGCATTCTTTCCGCAGATACCTCTCTTTGTTACAAAATTGTATATGCCGCCCTTACCGTCTTTGTCGCCTGGATACCAGTTCTGGACAGTTGAGTACTTTATCTCCGCACCGTCCATCGCAATCAGTTCAACTATCGCTGCATGCAGTTGATTCTCGTCTCTCATCGGAGCAGTACACCCTTCAAGGTAAGATACATAAGCACCTTCGTCTGCAACAATCAGTGTTCTTTCAAACTGACCTGTGTTCGCAGCATTTATCCTGAAATATGTTGAAAGTTCCATCGGACATCTTACACCTTTAGGTATATAAACGAATGAACCATCGCTGAAAACTGCAGAATTCAATGAACCGAAAAAGTTGTCTGTATAAGGCACAACCGAACCAAGATATTTCTTCACAAGTTCTGGATGCTCTTTTATCGCCTCGCTGATTGAGGAAAATATTATTCCTAAGTCACTTAACTTTTCTCTGTATGTAGTTACAACTGAAACACTGTCCATCACTGCATCAACTGCAACTCCCGCAAGGAATTGCTGCTCAAGTAGCGGAATCCCCAGCTTTTCATAAGTTTCCTTAATCTTAGGGTCTAAATCTTCAAGAGAATTTAGCTTATTCTCTTTCCTTGGTGCCGCATAATAAATAATATTCTGATAATCTATCTTCGGATAGTGTACATTTGGCCATTTCGGTTCTTCCATTTTCAGCCAGTACTTGTATGCTTTCAGTCTCCAGTCGAGCATAAATTCCGGCTCACCCTTCTTGTTCGAAATAAACCTTACTGTATCTTCACTCAATCCTTTCGGAAGCATATCCATTTCTATATCAGTGGTAAATCCCCACTCATAATCACCTTCAATTTTTTCTTGAATTATATCGTCACTCATATTAAAACATTAATCATTTAAATTTTTCTTTAAACTATTTGCCAAAAATCTAAACCTAAACACACAATTTTCAGCAATTAACTAAACAGGACTAAATTAGTCGTATTTCTAATCTTTAAAACCCCGTCAAATCCCAAAAAGTTCAATTATTATTCAGCAATTGTCCATATTCCTCTCCCTTTTAGCACCGTATCATACAAAATTACGCTTATTATAATGTAATTACAATTTAATCAGAAATCTCCATAATGCTTTTTGCCTAAAAAATCTATTCCCTGTGTTCTCTGTGACTCCTCTGTGTTCTCCGTGAACCGACCTATTCCTTAGCGTTTAATTCTCCTCTTCCCCCCTTTTCTTTACAATTTCACTTGAAAAAGGTCTATTTATTTATTAATTTATTAATTAGGGCGATTAGCTCAGTTGGTTAGAGCGCCACGTTGACATCGTGGAGGCCATTGGTTCGAGTCCATTATCGCCCACTTTGTTTTATATAGACGTTCCGTTTTTCTCGCCTAAATCAATTCTTTAAAAATTCTTTACAGGATAAGCGGAACAAAAGATTAAATTTATACAATAAATATTGGAAGACATAATTAAAATAACGTTTCCTGACGGCTCTGTCAGAGAGTTTCAGAAGGGTATTACTATTCTCGACGTTGCTAAAAGCATCAGCGAGAGGTTTGCCCAGCAGGTTATTATCGCCCACGTTGACGGTAAGGAAAAAGACCTTTCTGCCACTTTGAACGCTGATGCCAAACTCGTTCTGTTTAAGTTCGATTCTGACGAAGGCAGACATTGTTTCTGGCATACTTCGTCCCATATGATGGCGCAGGCAATTGAAGAACTTTATCCGGGTGCTAAATTCGGCGTCGGCCCTGCAATCGAAGGCGGTTTTTATTATGATATAGATTCTGACCATAAATTCCTTGAAGAAGATTTAAAGAAAATTGAAGAACGTATTCTCGAAATAGCTAAACGTGATTTACAGCCTGTAAGAGAAGAGATGAAAAGAACAGATGCCATCGATTACTTTAAAACAAAAAGACCCGATGAATATAAAGTAGAAATTCTTGAAACCATAGCGCAGAACGAAGAAGTCGTTTCCCTTTACCATCAGGGCGGATTCACCGACCTGTGCCGCGGACCGCATTTACCAAACACTGCAAAAGTTAAAGCAGTTAAACTTCTCGCAGTTTCGGGTTCTTACTGGAGAGGCGATGAAAAGAATAAGATGCTTCAGAGAATCTACGGAATTACATTTCCGTCAACCAAGGAACTCGACCAGCATTTGAAGAACCTTGAAGAAGCTAAAAAGAGAGACCACCGTAAACTCGGAAGAGACCTTGAACTGTTCTTCTTTCACGAAGTATCTCCCGGCGCGCCTTTCTGGCTGCCAAACGGAATGATTATCTACCGTGAAATCGAAGCTTTCTCACGCGAACTTCAGTATAAATACGGATACGACGAAATATCTACACCTATAATAGTAAAAGAATCTTTATTCCATACATCAGGACATACAGGCCACTATGCAGAAAATATGTTTAAGATTACAAGCGACGATGAAACTATGTACCTGAAACCTATGAACTGTCCTGAGGCAACACTCGTCTATTCCTCGAAGCTTCGCAGCTTCAGGGATTTACCTGTACGTCTCAGCGAACTCGGAAGAATGCACCGCAACGAAATCCGCGGAGCACTCGGAGGAATGTTCAGAGTCAGACAGTTTACAATGGATGATGCTCATATTTTCTGTTCCTATGACCAGATACTCGACGAGATTACAAGAGTGTTACAATTGATGACAGAGACTTATTCAACATTCGGATTTACTCCGATGTACTATCTCTCTACAAGACCCGATGAGGCAATGGGAGAAGTGGAAGTCTGGAACCAGGCAGAAGAGTCTCTTGCAAATGCACTGAAGGCAAACAACCTTGAGTTTAAGATAAACGAAAAGGACGGTGCTTTCTACGGACCAAAGATTGACGTACACATTAAAGATGCTTTAAACAGAACCTGGCAGCTCGCTACCGTTCAGCTTGATTTTAATATGCCTGAAAGGTTTGAACTTACGTATGAAGGTTCAGACGGACAGAAACACAGACCTGTAATGATTCACAGGGCAATCTACGGAAGTTTTGAAAGATTCGTTGGAATCCTTACAGAGCACTTTGCGGGTAATTTCCCCGTCTGGCTTGCTCCTGTTCAGATTGCCGTCCTTCCGCTGACGGATGCCCAGAAAGATTATGCAAAGGAAATCTACGACAGATTGTTCGAAGAAGGCTTCAGAGTCTACCTCGACGACAGAAGCGAAAAAGTAAATTATAAGATAAGAGAGTCGGAAAACAGGAAAATTCCGTTTATGTTGGTAGTTGGAGAGAAAGAAAAGCAAAATAAGACAGTATCGCTCAGAATTCACGGAACCGGAGATAAAGGCGCTTTTGAATTGAATGATTTCATTCAAAAGGTTAAATTGAATGTTGCGGATAAAAAGCATAAATACGATTTATAAACTAATGAAGGGTTACTTTAATTAAAGACAAAAAGTACAAAGAAAGAGTCAATCAGGAAATTACCGCTTATCAGGTAAGAGTAGTTGATGAAGACGGACAGCCATTAGGCGTTATGCCGTCGCACGAAGCCTTAAGGCTGGCACAGTCAAGAAGTTTAGACCTGGTGGAAATTGCACCAAATTCAAAGCCGCCTGTTTGTAAAGTAATTGATTACGGTAAGTACAATTACGAAAGACAAAAGAAGGACAAGTTACAGAAAAAGAATCAAAGCGTCATGACCGTAAAAGAAATCAGGTTCAATGCCAATACAGATGATCACGACATTGATTTCAAAACAAAGCACTTAAGACAGTTTCTGTTCGACGGACATAAAGTTAAGACGTCGGTTTTGTACAAGGGTAGAATGATAACCCACCCTGAAATTGGTCAGAAATTAATGGAGGAGGTTCTCGCTAAAGTACTCGATATAGGTAAGCTTGAATCCAAACCGAAACTTGAAGGAAAGATGTTAACCACTTACGTTGTTCCCGATAAGAATAAGATTGCGGTTTATAATTCCAAAATTGCAAAGATGAACAAGGTAAAAGTTAAAACGGAAACAGTTGAAACAACCGAACCCGTAAACGCAGAGACTGAAGATATAAGCGCAGAGAACGTTAACACAGATGTAATAACAGATACACCAAAAGAAGAAGATATAAATTCATAAATAAACAAATTAGACAAAATGCCTAAGATGAAATCAAACCGTGCATCAGCCAAGAGATTTAAGGTTACAGGTACGGGAAAGCTCAAAAGAGAAAAAGCCGGCAGAAGTCACATTTTAACCAAGAAGTCTCCTAAGAATAAAAGACAATTAGGAACAGCTACACTGGTACATAAAAGTGACGCAGGAAGAATGAAAAGATTAGTCCTTGCCGAGTAATCCCTGATGGGATTTGTCCTGAAGAAAGACATTAAAGTTCTTTGAAATATTTATTTCCGGATGATGTTAAATATAAAGATTAATTAAACACGCGGAAGTAATTTAAACAAGAAGAGGTCTCAAAATTCTGGTTTGCAGAATGCCTCAATTTTTAAATTTAATGAAAGGAATTATTTAAATGCCAAGATCTAAAAACAAAGTTGCCTCACACAGGCGCAGAAAAGCCATCCTTAAACAGGCCAAAGGTTATGTAGGTGCAAGAAGTAAACTTTACACAGTTGCTAAAAACGCCGTCGAAAAAGGTCTGTCACACTCTTACAGAGACAGAAAACTGAAGAAAAGAGTTTACAGAAATCTCTGGATAGTACGTATCAATGCCGCAGCAAGAATCAGCGGTGTATCATACTCACAGTTAATGGGTGCCTTAGTAAAGAAAAATATTAATGTAAACAGAAAGACACTTGCTGACTTAGCTTACAATAATCTCGAAGCATTCAACGAATTCGTGAAAGTTGCAATGGACAAATAAAGATAAACAATAAAATTATCTGAATAATAAAAAAGCGGACTCTGTCCGCTTTTTTTGTTTATATAGTAACACCTTATTTCTCTTTTAATCTTGCATCTTTTCCCCACTCTGCCATTCCTGCGTGATCTTAGCAGGAATCTCTACTAATAAAATCTTTAACCCTAATAAATCTCTTCTCTGTGAACTCTGTGGTAAAAAACTCTCTCATATATTTTTCCCTATTTCAGCATCGAACCCTTCGCCGACCACCACTCAAGTACTTCTGCCGTCAGTCTTCCCGACTTCACCGCCGGGTCTTCTGCTGCCAGCTGTTCCGCCTCTTCCTTCGTCTTTACCGTAAATATAAATATCCCCCTTAAATCACCTTTGCCTCCAAACGGTCCCGCTATGCATAGTTTACCCTCTTTTGACATCCTCGAAATATTTTCCATGTGCCCCTTCTGAATCTCCGCCGCGGTTACCGAATCCTGAGTTCTGTTTGGACCAACCTTCAGCAAACACATATAATATTTCTTTATCGTGTATGTCTCGTCTCCGTCCTTCATCTCAAACTCATCCTGCGCAAACGTAGTTCTTGCAGCTATCAATAAAACCAGTAAAGCAATAAACCTAATTGTTTTTTTCATAATGTATCTCCTCTATATAATAAAGAGTCTCTGATTTTTCAGAGACTCTTATTAGTTTATTAGTTTTTTTCTTATCTTTAACCCTAAAAAAATCTTTTAATCTGTGAACATCCGTTCTTATCGTCTTTTATCCGCGTTCAATTCTTTTCTTCTCTTTCTCTTCTTTTAACTCTTTTCAATTCATAATTCATCATTCATAATTCCGCATTGCTCTCCTACGCTTTCTCTTCCAGCACATACTTCCACACAAGTCCCGCAATCACTGCACCAATAAGCGGAGCAACTATAAACAACCATAACTGTGATAATGCCGCACCACCAACAAATAATGCTGGTCCAATGCTTCTTGCAGGATTAACGGAAGTACCCGTAATAGGAATACCTACAAGATGTATAATCACTAATGAAATACCTATTGGAATTCCTGCAAATCCTGCCGGTGCCTTCGAACTTGTCGCACCAAGAATTACTATCAGGAATATGAATGTAAGAACTACTTCTGCAACAAACCCTGCTGCCATCGAATACTTCATCGGTGAGAATTCACCAAACCCGTTCTGACCTAATCCGTTTGTGCTTATATTGTAACCCTGAAGTCCTGATGCAATATAATAAAGTACACCCGCTCCGATAATAGCACCTATTATCTGGAACACTACATACATTCCAGCATCTTTTGCGCTTATTCTTCCCGCAACCAGTGCACCAACCGTTACTGCCGGATTTATGTGGCATCCCGAAATACCTCCGATACCGTATGCCATTGCTAGCACTGAAAAACCGAACGCAAAAGAAATCCCAAGGAATCCAATTGAACCTCCTGCAATCACTGCAGAACCGCATCCTATTAGAACGAGTACCATCGTTCCAATCATTTCAGCTAAATACTTTTTCATTATCACTCCTTTTTAAGTTTATAGAAATTATTATTTGTAAAATATTTCGTCTGTAAATATATAGGCATCCTCTCCAGCTCCAGGATGCCAGCTCGGTATCTTTCCGTAGTTCTTCGCCGATACCTTTATGTATAAACATTTTGTTTTTTTATTCAGCTCTATTATAAAATCTTTTATTGAAACATTCAAATCATTATCTGCTACTGTATTGTTAACCTTACCAACAGATGTATATTTTATCCCGTCTTCCGATACAAAAAACTCAGCATATACAGGCATCCATATCCAGCTTCTTGCATCCTGAAGAAATCCCGCACCTATAGTCTTAATTTCAATCGGTTTTTTAAACTTCAGCACTGCTTCAAAATCCTGCCCCTGATATCCCTGCCAGTATCCCAGTCTCCAGTTAGCCTGTCCGCGGATATGGTCGATAAGTGCCTCGGGTCCACCCGCAGTGTATGCCGCCTGAGGAGTAGATATTAATTTAACCTCTACATCGTTTGATATTTTGAAGTAAGCAGACCCAGTGTAATGACTTTTTCTGCTTCCGTTTGAATCTGATGCGTAAGTAAATGTTGATGAATTATCATATATGGTAAATGGTCCTTTATATTCCGTAAACTGACCGGGTAAAATGTTGTAATATATTACTGCACCGGGATAATCCACAGACAGAGATAAAGTAAGTGAATCTTTAAACGTCATCTGGCTTGTGTTTATATACGGCGAAGGAATCAGGTCATTATAAATATCACTGGTGTTTTCAGGGTAAAGATATTTCTGAATGCCTTTATCACCAAAAGATTTAGCAGGGGATTTGCCCATGTCGAAAATAAATTCCCCTCCGTTGAGTATTTCATCCGATGATATAAATGGTCTTTTGTCTTCATTGGCAGGATTTTGTACGTAAATATTTTCGTCAGATTGATTGTTCGCTTTGATTGTAAAAGTCTTTCCGTTCTCAAGGTTTATCTTCACCTCGTCAAAGACAGGACTTCCTATCATGAATCTACCTGACCCTGGTGTTACAGGATAAAACCCAATTGCGCTCAGTACATACCATGCCGACATCTGCCCGCAGTCTTCGTTTCCAATAAGTCCGTCAGGATTGTCCAGGTAAAATTCAGACATTATCTTTCTTACAATTTGCTGTGTTTTATAAGGGCTCTCTGTATAATCGTATAAGTACGCAATGTGGTGTGATGGTTCGTTACCGTGTGCGTACTGACCAATCAGCCCCGTTATATCCGACTGCTCCCTGCCCGTTGTTTTTGTGTCGGCATTATAAAGCTCGTCAAGTTTCTTTTCCAGATTTCCGTTCAGAAGTTTATTCAATTCAGGAATATTCTGTGGCACGTAAAAGGAATACTGCCACGAATTTGCCTCTGTATAATTGTTGTCGACATCAGTAGGGTTAAACGGATTCTTCCAGCCATTGTTGAAGCGAGGTCTCATAAAACCTGTTTGCGGGTCGAATATGTTCTTGTAATATTGTGATCTTTTTGAATATTCATTTCTGCTCAAAGTGTCGCCGAGTGAATCTGCGAAAGTTGATATGCACCAATTGTCGAAAGCATACTCTAAAGTTTTTGAAACCGATTCGTGTTCTTTATCGGCAGGTATGTATCCGTACTTTCTGTAAGCATCAAGACCGTATATGTTCAGGTTTGCACTGCTTACCATCGCATCCAGGGCTTCCTTTGTATCAAAATCATTTATGCCGCTGTTGAACGCATCAACTATCACAGGCACACTGTGATACCCAATCATGCAGTCTGTTTCATTTCCCGCAAGTTCCCAAACTGGCAGCCTTCCCCCCTGCTCATACTGCAGCAGAAATGTTTTTATGAAATCTGCCGACCTTTTCCGCTCTATTATGTTAAGCAGCGGATGCAGTGCTCTGTATGTGTCCCACAAAGAAAACACAGTGTAATAATTGTGACTCGCTTTGTGTACTTTTAAATCACGACCGAGATATGAACCGTCTACATCGTTAAAAGTATTCGGACATATTGCAGTGTGATAAAGTGCAGTATAAAAAATCCTCAGCTTCTTTTCGTCATTTGATTTCACCTGTATCTTGTTCAGATATCCGTTCCACAAAATATTTGCATCTGCTCTCACTTTCTCAAAGTCCCGGTCTTTTATTTCTGCATCAAGGTTCATTTTTGCGTTCTCTTCACTGACTGCAGAGATGCCCACTTTTACAAGCAATGGTTTGTCTGTTTCGCCAAAGTTCAATACCACTTTTATGTTCTTTCCTTCTCCATAAATCTTCTCGCTTAAAAGTTTGTCATCAGAATATAAATTTGATTCTTTTATGTCTTCCGAAAATACGGCATAGAAATAAACTCTTTGGTCCTGTGCCCACGACTTCGAACGCCTGAATCCCGACACTTCTCTTTTACTCACAATACTGATATGTGATTCAATCACTTCATCCCTGTGTTTTAAATCTATGTAAACATTCGCATTACTTCCTTTATCATACGTGTACTTATGAAATCCCGCCCGTGTACTCGCCGTCAGCTCTGCTTTTATGTTATTCCTTTTTAATAATACACTGTAATATCCCGGCTCTGCCTTCTCTTCGTTATGACTGAACAGTGAAGTATAATTTCCTACATAACTTTTGTCCGTATTCTTATTCTCAGAAAACGGCATAAACAATATGTCGCAGTAATCAGGAACACCTGTACCGCTTAAGTGTGTATGTGAAAACCCGTATATGATACTGTCCGAATAATGGTACCCCGAACATCCGTCCCATCCTTCCAGCCGCGTATCAGGACTTAACTGAACCATCCCGAACGGAACAGTTGCCCCCGGAAAAGTATGCCCGTGTCCGCCCGTACCTACAAACGGATTAACGTATTTAGTAAGTTCGTTGTTCTCATAAAAACTGTACGATGAAAAGGTTAGAGTAAGAATTAATGCGAGTAGTATTTTCTTCATGTTATTAATAATTTCATTTCTGCAAAGTATATATTTTATCGTAAATGATAAATACACAAACCCGAACTCATCAAATCGCGTATTCAAACAAACAATCACCCCCCTTCACCTATAATACTATTTTATTTCCCGTTTTTGCCATCATCTCTCAAACAGAATTTATTATCCTTACCCCTATGTTTTTTTCTGTTTCTTATCTTGGTCTATACTTGGTCTATTATTGGTCTCCAATTAGTCTCCACTTTAATCTCTATAATTTATTGTATTTCCTTTGCCTGTCATTCCTGCTTGATCTTAGCAGGAATCTCTACTCCTACAATTCCTTCTCTGAATCTCTAACCTAAAAAATCTTTTATCAGTGAAAACCAGCCTAATCGTCTCTCTTATCAGTGTGCCATTCCTTTTCTTCTTTGTGCTCTCTGTGTGCTCTCGTGGTAAAATCTTTTCCAAATTTTTAAATTTGTTGACCATACCCCCATTTACAAAAAAAACTTTTGAACAATCTCGACGTGTTTTTTTCACTTCCCAAAACATACGGAAAACAGCCAAAACAGCCCCAAAACATAACAATATCCGGTATCATAAAAAAACATTCTTATTGTTCGACCATTTTTTGGCCAATTAAATATTTGTGAAATAACAAACTTTGTCATAATTTACACCTTTTAAAATTAAAACCTATGGAAGTTAAATTATGAAACTTAAATCTGTTTTACTGGGAATGTTGATAACTATATCAACTTTATCGTTCGGTATTTCAAATACCGTAAAAGCTGAAGACGGAAACATTAATACAATTACACAGCAACTTAACGGAGAAATCAGTGTCGAAATTCAATGGATTAACGGAGTACTCTGGATTATAGTTTACGATTCTGACGGAAACATAATTCAGGCATCTGCCGTCGGTCATTCGGGCTGATTTGCTCTGATATCATTTTAAACATTATTCAAATATAAATGAAAAACATAAAAGTAGAAGCCCTGTTAAATGGCATGGCCGCAAACCCTGCTTGGGAAATAAAAGATAATGATGCGCGGAAAGTAATGAATATTTACACTTCATTAACCGCAGGTTCATTCGTTAACAGGACAAAAGACTACAGCAGATTTTATAACGGCTGTATGGTAGAAGTGTCATCGTGTAAAAAAATACACGTCTTCGACGGTTGCGCTATAATAAACGAAAACAACGTCATAGAAGTCCGCGTTGACAAAAATAAGAAACTTGAAAAGCGTTTGTTAAAACATTTAAAAACTGCACCAATGATTAAAAACCTGATATTCGGTTTGTCTTTTGATGAGGATATAAGCAAAGCAGTTTAAAACATATCTGATATAGGGATTAAACAAAACAATGCTCGAATTAAATGAAAAACAAATAAATATAAAGGAAAATAAAATGTGCTGGGAAAAAATAGACGAAAACCACAGGGCAAAGTTTGATTCAAACTTTGTCCTCTGCGAGGAAATGTATGAAATCTCATACATCATTCAGGCAATAATGGATTTCTACCCAAAACTGCCTCGTGATAAAATCACAAACGCCATATACAAGTCTCTGCGCGAAATACCGCATCCAAGACTCAGGCACCAGTTCTGGAAAGCGGTATCGGAGAAGCTTGATATGGCGTATTAAAGTAATCTGTGTTTTGTGGGAAAGAATACTTCTGCTTTCAACATCAAGAAAACAGAACATTTCTTACTTCATTTCAAAGCACAGATTATTCGTTATAAACGGCAAAAAGGTACTATATGAATTTTTAAACAAAGAAAACATTAATAGCAATATTACAATTATCTTAAAGATGAAATATATATGTTATTAGCCCCAAACAATAATACAGAGTATTCAAATACGCATGGAACGATTTCCGTCTTCCATTACTTAATTATGTATTTTCCTTACTTCAATCATCAAAATATCTATATATCAACTTATTTATACTTTTTACAATTATCCTCACTATATTTCTTCAATAAACTTAAATTAAAAGGAGTGTGTAATGCCAAAAGGACCATAACAAAACAGGAAAGTCTTTACGGAATCAAAAGTATGAAGAGGTTAGAGGTATAATTAAAGAATAATTTATGGTTAATTAGAATTATAATGTTTTAAAAAACAAATATATTATTTCTTAACTCATGATACTTTGATTCTTTAGTTCTATTTATAAATTTAACAAACTTTTTTAAAACTCATATAAAGGAAATTGAAATGTGTATGTCAAAAAAATTTATAACTCATATTTTTTTAATTTTGTTGTTTTCCCCCATTCTATTGTTTGCTCAACAAGAAGTATATTACAACGATTTTATAAAAGGTGCTAATTATATTCCAAGGCAAGATTATGATGCATTTAATCAGGACGGAAGTACTAAAAATCGATCAAGTGAAGTGGTAGTTGTTTATCTTGATTTCCCTGACGGAAGAGTACCGGGAACTAACAGTAAAATTCCAGAAACATATGAAGAGCTTCAGGCAATTAAAAACTATTATGGAAATTATGATGCAGTAGGAGAGCTTGGCCAAATTAATACTACAACTCCAATTAAAATATCGCAAAATTATTATGCTAAATTATTTAAATATTCATACGCTAATAGATGGAATATGTTTTTTTCTGAAAACAAATTTTATAAGGCGGACAAACATCCCGATTATGAAACGCATCGTTATACGACTAACCCAGATTTAAGCTTTGAAGCGTATGGTAGTCTCAGAGATTACTGGAAAGAAGTATCTGCAAATAATTTTAATATTTACCCTGCGGAAACACATCCAAATGAAACAGAGGATATGTATAGAACAGGAATAGTCAATAAAATCATAACGATTAACGGAGTTAAGTGCATTCAAAGCATAATGTTACCAAAAAACAAATACGGTACAAGTTGGAGCAATAGTTATTTTAAAAATTATGATACTATGCATTCAGATCAAAATTCCGACACATTTTTTATCGATGCCAGAACTGCGACAATAAATGCTTATATTAATGGTGAAATAGATTTTGATGTCAGACGATATAGTGGTTTAATAATTTATGTGTTTGCAGGTGGGCATAATCAAATAAAAGGATATGCAGATATTCCTACAAAATCATCATTTGTTAGAGGTATGTATGATAATATAATATCAGACAATGGAGTGATAGATGGTATAAGTTGCATAGCACATGAAGTTGCCCATGCTGAATTTCATTGGGCTCATGCAGTGGGGGGTACAAACTGTCTTATGAATCCACGACAAACAAAGGATGTAAATTGTCCCTCACATCCAAACCCTATTTTCAAATTAATGGAAGGTTGGGTTACACCAATTCATCTGAACCAAAATATTACTGGTAATAATTTTGTAAATCTTCAACCAGTTGAAACAAGTAGTCAGGTTGGGATTATAACAATTTATGGTAATCCAGCCGGGGCTCCTGACCATTTATCAGGTGAATGTTATGTAGTAGAAAATAGAAGAAGGTTAGGGTTTGATGAAAAAATTGAGAACGACATTTTATTAAATAGTACCTTTAAAGGCGGTCTGCTAATCTGGCATTTTTCACCTTATAAAGATTTTCCATCAACTGGTGTTGGTCAGGATGAACGAATAAAACTTATTGTTCCCGATGAAAACGTCTCACTCGAATCGGTAGAAGGTAGTTTTGGGGATCCGGAGTTTTATTTTGCATATGATAATGATTTGCAAAATCCAATATTTTATGATTTCCTTCAAAACAGATCATACTCACAAGAGGGTTTAAAAACAGGAATAAATGTTTCTAATATTTCTCAAATAAATGATTTGGATGTTAACAGTAATATGAAATTTCAGTTAAACTATGCAATTTCTACTCCACCTCAATACAACCATACAATTATTGATTTCAGAGGAGGCACTGTAGGTAATAAGATAACACATCTTACGGGAAGGACCTTCTTTCACAAAGAAAACACTTTTGAATATTTCAGAGTCTACCCCGGTTCAAGAATTGATATGGCACCTGGAAGTAGTATGAATTTTGCAGGAATAAAGGCAATAGGGGACGAAAATAATAAAATAATATTTGCAAGCACAGGATATGAAAACCAATATGAATCATATTTCTGTAATTATATGGGAATGCTTAATGCTACTTTTTCAACCCTTGACGAAGTAGATGGAGCTGTTTTCAAGAATGTGCATTTTGAAAATGTTGAAGATGCAAGGAATATTATAAACATTAAATATTTATTAAATCCTCCTATTCCTGTTCCTGTTGAAATAGAAAACATAACTACCGATTATCCTAATCAAACAAATCCCGAAATTATATTGAATAATTGTTTAATTAACAAATTATATATTAATGGTTTATATACTATTCTTTATAAAATTTCTACAACCCCGCAAGCGAGTATTAATCTTACTGACGCAAATATTAAGATGGCTCAGCCGTGTATTTTTGGGATTAATGCAAATGTTGTTTTTTCTAATTGCAATTTAACAAACGACCCAACTTTAATTTTGAAACCATATGATGGAAGCATTTGGCAAGGAATAAAATTAGAAGGCGGAGGAATAAACTTCAACGGTGTGACAATCAAAGGAGCAACAAAGGGATTAAATCTAAACGGTTTAACCAATGATTTAAAAATATCAAATTGCACTTTTGATAACTTAAATCAGGATTTGACAATTAATGGTTATGTGTT